>Ga0207956_1000134_pt1 | contig 22349 bp, 20 predicted proteins | sample CryBogCBE25Jul07_FD_184580 | JGI IMG/M metagenome (GOLD analysis project Ga0207956, IMG submission 184580) | Freshwater microbial communities from Crystal Bog, Wisconsin, USA - CBE25Jul07 (SPAdes) (version 2) | ecosystem: Environmental > Aquatic > Freshwater > Lake | place: Crystal Bog...
GATGTATTCATCCCTCTAGCTTAATGGATCTACAGCTTGGCTGCTTTTTCAGCCGCTTCCAAAGTATTCATTAAAAGCATGGTTATTGTCATTGGTCCAACACCGCCTGGAACTGGGGTAATCCAGCCAGCTACATATTTGGCGGTGTCAAAATCCACATCACCACACAGCTTGCCATCGGGGAGGCGGTTAATACCAACGTCAATCACGACAGCCCCGTTTTTGACCATATCGCCAGAAACCATTTTAGGTTTGCCGGTTGCAACAACCAAGATATCAGCATCTTTTGTGTGGTGAGCCAAGTCGCGAGTCTTGCTATTACAGATTGTCACAGTAGCGCCTGCCTGCAATAACAACATGGCCATAGGCTTACCCACAATATTGGAGGCGCCAACAATGACTGCGCGAGCACCTCGAATCGGGTAATCAATGCTTTCTAAAATCTTCATGCATCCATAAGGAGTGCAGGGTTTGAATTCTGGCTGACCAACCATTAAAGCGCCAGCATTCGCTACGTGAAATCCATCAACATCTTTTTCTGGTGCGATTGCTTCGAGCACTCGCTCAGAAGCAATATGCTCAGGCAAGGGGAGTTGCACCAAAATGCCATGGATCGCTGGATCAGCATTTAAGGTGGCAATACGAGCAAGCAATTCTTCTTCGCCCAATTCAGCAGAGTAACGCTCTAACACCGAATGAAAGCCAACATCTTCGCAAGCTTTCACTTTGTTGCGCACGTATACAGCACTTGCAGGGTTATCGCCAACTACGATGACTGCTAAACCCGGGCGAACCCCTTTAGCAGTAACAATTGCACCACGGGCAGCAATTTCTGCGCGTAGCTTCTTAGAGAGGGCGTTTCCGTCGAGTAATTGAGCGGGCATTGCAGGTCAATATCAATAGGATTAATTAGGCTGTGGATCAGACAGTGCAAGACGAAGAAGGTCGGCAACGGTATTGACGTTGAGCTTTTCCATAATATTGGCGCGGTGCGCTTCAACAGTCTTAATGGAGATGCCAAGATCATCAGCGATCTGTTTATTCAGGCGACCAGCAACAATGCGCTCAAGCACTTGACGTTCACGACCAGTCAATTTGCTCAATAAGCTTTGGGTAATCTTGCGTTGGCTAGCTTGTGAGTAATCAATGCGGGCCTTGGCAAGCATGCGATCTACTAAACCGCACAGATCATTTTCTTTGAAAGGTTTTTCAATGAAATCTACTGCACCACGTTTCATGGTGGAGACTGCCATGGATACATCGCCGTGACCTGTAATGAAGGCAACTGGCATTGGTAAATTTTCACTAATTAAGCGCTCTTGCAATTCAAGGCCAGACATTCCAGGCATACGTACATCGAGAATTGCGCAGGAGATAGTGGACTTATCTGTGCTTTGCAGAGATTGCAAGAAGCGCTCGGCACTGGCGTGACAACGGACTACATAACCATTGCTCTCCAATAACCAAGTGAGGGAGTCACGTACTGCTTCGTCATCATCTACCACGTAAACCACTTCGGCTTGGTTAGGTTTGGTATTCGCGCTCAAGTTCATATTCAATCTCGCAAGATAATTCAATTAATGATGCTGTTATACATTTCCCGTAACTTCAGGAGAAACTAGGGGTAGAAGTATTGTAAAGGTGCAACCAACTAGCTTGGTATGTTCTGAGTCCATCCGATTGACCGCCCACAGGCGTCCCTGATGGGATTCAATAATGGAGCGGCAAATATTGAGCCCCATACCCATTCCATCGGATTTGGTGCTGAAAAACGGCTCAAACATGCGTTCTAAGACGGCTTCTGGGATGCCAGACCCGCCATCACTTACCTGAATGCGGAGCATGGCTGGGAAGATGCTGGTATCAAGGTCAGCGCTAATATTCACTGGTGGGGCAGACCAACGGGACGAAAGTGGAAAAGCTTCCCGCATGCTGTCAAGACCGTTTTTGAGGAGATTGACTAAGACTTGCAGAATCAAGACAGGGTCGATATCAACCTCTGGCAGGTTCTCGGCTATGTTGGCATTAATAGTGAGGCGGTGGCGATGTGCCTCAATCTCGACGAGTCCAACGGCATCATTAATAATTTCAGAAATAGCGGTGGACTTGCGTTGAGGCTCGCTGCGTTTCACAAAACCACGAATCCGCTGAATGATGGTGCCTGCACGATGCGCTTGTTCAGAAGCTTTCTCTAGAGCGGGCAAGATATCTTTAGTCAGTGCTGGATCCAAATTACCCTCTAAACGTTTTGCAACACCCATGCAGTAGTTCGAGATTGCGGAGAGCGGTTGGTTTAATTCATGCGCTAGTGAAGAGGCCATTTCACCCATCGTCGTCAAACGGCTGGTAAATTGCATACGCTCTTCCTGTTGACGTGATAATTCGTCAGCATCCTTACGAGCGGTAATGTCAGTTGCAATTAATAGTTGAGCTAGATGACCATCAATCCAAGGGATAAAGCGACGTCGTACCTCATACCATTTATTGCTGCCGTCGCTCAATTGGATTTCTTCAGGTTCAGACTCTTGGTATAAAAACGAAGTGGGGATGCCATCGCGAATGTAATCTTGAAGATCCTGTGCAATATTGTGCAAAGTCTCAATCTTATTGTCCTGATGTGCTAGCTGGAAGTGCCCCTTAGAATCACTACCAAAATTTTCGCGATAGAAGCGATTCGCAAACAACAACTCATCGGTCTCTAGGGAAACCACGGACACAGCTGCATCAAGTCCTTCAAGTACGGTTGTAAAGCGCTCTTGAGAGATGGCTAATTCTTCTCGAATCTTTTTAGGCTCAGAGATGTCAATTAAGGAAGTGACCCAACCAGTTTGTTTACCCTTTTCATTAATCAGTGGCGCAATAAATGTACGGGTTTGGATTAGAGTGCCATCCCGTTTCATGACGGCACCTTCAATCCCCTTTTTTGAATCTCTGCCAACAAGTGCGCGATTCATTTTTTCAACCAATTCGTCCTTACGGCTATCTGGCCAAAAAGGGAAGGGTGGCATGAGCCCAACCAATTCTTTTGCCGACCACCCAGTCATCTCACAAAAGGCTCGATTCACATAGGTAATACGCTTTTCCATATCGTGAGCACGGATGCCTACCGGTGTGGAGTTCTCCATGGCATTACGAAAGCTCGTTTCAGTGCTTAGATTTGCTTCCGCTTCTTGCCGTACTTGCATCTGCTTTAAGACTGACCATAAACTCCAGACTACGAAAGCGGATAGTCCGATCACAACGCCGATCAACATTCTGAAAGTCAGATTCGTGGGGGGCGGATAGGTATCAATGCGTAAGACCATGTTTGGACTCAAAACCCCAATGTCCAAACTCGTCTGATTACTAAAAGCCCTTTTGGGTGTATCTCGATCAGATGAAATAGAGAGCACGCGCTCGTTATCGGTCAGGAGAGTGAAGCGATAGTGCGCCTTTAACTCGCCGGGGATGATATCTAGAATGCCTTGGGCGGTATACAGAGCAGCCAAATAGCCTATTTCTTGACCGCCAACAATATTTGGAGCTACCTGCCAAAAAACAGTCCTTCTGTCTTTGGAAAGCGATTCTTCATCGGGAATGTTCAGCGAGATAAATTGACTAAAGGCAGTTCTACTGGTTGCATGACTCAGTTCAATGGCCTTAGTTAGACCTTCATTCACTTTTTGATCGTTTTGTGTTTTGCTAATCCAATCTGTTTTAGAGTTGCTAACAGGGGCCGTCCATTGTTTTGAGCTATCGGCATTGAGCCAAATGATTTTGATAATTTCATGATTATTTAAAACTAAATCATCTGCTTGCTCTCGGACTAGTTGTTTTAGTTTTGCATCATCATTGCTTGCGGCAATCTCGCGGTTAATCGTATTGAGAGAATCTGCATTATTGGCAAAGCGCAACTGAATGCGTTGTTTTGCAAAAGAGAGCTCTCTAAAAAGAGCGGCTTCTTGTTGCCCCTTTTCTTGGAGGTGTAGGGTCCCCAAAATAACGCCCATGACTGCCGTAAAGAGCACGATTGCCAATAAAGGCGTGTACACGAGCTTAAAGCCCCGTATTTTTCGGAGCCATTTAAGGGGGTTGAGAACTAACTTGGATAAAGCCGAGGATTTCATAAGATTAAGGCCATTTTGCCTTATCAGACCCTGAAAATCTCATTTTTGGACCTTAAGAGCTGATTCTATATGCATCGCAATATAATCCCACATTATGAGAAATATTATCATTATGTGGAAAATTGCTTGTTTACACCCATATACCTTCCTAGAATGTTGCCTATAGAGTGAATGACTCATATTGATGTACTGAATAACTATTGGAGACAAGTTATGGCTGCGGTTCCAGATCAAGTTTTAGGTAAGCAAAATCTACAGGATGCTGATCCTGGTGAAACACAAGAATGGCTGCAGGCCCTAGATGGCGTTATTCACAATGAAGGTCCGCAGCGTGCGGCTTATTTAATTGATCAGCAAATTTCTCATGCACGTGTAAATGGGGTAGATCAACCCTTCCATGCAGAGACTCCTTATATCAATACGATTCCAGTGGAGAACCAAGCACGTTTGCCTGGCGATCAAAACGTAGAGCATCGTATTCGTTCATACACTCGTTGGAATGCGATGGCCATGGTGCTTCGCGCAAATAAAGATACCAATGTTGGTGGACACATTTCTTCTTTCCAGTCTGCGGCAACTTTGTATGACGTTGGTTACAACCACTTCTGGCATGCCCCATCTCCAGAGCATGGTGGTGACTTGATATTTGTACAAGGCCACTCAGCTCCAGGTGTATATGCGCGTGCATACATGTTGGGTCGCTTAACAGATGACCAGTTAGACAACTTCCGTCAAGAGGTTGGCGGTAAAGGTATTTCTAGCTACCCACATCCTTGGCTAATGCCAGACTTCTGGCAGTTCCCAACAGTATCGATGGGTCTTGGCCCAATCATGGCGATTTACCAAGCACGCTTTATGAAGTACTTAAGAGACCGTGGTTTTATTCAAGAGCAGGGTCGCAAGGTTTGGGCTTTCTTGGGCGATGGTGAAACTGACGAGCCAGAATCACTTGGTGCCATCGGTATGGCTGGGCGCGAGAAGTTAGATAACTTAATCTTTGTAATCAACTGTAACTTGCAACGCTTAGACGGTCCAGTCCGCGGCAACGGCAAAATCATTCAAGAACTTGAAAGCGAATTCCGCGGCGCTGGCTGGAACGTCATTAAGGTTGTGTGGGGCGGTCAGTGGGATGCATTGTTTGCTCGCGATAAGAAGGGCATCTTGATGCAGCGTCTCGGCGAGATCGTTGACGGTCAATATCAAACCATGAAAGCGAAGAACGGCGCTTATGTTCGCGAGATCGTATTCAATACACCAGAACTCAAAGCGTTGGTGAGCGACTGGAGTGACGAAGAGATTTGGCAGTTGAACCGCGGTGGCCACGACCCACATAAGGTCTATGCAGCATTTCATGCAGCAGTTAATCACAAGGATCAACCAACTGTCATTTTGGCTCACACCATTAAGGGTTACGGTATGGGTGGCTCTGGTGAGGCGATGAATATTGCTCACCAAGCGAAGAAAATGAATGACGACGACGTGCGCCGTTTCCGTGATCGCTTCGAGATTCCAGTGAAGGACGAGCAGCTCGAAGAAATGCCTTTGGTGAAATTTGCAGAAGGTAGCCCAGAGCTTGAGTACATGAAAGCGCGTCGCCAAGAGTTGGGCGGTTACTTGCCACAACGCCGTGCTAGGGCAGAAAGCTTGCCAGTACCAGCATTAGATGCATTTGCACCGTTGCTAGAAGCAACCACTGAAGGTCGTGAGATTTCTACTACGATGGCCTTTGTTCGTCTGCTCAATACCGTAGTACGTGATAAGACTATCGGTAAGCGCGTAGTACCCATCGTGCCAGATGAGTCCCGTACCTTCGGCATGGAAGGCATGTTCCGTCAACTGGGTATTTGGAATCAGTTGGGACAGCTTTATACCCCAGAAGACCATGATCAATTGATGTTCTACAAAGAAGACAAGACTGGTCAGATCTTGCAAGAGGGTATTAATGAAGCGGGCGGCATGTGCGACTGGATCGCCGCTGCAACTTCATACTCTACTCATGGCGTTCCCATGTTGCCGTTCTACATTTTCTACTCGATGTTTGGTTTCCAGCGTATTGGCGACTTAGCGTGGGCAGCGGGGGATATGCGTAGCCGTGGTTTCTTGCTCGGTGGCACTGCTGGTAGAACGACTTTGAACGGAGAAGGTCTACAACACGAAGATGGTCACAGTCATCTGTGGAGTGCTGCAGTACCAAATTGTATTAGTTATGACCCGACCTTCGCATTTGAATTAGCAGTAGTCATTCAGGACGGTATGCGCCGTATGCTCGAGGTGCAAGAGGACGTGTATTACTACGTGACCTTGATGAATGAGAACTACGCTCATCCAGCAATGCCAAAGGGTGCAGATAAAGACATCATCAAGGGCATGTACAAGCTCAAGTCTGTTGGTGATAACAATGCCAAGTTACGTGTTCAGCTCTTAGGCTCAGGCACGATCTTCCGCGAAGTCATTGAAGCGGCTGAGATGTTGCAAAAAGATTGGGGCATCGCTTCTGATTTATGGGGTTGCCCAAGCTTTACCGAATTGGGTCGTGATTGGAATGCGGTACACCGCGCTAACTTACTCAATCCAACTCTGGCGCCAATGCTTTCTCATGTCGAGAAGTGCTTGAAAGACACTACTGGTCCAATCGTTGCGGCTACAGACTATGTTCGTATGTTTGCAGAACAGATTCGCCCAGCAATTCAGCATATGGGCCGTCGTTATGAAGTTTTAGGTACCGATGGTTTCGGTCGCTCCGATACTCGTGAAAAACTTCGTGACTTCTTTGAGGTAGATCGTCGCTGGGTAGTGATTACTGCATTGAGATCTTTGGTTGACGCAGGTCAGCTTGATCGTCAGAAATTGGCCGATGCTATTCAGAAGTATGGCATCGATACTACTAAACCAAATCCAATGACGGTTTAAAGCGAGATTAATTCATGAGTCAAACTATTGAAATTAAAGTACCAGACATTGGTGACTATAAAGATGTGCCAGTCATTGAGGTTCTTGTTAAAGCAGGCGACAAGATCGAGAAAGAGCAATCCATTGTTGTTCTGGAATCTGATAAAGCCACAATGGATGTTCCTTCCTCACACTCTGGTGTGGTGAAGGAAGTCAAAGTCAAAGTTGGTGACAATCTTTCTGAAGGATCAGTCGTCGTGATCTTGGAAGGCGGTTCTGGTCTAGCAGCAGCACCTGCTCCAGCAGTTGCATCGGCGCCAGCGGCTCCAGCAGCTACTAAGGCGGTTGAGCCTCCAATTGCTAGAGCACCAGCTCCTCCTCCAGTGAACGGCACTCCTGCGCCAGCAGTTGATGCAACCTTAAGTCACGCCAGCCCATCAGTGCGTAAATTTGCCCGTGAACTTGGCGTTACGATTACGCAAGTCAAAGGCTCGGGCCCTAAGGGTCGTATTACTCAAGAAGACGTACAAGCATTCGTAAAAGCGGCCATGAGTGGTGGCGCAGGTATTCCTGCCGCAGCTTCAAGTGGCGGCAGTTTAGGTGGTCTCAATTTGATTCCATGGCCTAAAGTGGATTTCACGAAATTTGGTGAGATTGAGCGTCAACCCCTTAATCGCATTAAGAAGCTCACAGCCGCCAATCTGGGTCGCAACTGGGTAATGATTCCCGCTGTGACCTATCACGAAGATGCAGATATCACTGACCTCGAAGCGTTCCGCGTCCTCACTAATAAAGAGAACGAGAAGAAGGGCGTGAAGATTACTATGCTCGCGTTCTTAATGAAGGCTGCGGTAGCTGCGCTTAAGAAATATCCAGAGTTCAACAGTTCGCTTGATGGCGATGATTTGATTCTCAAGAAGTATTTCAATATCGGCTTTGCAGCCGATACTCCAACTGGTTTGGTAGTACCAGTTATTAAAGATGCTGATCAGAAAGGCATCTTCGAGCTCGCTAAAGAAACTTCTGAATTGGCTGCACTGGCTCGTGATGGCAAATTAAAGCCAGATCAAATGCAGGGCGCTAGTTTCACGATTTCTTCATTGGGCGGAATTGGTGGCACTTATTTCTCACCAATTGTGAACGCTCCTGAAGTCGCTATTTTAGGTGTTAGCAAAGCAGCAATGAAGCCAGTATGGGATGGCAAACAATTTGTGCCACGTCTGATTTGCCCATTGTCACTTTCTGCTGATCACCGCGTAATTGATGGTGCTTTAGCGACACGCTTTAATGTGTATATCGCTCAACTCTTAGCCGACTTCCGTCGCGCTTCTCTGTAAGGAGGGTCTATGGCTAAGCAAACGATCCTTGTTCCGGATATTGGCGACTATTCAGATGTACCCGTCATTGAAGTATTGGTAAAAGTGGGTGATACGATTGAGAAAGAGCAGCCATTGCTCGTTCTTGAGTCAGATAAAGCAACAATGGAAGTTCCTGCAGATGCTGCTGGAAATATCACCGCTATCTCAGTCAAGTTAGGCGATAAAGTCAGCAAGGGAACAGTCATTGCTGAAATTGAAGCTAGCGCAGCAGCGCCCGCTGCAAAACCTGCCTCTGCTCCAGCTCCAGCCGCTGCCGCAGCACCAGTTGCTATGGCTCCCGCTCCAAAAGCAGGGCAGTACAGTGGCAAGGTTGATCACGAGTGTGAAGTATTGGTTCTTGGTGCAGGCCCTGGTGGTTATAGCGCGGCATTTCGTAGTGCTGACTTAGGCATGAACACCATTTTGGTGGAGCGTTATGCCACTTTAGGTGGCGTTTGCTTAAACGTGGGTTGTATTCCATCCAAAGCATTGCTACACACTACTGCAGTCATGGATGAAGTCAAGACCATGGCTAAGCATGGCATTACCTTTGGTGCACCGAAGATTGAGATTGATCAATTGCGTGGTTATAAAGAGTCAGTCATTGCCAAATTGACTGGTGGTTTAGCGGGCATGGCTAAGGCACGTAAAGTAAAAGTGGTGCGTGGCCTTGGACGCTTCTTGGATGCAAATCATGTCGAGGTTGAGCTCACCAGTGGTGATGGCCAAGACTTAACCGGTCAAAAAGAAGTAGTACGTTTTCAGAAAGCCATCATTGCGGCTGGTAGTCAGCCAGTGAAGTTGCCTTTCTTGCCCGAAGATCCTCGCATTGTGGATAGTACTGGCGCTTTGTTGCTCAAGAGCATTCCAAAGAGAATGCTTGTGATTGGTGGCGGCATCATCGGTTTAGAGATGGCGACTGTGTACAGCACTCTGGGATCACGCATTGATATTGCCGAAATGATGGATGGTCTCATGGCTGGAGCGGATCGTGATTTAGAGAAAGTCTGGGAGAAGTTCAATGCCGGACGCTTTGAGAAGATTATGCTCAAGACCCGCGCCGCTAAAGCAGAGGTGAAGCCTGCTGGCATTCAAGTGAGCTTTGAAGGTGAAAATGCACCAGCAGAACCACAAACCTATGACCTGGTATTGGTAGCAGTCGGTCGCACGCCAAACGGTAAAAAGATTGCCGCCGATAAAGCCGGTGTTCAAGTTGATGAGCGTGGCTTTATTCCGGTAGATAAGCAGATGCGTACTAATGTACCGAACATTTTTGCGATTGGTGACTTGGTTGGTCAACCGATGTTGGCTCATAAAGCAGTGCATGAGGGTCATGTAGCAGCTGAAGCAGCAGCTGGTGAGAAGTCATACTTTGATGCCAAGCAGATTCCATCCGTTGCCTATACAGATCCTGAGGTAGCTTGGGCTGGCCTCACTGAAGAGCAGTGCAAAGCTCAAGGCATTGCATATGAAAAAGGTTTGTTCCCGTGGGCGGCAAGTGGTCGTGCAATTGCCAATGGCCGTGATGAAGGTTTCACTAAGCTCATTTTTGATGCTAATACTCATCGCATCATTGGTGGCGGCATCGTCGGCACTCATGCTGGCGATCTGATTGGTGAAGTTTGTCTTGCTATTGAGATGGGTGCTGATGCAGTTGATATCGGTAAAACTATTCATCCGCATCCAACCTTAGGCGAGTCAGTTGGTCTAGCTGCTGAGGCAGCTCATGGCCATTGCACAGACTTGCCACCAGTCAAGAAGAAGTCCTAAAAACTTTAATTTCAAAAGAACTGTAAAAGAAAAAGCCCCGAGAGATCGGGGCTTTTGTATTTTGGCTTTTGAGAATTATGAAATCAGGGTGGAATTTAACTCCCGAATTCTTTCATCTACATAGTAGCCGCCAGCTTCTGTATAACGAAGATATTTACATCCACAGTGCTTGCATTCAAACACGTCGGACTTGTTATACGGATGAAAGGTGATTGAAATAGGTGCATCCTTAGACCACATATCTGTTCCGTTAGGATGATCTTCATCCCAGCATTCAGAAGCGTCTTCCACCCTTAGGGTGCCAATGCACTCTAGAGATTTCGTTGTAAAGCCTCCAGGGATACTTTCCCACCCAGCGCAGCTGAGCGATTGACAGTCCGAGCACTTATCTTTGGAGTCAAAAGACTTGGCGATCGACAGCAACTCGTCTCTATTCAGACTTTTGGTCATTTCAACTATTTTTGTATAAAAGTGCGCTGAGTAAGGTATATTTTTACTAAAGACCAAATCTTAGTCCATCTAGCTATTAAGCGTGCATAGACTCAAAAATAAAAAGAGGATGACAACATGTATAACGGTTACGAAATCAATCCAAGAAAAGAAGCCTTTAAAGAAGGTATTGCTGCGCTAACAGGGTTAGCCACTTCAGTAGTGAGTGATGTTCTTGGCAGAACCATTGGGGCGGTAGATATCTTGCCGGTCAATAAGTCACCAGTATCGGTATGCGGTAATGCAGTGACTGTCAGTGTTCGATCGGGCGATAACCTCATGCTTCATAAGGCATTGCAGAGTCTCAAACCAGGTGACGTCTTGGTAGTAGATGGTGGTGGCGATATTTCTCGTGCCTTGTTTGGGGAAATCATGATGACTGTTGCTAAATCTAGAGGTGCGATTGGCGCTGTATTTGATGCAGCAATTCGCGATGTAGAAGCTTTTGAAAAACATCACTTCCCTTGCTGGGCACGTGGTGTCAATATGCGTGGTCCCTATAAAGATGGCCCAGGTAACATTAACATCCCGGTATCCATTGGTGGCATGGTGGTAAATCCAGGCGATGTCATTTTGGGTGACTGTGATGGCATCATCGCCTTAACACCATCCATAGCGTTAGAAGGTGCGCGCTTAGGTAAAGAAAAAGAAGCTGTTGAGCGCAAAACCATTCAATCTATCTTAGATGGGCAATATGACGATGCTTGGATTGATGTCACCCTGAAGCAAAAGGGCGTCTTATGACACTACGTTTACTAATTGCTAGTGTATTGAGTGTTATTGCTTTTCATGTGCAGGCTGCATATCCAGATAAATCAATTAAATTTTTAGTTCCCTGGCCTCCAGGCGGAGCAACAGACCAGGTTGCCCGCATCTTGGTTCAGCCTTTGACTAAAGAGTTGGGTGTCTCAGTATTTGTTGAGAACAAAGGTGGTGCTGGTGGCAATATCGGCACCCAAGCTTTTCTTCAAGATAAGCCTGATGGCTATTCGATTTTGATGGCAACCAGCTCAACTAATGCTGCTGGCCCTCATCTATTTGCAAATCAAGGTTTTGATGCTGCGAAGGATTTCACGCCGGTAGTGTTGGTATGTACGATTCCAAACATTATGGTTGTTCCAGCATCCTCACCATGGAATAGTGTGAAAGACTTAATGAATGACGCCAAGGCCAATCCAGGAAAGTTTACTTATGGCTCTGCTGGTATAGGCGCCTCACAACATTTAGCGGGTGCACAGTTTAAAACAGTGACGGGTTTAGATATTCGTCATGTGCCTTACAAGGGTAGTGGTCCGGCTGCAGTAGATTTAATGGCTGGTCATATTGATATGATGCTAGATACTGGTTCCATGGCCAACATTAAAGGTGGCAAGCTAAAAGCCCTAGGGGTGGCATCTGATAAACGCATTCCTGAGTTACCGAATGTGCCAACCATGAAAGAGGCTGGCGTACCCATGGTGGCCAATGCTTGGTATGGCGTCATGCTACCAGCAGGCGCTCCAAAAGATGTGACTGAAAAGCTTAATGCTGCATTTAATAAGGTGCTCAAAGATCCTGAAGTGAGAAAGCATCTTCAATCTATTGGGGCGCAAGTTGATGGCGGCTCTGTTGCAGAATTTACTAAATTCTCACAATCAGAAATTAAGCGTTATGAAGGCATTGTCAAAATGTCTGGCGCTCCCAAGGAGTAAACCAAATGAAAAAAATCATCTTCGGCCTCTGTATTGCAATCAACTTACTATTTGCAGGCAATCTGTTAGCCCAAGACTATCCTAATAAGCCCATCAAAGTTTTAGTGGGTTACGCTCCAGGCGGTGCTGTTGACCTAGTCGCAAGAACATTAGGGCAAAGTTTGTCGACTTCAATGGGGCAGCCAGTTGTCATTGAAAATAAACCAGGTGCTGGTACTAATATCGCCGTTAAGCAATTGATTGATAGTCCCCCGGATGGTTATACCTTGATGGTTGCTGCAAACGCATTAGCGGCCAATATGTCTTTGTACAAACCACAACCCTTTGATATTGATAAAGACATTACCCCAATTGCGATGATTGGACGTGTACCGGTAGTCATTGCAACATCAGCCGATAGTAAATATCAAAAGTTATCCGATTTGATTAAGGCCGCAAGGGCAAATCCTGATTTCATTACGTATGGCACTCCTGGTAATGGCGCTACTCCCCATATGGCCATGAAATTTTTTGAGCAAGCAGCCGGAATTTCTTTAAAGCATGTTCCTTATAAGGGTGGAGCTCCTGCAATTACGGATTTAATTGGCGGTCAACTGGATCTGGTTGCAGTCAACATGTTGGAAGTGGCTCCTCATGTGAAAAGTGGCAAGCTGAAGATTGTTGCTGTCATGAGTGCAAAGCGTTCACCATTATTTCCGGATGTACCAACAGTGGCAGAGTCTGGTTTCCCAGGCTTTGAAGCATCCGTTTGGTATAGCTTAATTGCGCCCGCTAAGACTCCAGCCGCTATCGTCAAGACGCTTCACACTCAAGTGGAGAAAGCTCTGCAGTCTAAAGAGATGATGGAGAGATTGGGTTCTGTTGGCGGAGAAGTTAGCCCTGGAACAACAGCACAATTTACTGCTTACTTGAATTCTGAGCGTAAACGATACGAAAAATTGGTACGCGACGCTAATATTCAGCCGGATTAATAAAGGTCATTGAATGAAACTGTGGCAAAGCGTTCAGCGAGCTCTCTTAACGCTATGTTGTTTGGCGTTATTCGCTTGTGCAAACACACCGACCAATGTACTGGCACCTCAGGGCAGCTTGAGAATGGGCTTATATAAGGGTACGCCGACATCTATTCTTCCAGCAGAAGGTTCAAAACCGACTCGAGGTATTGGGTATGATCTTGGCGAGAGTCTTGCCGCCCAAATCGGAACGCAGTACACGCCAGTGGTATTTGAAAAAAACGCTGATGTTCTATCTGCCGTAAAAAATAATGAGGTTGATTTAGTTTTTACTAATGCCAGCACTGACCGGGCAAAATATATTGCGTTTTCAAAGACGGTTATCCGAATTGAAAAAGGATTTTTAATCAGCCCCAAGAGTTCGCTACAGTCGCTGGCAGAGATTAATCGTTCGAAAATCAAAATTGGTTATAGCGTAGGCAGTAATTCTCAAGCTGAGCTACCCACCTTGATTCCAAACGCTACTTTGGTTCAGACAAGCTCAACCAAACAAGCTATTGCGATGTTAAAAACAGGTGAGATCGATGGATTTTCCACTAATAAAGCCATACTATTTGAGATGGCCTCATCCGTTCCAGGTTCGAGAGTATTGCCCGATGTTATTGGATATGAAAATCTCGCTTTAGGAACCCCGATTACTCGTCAAGGTTCAACTGTGTATCTCAATGAGTTCGTAGATCAACTGGTTGCAAACGGAAGGCTTGAGACATTCATACAGCGTTCAGGTATTCAAGGCCTGGCTCCGAATTAACCGATTAAAGAAAGTAATAGATGATTATTGATTGTCATGGTCACTACACAACAGCCCCTAAGGCTCTCAAAGCTTGGCGTGATGCTCAGGTAGCAAACCTCAATACGCCTGAATTAGGGCCCAAGGTATCTGACTTAAAAATTAGCGATGATGAAATTCGGGAGTCGATTGAATTAAATCAGCTTGCTAGGATGAAAGAGCGGGGCATTGACGTCACTATTTTCTCCCCACAGGCGAGCTTTATGACTCACCACATTGGTGACTTTAATACCTCAGCGACTTGGGCGGCCATCTGTAATGAACTTTGCTATCGAGTAACGCAGTTATTCCCCAAGAACTTTGTTGGGGCTGCAATGCTTCCACAGTCGCCGGGTATTGATACCAGTACTTGTTTACCCGAAATGCGCAAATGCATTAATGAATATGGATTTGTAGGGATAAACCTCAATCCAGATCCTTCTGGCGGGCATTGGCGCGACCCTCCACTTAGTCACCCCTATTGGCACCCAATCTATGAAGAGATGATTGCTCTAGATGTACCGGCCATGATTCATGTGAGTACGAGTTGTAATGATTGCTTTCATACAACAGGAGCACATTATTTAAATGCTGATACCACTGCGTTTATGCAATGCCTCACTTCTGATCTGTTTGCGCAGTTCCCAGCGCTGCGTTTCTTAATTCCTCATGGGGGCGGAGCAGTACCTTATCACTGGGGTCGGTTTAGGGGACTGGCAAAGGATATGGACATCCCAGATATCAATCACAAACTCTTAAACAATATTTATTTTGATACCTGTGTATATCACCAGCCTGGAATTAACCTTTTAACAGAAGTCATTCCAGCAAAAAATATTCTATTTGCATCAGAAACTTTTGGAGCAGTCAAAGATATCGACCCAGACACTGGTTTTTACTTTGACGATACCCGTCGTTATCTCAATGCAGTTGATGGATTAAGTCAGCAAGAGAAGGAAATGATCTTTGAAGGCAATGCTCGTAAAGTCTTCACTAGGATGAATAAGAGAATTCCCCATTAGTAATAAACTAAATAGAAAAAGCCGCGATCTCTCGGGGCTTTTTATTACAAGAGAGGTCTTGTAATTATTTTTTCTTAGATGCTTTGCTGGCAGCACTAGCTGTCTTTGATACTGTATCAGCTGCGGTGTTGATATTGGTTTGCGCAACTTCAACTGCATGCTTGACTGCCTTTTGACTGGTTTCAAAAACGTTGTTTGCAGATGCGATCGCCTGTTTGAGTGCTTGAACGGCAGCATCAGAGCCAGCTGGAGCATTCTTAGTCCACTCTTCCACTAATGCATTCATTTTCTTCTGGCCAGCAGCAAACTCTTTTTCTGCAGACTTAGTAAAGCTGTCTTGAGTCTCATGAGCTAACTCATACAAATGACGGCTATAGGAAATAATTTTTTCAGCAATTGGCTGAACAGTCTCTGCTTGATGAGCGAGGAGCTGTTGAATATCTTTTACTTCTAAAGCTTTTTTGGCGTTGTTAACGCTCTCACTCAAGCTTTGCTTAGCAATTGCCAAGTTCAGCTCGACTAATTTTTCAATGCTTTGGAGTGCTTGACTAGTCAGACCACTCAAGGTCTCTAGATTTGCTTTTTGTGCTGCGGCGATTTGTTCTGGCGTTAAGTTCATCTCAATCCCTTTCTGTGGGTTCGCTGAGTTCACTATGATCTCGCTAGCCCTTTGCGTCAATCAATGATTTATGAATCATTATATTGCAACGCACCATAAATAATGGCTATTGGGCTTTCCAGCGTGGAGGGGCATCTGTAAAAAGAGCCTAAAATGATGGATTACATTAAAAATCTCAATAATTTCAGCTAGTTACCAATGAAGCTTAGTTTAGACAACGTGATTGCGCCCATCTTTGTGTTGATTTGGAGTACTGGGTTTGTGATTGCGCGTTTGGCTATGCCTTATGTAGAGCCGGCTACCTTTCTATTCTGGCGCTTTGCTGGAGTGATTGCTGCAATGGCAGCCCTAAGTCTAGTTTGGCGCATTTCTTGGCCTAGCTGGTCCCAAATCAAGCATATTGCTGTGGCTGGCATGCTCTTACAGTTTGGCTACTTACTTGGAGTGTGGTTTGCGGTCAGATTGGGCATGACCGCAGGATTAGTGGCCATCATTGTTGGCTTACAGCCAATCTTGACCGCCTGGTTTGCTGCATGGATCTCTGAGAAGGTAAGTTCGCGTCAGTGGATTGGCTTGTGCTTTGGCTTTGCTGGAGTTGCCTTGGTAGTTGCTGAGAAGATTGGCTTTAACCATATCCCTTTGGTAAGTTACATCCTTGCATTTATCGCTTTACTATCCATTACCTTTGGTACGCTGTATCAAAAAAAATATTGCCCAGTCTTTGATCTGCGCGCAGGTTCTTCTATTCAGTTCGGTATTTCAGCAATTCTATGTTTCTTCTGTATGTATTTCTTTGAAACCGGTGTTATGGTTTGGAATGTACCAGTGGTGACCGCCTTGTTATGGGCGATCTTCCCCTTGTCGATTGGTTCCATCAGCCTGTTATTCATGATGATCCGTAAAGGGGCCGCCACTAAAGTAACCAGTTTGCTGTACTTGACTCCGCCAACCACAGCTGTAATGGCGTGGCTCTTATTTGATGAGCCATTTACACTCTTGATGGCATTGGGTCTGTGTTTGACGATGACTGGTGTAGTGCTGGTCAATGCCCGTCAGAATAATGCCGTTGCCACCATTGCGGAGTAGGTGTGGAGTGAGGGGAATGATTTAACCAAGATTGGGCTCAGAAATCAGTTTTGTCTTGGGAAATTAATTATCATTTCGTATGTTGAAAGTTTTGGAAGGTCTTTAGGGATGCGTTTGAATCGTTTTTGGCTCTTTGCCGTAGCCTTGGTTTTTGCCTGTGGTGCATTCAATATTGCGCCGGCAATTGCCGCTAGCAAAGATAAGGACAAACAAACCAAAACCACTAAAGTGGTCGTCAAGTCTCCCAAAAAACCAAAGACGGTTCGCGTTACCGTTACCCGTTCTGCTGGGCCTGTAGTTGCTGGACCTCCGTCGCTTGCCACCGCGTTAGGTTTGCGTGGACAACACGATGATCTGAGTTTGCAGTCTAGTGTTGCAATGGTAGTTAATCAAGATACCAAAGAGGTCTACTTTGAAAAAAATCCTACGGTAAGTTTGCCAATCGCATCCATCACGAAGTTAATGACCGCGATGGTAGTGCTCGATTCCAAATTACCCTTAAATGAAACCATCATCATCAATGAAGAGGACGTACATATATACAAGCACTCTCGTTTAGCAGGTGGTACCGCATTAAGTAGAGAAGACGCTTTACATCTTGCCTTGATGTCCTCTGAAAACCGTGCTGCATATACCTTAGGTAGAAATTACCCTGGAGGTATCCCAGCTTTTGTCGATGCTATGAATCGCAAAGCAAAAGAGTTGAATATGGATCACTCGCACTTTGCTGACCCCACTGGTTTGCTCAGTGAGAACGTGGCGAGCGCTGAAGACTTAACTCGAATGCTCAATGCTGCTTATCAATACAAATTGATACGAGAGTTTTCTACTTGGCCAGATTTAACAATGGTCATTGCTAAGCGTCCACAAAAATTCTTGAATACGAATCGATTAGTGCGCTCAGGAGATATGGATATTGGCTTGCAAAAGACTGGCTTTATCAATGCCGCAGGTAAATGCTTGGTGATGCAGGCCCGAGTGAATAACACACCATTATTGCTAGTGTTCCTTGATTCAGTTGGAACACAATCGCGTTTTGCTGATGCGGTGCGGGTACGTGATTGGTATGAGCGCATGCCTTCTGGTGCGCAGCCGATTCGTCGCTTAATGTAATGTGAGCGAGCTAGGCTGCTGTGCCTGGCTCAGCAGACTTGGGTTTGTAGCCCATTCCTTTGGAGATTTGCAGGGCAGTGTCCTGCAGTGAACGCAACCAATCTGCCTGAATGCGGTCGGTAGGAGCGCTTAAAGACAGGCCTGCAACTAATTTTCCAGTGTCATCCAAAATGGCTGCAGCAATGCAGCTGACACCCAACTCTAGTTCCTCATCATCTCGTGCATTGCCAACTCTACGAACATGATTGAGCTCAGACTCTAGCTTAGCCAAATCGGTAATGCTGTTGCGAGTATGTCCTGAGAGGCCTGTGCGAGTCACATAGGCACGAACTTGATTGGCATCATCACTCGCTAAAAATAATTTACCCACTGAGGTGAGATGCAAAGGAGCGCGTCCACCGATTGCGCGCACGACTTGCATACCAGAACGTTCGCTGTAGGCACGATCAATATAAACAATCTCATCACCTTGGCGTACGGACAAATTGACTGTTTCACCAGTGAGTTTATGCAGGGTGCGCATAGGTACTTGAGCAGCTTCACGAACTGAGAGACGGGCCTTAACCAGGTTACCCAACTCCAAGAGCTTGAGTCCAAGGCGATAAGTGCCGCCATCACCACGCTCAACCAATCTGCAGGCAACCATATCATTCAGAATTCGATGAGCGGTAGAGGGGTGAAGACCTGTTTCTTCGGCTAAGTTCTTCAGACTGCTCGATTCTTCATGGACGGCTAGGGCATCAAGTAAATTCATCATGCGCTCCACCACCTGGATTGCTGTTTTAGCAACTTCCCCAGTGTCCTTAGAGGTTTTGACCGTTTTACTTGTACTCATAAGGGGTATTGTAGCGATTTCAGACCATATTGCATATTATGAAATGCATTTTGATGAGCTAACTACTGATCTGCCCCTGATTGAAGCGGAAAAATTAGAAAAAGTCGCTAAAAAGACTCTTAGCCGTTTCTCAGTGCCTTGGCGCACTCATTCACAAGATCAGGACCACGATAGATGAGTCCGCTATAGATCTGAACTAAGCTGGCGCCAGCGAGAATCTTTTCTCTCGCATCAGCACCAGAGAGGATGCCGCCAACTCCAATAATGGGTAGATGATTACCAAGTCTCGCCTTGAGTGCTTTGATGACAATATTGGATGCAGTGCGAACGGGCGCTCCAGATAAGCCGCCAGTTTCTTGACCGTGTTCCATGCCTTGGACGGCATCGCGGGAAATGGTCGTATTTGTTGCAATCACTGCATCAATACCAAATTCCATCAAGAGATCAGCAATGAGATTGATGTCGCCTTGGTCTAGATCGGGTGCAATTTTTAAAAAGAGTGGTTTACGCACGCCAAAGCGGTCGCTCAAGCGTTTGCGTGCATCGTCTAGGCTGCTCAGCAATCCGCGGAGCATTTCTTCGCCCTGTAAGGCGCGAAGGTTTTGTGTATTGGGGGAGGAGATGTTGACGGTAATATAGGTAGCGATTTCATAAACTGCTTCCATGGCCAGAACATAGTCACTTGCAGCCTCTTCAATCGGTGTGCTGGCGTTCTTGCCAATATTTAATCCTAATACTCCACCGTCTTGCCAAAAACGTGAACGACGAACCCTTGTGACGCAGGCCTCAACGCCATCATTATTAAAGCCCATGCGATTAATGATTGCTTGAGCTTGGGGCAATCGAAACATGCGCGGCTTTGGATTACCTGGTTGGGGGCGGGGTGTAACAGTGCCGATCTCTAAGAAGCCAAAACCTAATGCCGCTAGAGCATCAATATGTTTTCCATCTTTATCTAAACCTGCAGCAAGGCCAACAGGATTGGCAAAAGTGATGCCACACAGTGTTTGAGGATCAGCAACAGGCTTGGTGATGAACTTGTCTAAAAGACCCCAGCGTTGAGCGCGATCTAAATTGCTTAGTGTGAGATTGTGGGCTTGCTCAGGATCTAAACAAAATAGCCAAGGACGTAAGAGGGAATAGCGATCGATCATGGATGGATATTATGAACCAGCTAGAGCTTGCCAATGATCATCCACTAACCCTTCCATGGGCTGATATTTGACCTTATAGGACATCTTCTCGCTTTCCTTGATGTAATAGCCAAGGTAGAGGTAGGGCAGATTTAATACTTTGGCTTGTTCTATTTGCCACAAAATACTGTAGCTACCAAAGCTGGCCGAATGATCAGAGGTGTCGTAAAAGGTGTAGACCGAAGAGATGCCTTGCTCCAGGATATCGATCATGCTGACCATGCGCAGTCTTCCTGGGTTTGGGTCATGAGCTCCATCTCTAAATTCAACAATGCGAGAATTCACCCGGCTTTGCAGTAAGAACTGCATATACTGGTCTTGATCATCGCTATCCATCTCACCACCAGAATGACGATCATTTTGGTAGCGTTGATACAGTTCGTAGTGCTCTTCTTGATATCCTAAGTTCAGTACAAATGCTTCTAGTCCTGAATGTTTTTTCCAGGCACGACGTTGGCTACGGGTCGGTGCAAATTGATTTACTAAAATGCGCGTAGCAATGCAAGCCTTACACGCGTCACAATACGGGCGATAGGTGTACAAACCGCTACGACGAAAACCCGCATTGAGTAATTCGTTATAGATATCTGCATGAATAAGATGAGATGGGGTGGCTACTTGTGAGCGTGCAGTTTTATTGGGTAAGTAACTGCATGGGTAGGGCGCAGTTGCATAAAACTGAAGTGCTGTTAAGGGAAGTTCTTTAAGCCGAGTCATAGCCAGTGGGTCAAGATGTTCTTATCAAAATTCCAAGGTTTCTCAATATTAGATTGATTTAGAGATATTTGCAGTTGCTGCAAAAATTTCATTCTAGCGATTGGGGCAGCCCCTAAAGAGGATAGGTGGGCAGTTTCCTGTTGGCAATCAATCATGGCTACCTGATTCTGGATGCACCAGGCACTGAGGGCTGCAAGTGCTATTTTGGAGGTATTTGGTTTACGGCTAAACATCGACTCTCCAAAAACCATGCCCCCTAGAGCGACACAGTAAAGACCGCCAATAAGGTTGCCATTTTCTACCAAGCCAATGCTATGAGCATGACCTTGCTCATGAATGGTCGTGTAAGCATCCATAATTTCATGAGTAATCCAAGTACCATCTTGATCTTTGCGCGCGCTAGTTGCACAAGCTCTAATCACCTCGCCAAAATCCTGATCTACCAATAGTTGACTTTGGGTTTCTTGGCAAAAATGCCGAATGATTTTTCTGAGGGAATCGCTGCACTTAAAGTGATTGGGCTTTAAAACCATTCGCGGATCAGGGGACCACCATAAAACGGGTTGCTTATCTGAATACCACGGAAAAATTCCCAGTTGATACGCTTGTAGTAATTGGCCTGGATAGATGCGCTCGCTAACCGCAATCAGCCCAGGAACGCTAGGATCTGGATCGGCGCAAAGCAAAGGGTCTGGAAAGGCATCGTGCGGTCCTAGCCAAGTAATTTGACTCATGTAAAGCGATCAAATTCTTTCAGAGGACAAAATATCACGACTGCGCACGTGAAATTCACCACTCAATACACCTGCTGCGCGATCAGCGAAAAACCATTCTAGGGTTTGCTTGACTGTAGGGAAGGCTAATTCTCCCCAAGGTATCTCATGTTCATGAAAGAGAGCTACTTCAAGACTTTCTTCGCCTGCACTAAATTTGGGTGTGGCCATAGTAGCGAGATAGAACAGATGAACTTGTTCTGCATGAGGCACATTGAGTAAAGAATAGAGTGGGCCAACTTCAACAATCGCTCCCGCTTCCTCAAAGGTTTCTCGAGCAGCGCCGTGACTAGTGCTCTCACCCAATTCCATAAATCCCGCAGGAAGCGTCCAATAGCCATGGCGAGGTTCTATTGCACGACGACACAACAACACTTGATCGCCATATACCGGAATGCTACCCACTACATTTCTGGGGTTTTGATAATGAATGCTACCGCAAGCTTCACAGACATGACGCTCGCGAGAGTCATCCGCTGGAATTTTGACAGTTAAGGTTGCAGCGCAGTTGGGGCAAAACTTCATGCAAGCTTTCTAAAAGTGGGCTTTGATAGCGCCTCGTAAGGCATTGCTAAGAATAATCTCATCAGCCATTGAAACATCTTTAATAGTCAGGTTAGCTTCGCGGGCATTAAATTTTGGGTCGGCTAGCAATTCAGCACGCATCACGCCTGGCAATAGGCCTGCTGATACTGGTGGGGTGAGCCATTCAGAGCTTCCTTGGAGTTTAATAAATACGCTGGTCCTGCCGCCTTCTGTCACAAAGCCTTGTTCATTAATAAACAAGGCATCAAAGCCACCGAGTTTGACTGCGGCCTGCCAAGCAGCATCGTAAAGACTGCGATAACTCACTTTGTGGTGCAGCAAAAGGTTGCCAGATTGCATGGTGCAGTCGTCAACTAGGAT
>Ga0207956_1000138_pt1 | contig 22071 bp, 20 predicted proteins | sample CryBogCBE25Jul07_FD_184580 | JGI IMG/M metagenome (GOLD analysis project Ga0207956, IMG submission 184580) | Freshwater microbial communities from Crystal Bog, Wisconsin, USA - CBE25Jul07 (SPAdes) (version 2) | ecosystem: Environmental > Aquatic > Freshwater > Lake | place: Crystal Bog...
AAGCTCAACTCTGCTGGTGCAAATGCGCGCTTGGGTCGCGGTGATTTCATTGTGGTTGAGGCAGATGAATCGGATGCATCTTTCTTGCAGCTATTTCCGGCAATGGAGGTGGTCACCAATATTGATGCTGATCACATGGATACCTATCAGCATGACATGGCGAGATTGAAGCAAGCATTTGTCCAATTTATCCAGCGTATGCCATTTTATGGTGTTGCAGTTCTATGTATCGATGACTCAAACGTAAGAGACATTATTCCTTTTGTTTCTCAGCCTGTATTGCGATACGGACTTTCGGACGACGCTGATATTCGCGCAAGTAACGTTCGTGCGGATGGAACTCAGATGCATTTCACGGTTGAGCGCCGTACCGTACGTCGTCATGGCAATAAACCCGGCCCACTCAACGTGACACTCAATTTGCCAGGCTTGCATAACGTACAAAATGCGCTCGCTGCAATTGGTATTGCGACTGAATTAGGGGTTGGCGACGAGGCTATCACCAAGGCTTTATCTGAGTTTGGTGGTGTTGGCCGTCGCTTCCAACGTTATGGTGAGATTCCATTAGCTTCAGGCGGTAGCTTCACATTGATTGATGACTATGGTCATCACCCAGTAGAGATGGCCGCTACTTTAGAGGCGGCACGTGGGGCATTCCCAGATCGTCGCCTGGTTCTAGCTTTTCAACCACATCGCTTTACTAGAACGCGCGATTGCTTTGGCGAGTTTGTACAAGTTCTCCGAAATTTTGATGCTTTGGTTTTAACCGAGGTGTATCCAGCTGGTGAAGCCAAGATTCCTGGCGCGGATGGTGAGAGCTTGATGAAGGCGGCCCTAGCTGAAGATAAGCATTCCAAAGCGTTGCTCGATTCTGCCGCAGTGGTATTTGCATCGAATGTTGCAGAGATGCCAGAAAAATTAAGTCAAGTTTTAAAAGATGGAGATGTATTAATTACGATGGGCGCAGGATCTATTTCAGCATTGCCTCACACCTTATCGGAGGCAAGGAATGTCTAAGCAAAGTTTTGGTTTGTGGGGTGACCGTGTCAAGTCACGATTGGCTAGCTTGGACGTAAAAGCTTTTGGTCGCGTTGGCGTCTTGCTAGGTGGCCGCTCTGGTGAGCGCGAAATTTCCCTAATGTCTGGCAATGGCGTTCTTCAAGCCCTAATATCTAAAGGGGTTGACGCCTATGCATTTGATCCAGGCCTACGCAATCCGACTGAACTGGTTGCCGAGAAATTTGATCGTATCTTCATTTCTTTGCATGGTCGGTATGGTGAAGATGGAACAATCCAAGGATTACTTGATTTACTTGAGCTGCCATATACCGGTAGTGGTGTGCTTGCTTCAGCTTTGGCCATTGACAAGATTGTCACCAAGCAAGTTTGGATTAGTAATGGACTTTCTACTCCTGAATTTGAGGAGTTAACTGCAGATAGCGACTGGAACGCTGTCGCAAAGCATCTTGGTTTGCCATTAATTGTGAAGCCAGCGCATGAAGGTTCATCTTTAGGCCTCACTAAAGTGAAGTCTGTTGAAGAGCTACCTGCTGCTTATCAACTTGCTGCTGGGCTTGATAAAAAGGTCATCGCAGAAACTTGCATCGTCGGAGATGAATTAACTTGCCCCTTAGTTGGTCAGGGGCTTAGTGCTGAAGCATTGCCTGTGATCAAAATTATTCCGCCACAAGCCAATTACGATTTTCATAACAAGTATTTCTCGGATGAGACGCAATATCTTTGCCCTACTGGGATGGCGCCTGAAGTGAATCAGCGAGTGCAGGAGTTGGCTTTGGCAGCCTATCGGGCTTTGGGTTGCCGCACTTGGGGTCGTGCTGATGTGATGCTTGATCAAAAAACAGGTAAGCCCTATTTGCTGGAGATGAATACCTCTCCTGGTATGACTTCTCACTCTTTAGTGCCGATGGCGGCAAAAGCTGCTGGTGTTGAATATGCTGATTTAGTGCTTTGGTTGCTCAGTCAGACCTTGCAGGAGAAAGAAGGTACTACTGCATGAGTAATTTCATGGACCGGTTTGGCGAAATTTTTGCCATGTTGATGTCTCCGATCTGGAATTATCCCGATCGGATGCAAAAGCTTAGCCGTTTCTTATTGCGTTGTTTTGTAGTGATGATGGTTTTTGGGGTATTGGTGTGGTTAAGTCAGCGCCCTGTGTTTGCGCTAAAGCAAATTCAAATTGAGCCTGTTGTTGGTCAAACTTTGAAGCACATTAATAAATCACTTGTGAAGCAACAAGTTTTGGAAACCGTACAAGGCAACTTCTTCAGCGTTCGCTTGGAAGATGTTAAGCGTGGTTTTGAGAGCATGCCTTGGGTGCGTCATGCTAATGTTCGCCGCGTTTGGCCTAACGGCTTAATTGTGAGCATTGAGGAGCAGAGGCCCTTTGGCACTTGGGGTGGTGCTGAGAGTCATGAACTCATCAACAATCATGGCGAAGTCTTTGCGGGCCGTGTTTCTGAGGTTAGTGATGATGTGCGCCTAATTGATTTTCATGGGCCCGAGGATGCTGGCAGGGAAGTGATGAGTCTGTATGAGAAAGCAAATAACTGGTTCAAGCCATGGGGTGCGGAGGTGACCAGTCTTGCCTTGACCGAACGCTATGCCTGGCATATCAAATTATCCAATGGCATGAAGGTGGAGTTTGGGCGCGATGAAGAAAGTTCAGACAAAACATTAACCGAAGAGCGTGTGGCACGTCTCTTTAAATATTGGCCACAAGTACAAGAAAAGTGGTCTAACCGTATTGATGCGGTGGATTTGCGTTATGCAAATGGTTTTGCGGTTCATCTTGCCGCTGCAAGTGTGAAAAAGAATGATGTTGATGGCAAGAAAAGTGAGCTGAAGCAATGAGGAAATGGGAATGAGTAAAGACAATCGCGATTTATTGGTTGGATTGGATATTGGCACTTCCAAGGTAGTAGCCTTGGTTGCTGAGTTGGCTCCAGACGGTCAATTTAATGTGGTTGGCGTTGGCCAAACTGCTTCAAAAGGCTTGAAGAAGGGTGTCGTCGTCAATATCGAGGCAACTGTTCAGTCCATTCAGAAGGCATTAGAAGAAGCTGAGATCATGGCTGATCGTCAGATCGTACAGGTCTTTACTGGTATCGCAGGCAACCATATTGTGAGTTTTAACTCGAGCGGTATGGTAGCTATTCGCGATAAAGAGGTAAGCGCTGGAGATGTAGAGCGCGTACTTGAAACAGCTAAAGCGATCAACATTCCAACCGATCAACAGATTTTGCATATTCTTGTTCAAGAATTCATCATCGATGGTCAAGAGGATGTGCGCGAACCCATTGGTATGAGTGGCTTGCGCTTAGAGGTAAAAGTACACATTGTTACTGGCGCAGTAAGTGCAGCACAAAATATTGTGAAATGTGTGCGTCGCTGTGGATTGGAAGTGAACGACCTCATATTGCAACCCTTAGCCTCAAGTCTTGCTGTCTTAACCGAAGATGAAAAAGAACTTGGCGTTGTATTGGTTGATATTGGCGGTGGCACAACGGACATTGCAATTTATTGCCAAGGATCTATACGTCATACAGCGGTGATTCCAATTGCTGGTGATCAAATTACCAATGACATTGCTATGGCACTACGTACTCCAACTATTGATGCTGAAGATTTAAAGATCGCTCATGGTATTGCGCGCCAAGAGATGGCTGATCCAGCCGCCATGATTGATGTTCCAGGGGTAGGAGATCGCGAACCCCGTCCTATATCTAAGCAAGCCTTAGCTGCTGTGATTGAGCCGCGTGTTGAGGAGCTCTTTACTTTGGTAAGGGGCGTTGTGCGTGACTCTGGTTACGAAGACATGGTGTCCTCAGGAATTGTTTTAACTGGTGGTACTTCACTAATGCCAGGAATGGTTGAGTTAGCTGAGCAAGTCTTCTTAAGACCGGCTCGTATCGGCACACCTGAATATCGTGGCCACTTGCATGAAGTGTTACGAAGCCCAAGGTTTTCTACCAGTATAGGTTTGTTAATGGAAGGTCAAGCGCAGTTTATGCGTGGCCGTCGTGTTTCTCAGTCAGGCGCGTTACAAGCTGTGGTCTCGCGTATGAAGGAATGGTTTGCAGGAAATTTTTAAGTTTTTTCGTCGTCGTCAACGTAGTATGTTTATTACCTAGGAGGGTATATGGAATTTGAAATGTTAGATCAAGAAACAGCTGGCAAAACCATCATTAAAGTGGTTGGTGTCGGTGGGGCTGGCGGTAATGCAGTCCAACACATGATCCGTCGCGGTGTAAATGGCGTAGAGTTCATTTGCATGAACACCGATGCTGGCGCTTTGCAGCGCTCTGAGGCATCTGTGAATTTGCAACTGGGCTCTAGCGGATTAGGTGCTGGTGCTAAACCTGAAATCGGTGCAGCCTCTGCCGAAGAAGCTCGTGCTCGTATTGCCGATACATTGCAAGGTGCTCATATGGTGTTCATCACTGCTGGTATGGGTGGTGGTACAGGTACTGGCGCTGCTCCAATCGTCGCTCAAGTCGCAAAAGAAATGGGCATTTTGACAGTTGGTGTTATCAGTAAGCCATTCGATTTTGAGGGTGTGAAGCGCTTGAAAGTTGCGGAGAATGGCGCAGCTGAGTTGGAGTCCTATGTAGATTCATTGATCGTTGTACTCAATGAAAAACTCTTTGAAGTGATGGGTGAAGATGCTGAGTTTGATAAAGCATTCGCATGCGCTGATGATGTACTGCATAACGCAGTTTCTGGAATTGCAGAAATCATCAATGTTCAAGGTTTAATTAACGTTGACTTTGAAGACGTCAAGACTGTGATGGGCGAACAAGGTAAGGCGATGATGGGAACTGCAACAGTTTCTGGTATGGATCGCGCACGTTTGGCTGCTGAAGCTGCTGTTGCATCGCCATTACTTGAAGGGGTGGATTTATCTGGTGCGCGTGGCGTATTGGTCAATATCACGGCTAGCCGTTCATTGAAGCTTTCTGAAACACGTGAAGTGATGGCTGCGATTCGTGGCTATGCTGCCGATGATGCAACTGTGATCTTCGGCACTGTGTATGATGAGAGCTTGGGTGATGCATTGCGTGTCACTGTCGTGGCTACAGGTTTGAATAATCCACAAGCCCGCAAAGCTAATCAGCCAGAAGTAGTTTGGAGACAAGCTACTGGTACGCATGACGCAATGCCAACAATGGCTGACCTGAATACCTTTGCGCCAGCTAGTGCATCAGCTGCGATTAGCAAGGTGAGCTTAGATTCTGCTTTGAGCACGAGCGCAGGTATGGTCCTAACGGGTTCGGCTAGTACACCTGTAGTGGCAGCGCAGACAGCAAGTAGTGGTGTTGATTACAGTCAGTACGATTTACCACGGGTTTTTCGTAGCTCCCGTGAAGCGACTGCCGCTCCTACATTGGGTGCAGATAGTTCTCCACAAGCAAAAACCTTGTTGGATAAAGGGGCTGATTACTATGAAATCCCTGCATTTTTACGTAAACAAGCGGATTAATTGACTGCTTAATACAATAGGTTATTGCGAAATGCCAGCGCGGCGCCCCTCCGGACGACGAATCCCGCGCTTGCGTTGGCATGCTTACTAACAATTACTTATTGGAGACACCATGATTGCTGTTGGACAAAAACTACCAAACGCCACTCTTTATGAATTTATGAATGAAGAGACTGAAGGCTGTGCATTAGGGCCTAATGCTTTTGAAGTTGAGAAGCTTGCGGCTGGAAAAAAGATTGTGATTTTTGCTCTACCTGGTGCCTTTACGCCGACTTGTTCAGCAAAGCACGTGCCTGGATATGTTGAGCACTTCGATGCGATTAAAGCAAAGGGTGTAGATGAGATTTGGTGTATCTCTGTGAATGATCCATTTGTGATGGGTGCATGGGGACGTGATCAAAAGGTTGGAAAAAAGATTCGTATGTTGGGTGACGGTAGTGCTGAGTTCACCAAGAAGGTTGGTTTAGAGTTGGATTTGACTGCTCGTGGCTTAGGTCTTCGCTCAGATCGTTATGCCATGATTGTGGAAGATGGCGTCGTAAAAAGTTTAGATCGTGAAGCTCCAGGTAAGTTTGAGGTGAGCGATGCAGCCTCGATTCTGAAAAAACTGTAATCAATCTTTCCGTAAATTTAGAGACGTCATCATGATGAAGCAAAGAACCATTGCGAACCCGGTGAAAACCGTGGGAATTGGTTTGCACTCTGGCCGTAAGGTGACGATCTCGATTAAGCCTGCCCCAGTGAATTCAGGGGTGCAGTTTGTTCGTGTCGATACTCCAGAGCAGTCTTTAGTCCCTGCAACTGCTTTGGCTGTATGCGATACACGGCTTGCATCCGTCATTCAAAAAGATGGTGTGAGAGTTTCCACGGTTGAGCATTTACTCTCAGCCTGTGCTGGGCTTGGTTTGGACAATCTTTTGATTGAGCTTGATGGTGAAGAAGTACCCATCATGGATGGAAGCGCCGCTTCATTTTTATTCTTAATTGAATCTGCCGGTATTGTTGAGCAAGAGGCTCCCCGTCAATTTGTAGTGATTAAAAAACCAGTAGAAGTGCGTGAAGGTGACAAGCTTGCTCGCCTCGAACCATTCTTTGGTTTTAAGTTGGATTTCACAATCGACTTTAAACATCCTGCGGTCGATAAAACTGGTCAACGATTTGTTGTGGATTTTGCGGAGCACGCATACCGTAATGAAATTGGACGTGCTCGTACATTTGGATTTGCGCATGAAGTTGAAGCCCTGAGGGAGATGGGTCTTGCTCGTGGCGGTAGCTTAGACAACGCCATTGTTCTGGATGAGCACCGTATTTTGAATAACGAAGAGCTTCGTTATGAAGATGAGTTTGTGCGCCATAAAATTTTGGACGCGATTGGAGATCTTTATCTAGTTGGGCATCCTATTGTGGGTGCTTATGTGGCTGAAAAATCAGGCCATGCCTTGAACAATGCGCTATTACGCAAGCTCTTGGAAGATCCAAGTTCTTATGAAATTAGTACCTTTGCTGAGAATAAGGCGCCAGAAGCCTATTCTCAAGAGAATCAACCTCTCTTTTTCTAAGAGGGGCCTTTAGACTTCCATCGGCTTACTTTAGTTTGCGCTGAAGAAGTTTTTCAACCGTTTTTCGTAAATCGGATTCGGGCGCTAACTTATCCAGTAATTCTTCCCATGATTTTTTGGCAATCGCATTAAAACCTTGGGGTTTTTGATGCTGCGTATCGCTCGCTCGTGGTTTTACTTCCCATTGCGTTGCGGCAGGCCTCACTTTGACTTTAATGGCACTACAGGTGAGCCCAAGTTTTCCTAACTCATTGATTAGACTAGGTAAAGTTTGCTGTAAGCGAGTGGCAATGCTAGCGCTATTCACCAGTAAAAACAATTCATCTTGGCTGCCAGAGCGCCAGCCAGCTTCAATTTTTGAACTAAGGTGTCCTAAATCCACTTGTTCCAAAGCTTTCTCTAGGTTGGACTTGAGCTTGGCTAGATCTTCAGTTTTGGCCAAAATTCCCCCAAGACCATTGGATTCACGCAAGTAATCAAGCCATTCATGGGCTGTTTGCTTGCGGGACGATTTAGGGGCAAAGTTCATAAAAAATGGGGTTGCGGGTGATAAACTCAAGGACTTAATTTTCTTCAATATCCCATGGTAATCGGTCTTCTTAAAACCCTGGTCGGCAGTCGTAACGACCGCCTCTTAAAACAGTATCGCAAAGTCGTTGCCAAGGTTGGCGCTTTTGAGTCTAACCTGCAATCTTTGGACGATGCTGCACTTGCGGCTAAAACTGCTGAATTTAAGTCTCGTTTAGCCAATGGCGAATCTTTGGATGACATTGCGCCTGAGGCTTTCGCTGTTGTGCGTGAAGCTAGTGTACGCGTCATGAAGATGCGGCACTTTGATGCACAACTGATGGGTGGTTTGGCACTTCATCAAGGCAAGATTGCTGAGATGGGTACAGGCGAAGGTAAAACGCTAACCGCGACACTCCCAGTCTATTTAAATGCTTTGACGGGCAATGGTGTGCATGTTGTTACCGTGAACGACTATTTGGCACAACGCGATGCTGAGTGGATGTCTAAGTTATATAACTTCTTAGGTATGAAAGTTGGCGTGAATCTATCGCAGATGGATCATAAGACTAAGCAAGAAGCATATGCAGCAGATATCACTTATGGCACCAATAACGAATTTGGTTTTGATTACTTGCGCGACAACATGGTCCAAGATGTGGATCAGCGTGTACAACGTGGCTTAGCTTACGCCATCGTCGACGAGGTCGACTCAATCCTGATTGATGAGGCGCGCACACCATTGATTATTTCTGGCCAGGCAGATGATCATACTGATCTTTACATCAAGATCAATGCGCTTCCGGCACATTTAGAGCGTCAAATTGGCGAGGAGAAAGCCGATGGCACTGGCGTTGAAAAGCCAGGTGATTACTGGGTTGATGAAAAATCGCAGCAGGTATATTTGACTGAGCAAGGTCACGATAAGGCTGAGCAAATCTTGGTACAAATTGGTGCCTTGAATGATGGCGATTCTTTGTACTCCCCGCAAAATATTACGTTGATGCATCACGTGTATGCTGCCTTGCGCGCTCATACTTTGTATAACCGTGATCAGCATTATGTTGTGCAAAACAAAGAAGTCATCATTGTTGATGAGTTCACTGGCCGTTTAATGCAAGGTCGCCGCTGGTCTGATGGCTTGCATCAGGCAGTAGAGGCTAAGGAGGGCGTTCCGATTCAGAATGAGAATCAAACCTTAGCAACAATTACCTTCCAGAATTATTTCCGGATGTACGGCAAGCTGGCAGGCATGACTGGTACTGCTGATACTGAAGCGTACGAGTTCAAAGAAATTTATAACCTTGAAACCGTGGTGATCCCTCCTAATCGGATTAGCCAAAGAAAAGATAAGCAAGATCAAATTTATAAGTCTTCTCGCGAGCGTTATGACGCAGTGATTAAAGATATTGAAGATTGCTATGAGCGTGGTCAGCCAGTACTGGTTGGAACAACCTCAATTGAAAATTCAGAGTTAATTGCTGGCTTATTGGATAAACGTAAGTTACCGCATCAAGTATTAAATGCCAAACAGCACGCCCGCGAAGCAGAAATCATTGCGCAAGCAGGTCGTCCAAAAATGATCACGATTGCCACTAACATGGCTGGTCGTGGTACCGATATCGTGCTCGGTGGAAATGTAGGTAAACAGTCCTCTTTAATTGAGGTTGATGAAGCGCTTTCTGAGTCAGAAAAAGCTGCCAAAATTAAACAATTGCAAGATGAGTGGCAAAGTATTCACGATCAAGTGTTGGCTGCTGGTGGCCTACACATTATCGGAACTGAGCGCCATGAAAGCCGTCGTATTGATAACCAGTTAAGAGGACGCTCTGGTCGTCAAGGCGACCCAGGCTCTTCACGCTTCTATCTCTCTTTAGACGATCCTTTGTTGCGCATTTTTGCTGGTGACCGTTTGCGAGCTGTCATGGAGCGCTTGAAGATGCCTGATGGCGAACCTATTGAAGCGGGTATGGTGACTCGTTCGATTGAATCGGCTCAGCGCAAGGTTGAGGGTCGCAACTTTGATATGCGTAAGCAGTTGCTTGAGTATGACGACGTTGCGAACGATCAGCGCAAAGAAACATATCGTCTCAGAAATGAAGTGCTTGAGAGTAAAGATATTGGTGAACTCATTGCGAATTTGCGTGAGGATGTATTACGTTCTATTTGCTCTCTCTATGTTCCTCTTGAATCCATGGAAGAGCAGTGGGACTTGTCTGGTCTTGAGAACGTTCTTGCAAATGATTGGGGCCTCACTGTAGATTTGCAGAAATGGGTCGAGGGCGCGGTAAGTGTTGATGACTCTGAAATTGTTGAGCGAGTGCTGCAGGCGGCTAAAGACGCTTATGACGCCAAAGTTGAGCTATCTGGACGTGAATCCTTTGCGAGTTTTGAGCGCTCCGTTCTTCTATACAGTGTTGACACTCACTGGCGTGAACATTTGGCCGCTTTGGATCATTTGCGTCAAGGTATTCATCTACGTGGTTATGCCCAAAAAGACCCCAAACAAGAATATCGTCGCGAGGCCTTTGAGCTTTACGGTGAACTTTTGAATGTCATCAAGAATGACGTTGTGAAGAGCATCATGACGGTGCAGATTCGCAGCGCTAGTGAATTGGATCAAGCATCAGATTCGATGAATGAAGAGTTGGCCAAGTTAAAAGACCTTCAGTATCAGCATGCAGATGCTGACATGGAAGTTGCTGGCTCGACTGGGGATCGTGGCGCTGCTATTGATATTCAGCCTGCACCAGTTCGTACTGGTCCTAAAATCGGTCGCAATGATCCTTGCTCATGCGGTAGTGGTAAGAAATATAAAAATTGTTGCGGTGCATTGACATAGTTATTATCGACAGAGATTGAATGAAAAGGCTCAGAAAAAAATCTGAGCCTTTTTTCTTGGTGGAATCCCTAGTCGTTTGAGATAGCTAATAACCCTTTCATCTGTCATGATTTGTAAGTAATAAATCGGTAGTATTTTTTGATTGTTTAATTTCGCTAAGGGGGCGTTATGGCCGTATCTTTTACTCTCAATGGTAAGACTGTGAATTTTGATGGGGATCCAGAAACCCCAATACTATGGGTCTTGCGTGATCATCTAGATGTTACTAGTCCAAAGTATGGCTGTGGCGCAGCTCTCTGCGGCGCCTGTACTGTCCATCTTGAGGGTGCTGCCATCCGCTCTTGTTCTACGCCCGTAGCCGCAGCTGCTGGTAAGAAAGTCACTACTCTTGAAGGCTTGTCTGCCAAAGTGGGCAAGGCATTGCAAGATGCTTGGATTGAGTTTGATGTCCCTCAGTGTGGCTACTGTCAAACAGGACAGATGATGTCGGCAGCCGATTTACTATCTAAAAATAAAAAGCCTAATAGTGATGAGATTAAGAGCGCGATGAGTGGCAATATCTGTCGTTGCGGAACTTATGCCCGTATAGAAAAAGCAGTTAAACGCGCTGCTGATAAATTGGCTTAAGGGGATAACTCAAATGAAAAATCATTCTTTAAAGAATCAAAGTCGTCGTCAATTCATTCAACAAAGTGCCACGGTTAGCGGCGCCTTTGTGCTGGGCATGTATTTGCCAATGGCTAGCGAAGCTGCCACCGATTCGGGTGAGAAGCCAGCATTAGCAAATGCCTGGATTCAAATTACCCCCAGCAATCAAATTACTTTAATTTGCGCTCGCTCTGAAATGGGTCAGGACGTTTATACCTCTATGCCAGCGCTTCTTGCTGAAGAGTTGAACTTGCCCCTCTCAATGATTAAGGTTGAGATTGCTGGCGTTGCCCCGGTTTATATCAATGCGATGTTGGGTGGCCAAATCACTGGTGGCTCTACATCAGTTCGCGAGGCTTTTGATAAGCTCAGAACTGCTGGAGCAGCTACTCGCGCAGTTCTAGTACAAGCTGCGGCTCAGAAGTGGAATGTAGCGGTAGCGGACTGTAAGGCGATGAATGGTAAGGTGACGCACTCTAGTGGCAAGTCAGCCACTTATGGCGAACTTGCAGCTGATGCTGCTAAGTTGCCATTGCCAGAGAAGCCAGCCTTGAAATCACCAGCTAACTTTATGGTGATTGGAAAAGAAACCATGCGGCGCTTAGATACGCCAGCCAAAGTTTCTGGAAAGGCGGTCTATGGAATAGATGTCAAGATTCCGGGGATGGCAATTGCATCGCTGGCTCAGTGCCCAGTCATTGGCGGCACACCAACATCCTATGATGCATCAGCTGCTCTCAAAGTATCTGGGGTTATTAAGGTGGTACAGATTTCAGATGGTGTTGCAGTCTTGGCGAAAGATTTTTATGCGGCACGTAAAGGTAGAGACGCTCTCAAGATCGCTTGGAATGAAGGATCTAACGCAAACTTAAACAATGCTGTTGTGCGGAAATCTCTAGAAGAGGGCTTATCCAAGAAGGGTGCAATCATTAAGACGGTAGGTGATGTCTATGCAAGTGTCCCCAATGGCAAATCTCTGAGTGCGCAGTACTTCTTGCCATATCTCGCTCACTCGACGATGGAGCCAGTGAACTGTTCTGCCGATGTTTCTAATGGGAAGTGCAGAATTATTGGTCCAATTCAATTCCAGCAGGGTGGTCAGGCAGTTGCAGCTGCTGCAGCTGGCGTTAAGCCAGAAGATGTCACTATTGAAACCACATTTTTAGGTGGTGGTTTTGGACGTAAGTTGGAGCTTGACTTCATCCGTCAGGCAGCTGAAATTTCAAAAGCAGCGGGTATGCCAGTGAAGATGCTTTGGACTAAAGAAGATGACATCACACATGACTTCTATCGTCCAATGAGTATTCATAAGGTTGAAGGCGTATTGGGTTCAAATGGCCAATTGACCAGTATGAAGGCAAAGATGGTTTCTCAATCCGTCACGGCCCGTGCATTTCCTGGATTTGTGAAGGATGGTTTTGATCCTTTTATGGTTGAGGGTTCAAACAACATTACTTATGACATTCCTAACATGGAAATCACCAACGTTATTACGGATACCGGATTACGGGTTGGTTATTGGCGTTCAGTAAGTAATGCATTGAATGCATTTGCAATTGAGAGTTTTGTGGATGAAGCAGCAAATGCTGCTGGTAAAGATCCGGTTGCTTTCCGCCTTGCCTCTTTAAGCAAACATCCAAGAGCAAAGCATGTTCTTGAAACTGCCGTGAAAAAGTCTGGCTATGTCTCAGGTAGCAAACGTTTTGGTGTTGCTCAAATGGAGTGCTATGACACTTACTCAGCATGTGTTGTCGAGCTTGATAGTGAGGCGACTGAGACTAAGGTGAAAAAGATTACTTTTGTTTCTGATTGCGGCATTGCAGTTCATCCTGATCAGGCAAGGGCTCAGCTCACAGGTGGCGTCATTTATGGTTTGAGTGCCGCACTGGGGAATGTGATTACCATCGAAAACGGCCGTGTACAGCAAACAAACTTCAATAATTACCCAAGTTTGCGTCAAAACCAGGTGCCAGTGATTGAGGTTCACTTGATTCCTAGCCAAGAGAAGCCGGGTGGCTTGGGCGAGGTTGGGGTGCCATTGGTAGCACCTGCTCTAGCCAATGCGATTGCTGCGGCTACTGGTAAGCGAATTCGAGAATTGCCAGTGAAAGCCTAGATTTAGGCCTTTAGTAAGTCATAAAGCGCGCCATTATTTGGCGCGCTTTGTTTTTGTGCCTCATCTACAATTATCAGACTATGACAGTTAACTTACCCCTCCCCCAAAAAGCCGATCTCACCCCTGTTAAAGGTTTCCAAATGGGCATTGCTGAAGCCGGAATCAAGAAGGCCAATCGCAAAGATTTGTTGGTGATGACGCTAGCCCCTGGTTCTCAGGTTGCCGGTGTTTTTACTTTGAATCGTTTTTGTGCTGCCCCAGTCCAAGTCTGCCGTGAGCATTTGGCGCAGGAGGGTCGTCATGGGGAGATTAGGGCTCTGGTAGTCAATACCGGTAATGCGAATGCAGGTACAGGCGAGCAAGGTATGAAACATGCATTAGAAACATGCGCTGCTTTAGCTAAGGATCTCAACATCAATCCAGAGCAGATTTTGCCATTTTCAACAGGAGTGATTCTCGAGCCGTTGCCGATCCAGAAAATTATTAGCGCTCTTCCTAAAGCGGTTGCTAATTTGGCCGAGGATCACTGGTTTGATGCCGCTGAAGCAATCATGACTACGGATACTCAGCCTAAAGCAAGTTCAGTCACAATTCAAACTCCTGATGGCCCAGTTGTCTTGACTGGTATCTGCAAAGGCGCTGGGATGATTCATCCCAATATGGCAACCATGTTAGGTTTTATTGCTACTGATGCAGGATTTGCTCCAGGTTTATTAGGCAATCTGACTCGCGAGGTTGTAGACCTTTCGTTTAATGCCATTACGATTGATGGTGATACATCAACGAATGATTCTTTCATCATCATGGCCACTGGCCAGTCAGCAGTACAAATTCAATCTAGTAGTGACCCATGTTACGCGGTTGTTCGCGATGCACTAATTGCCTTAGCTAGAAAATTGGCTCAAATGATTGTGCGCGATGGAGAGGGTGCCACCAAGTTCATGACGATTGAAGTGGTGGGCGGTAAGACTGCCGAAGAATGTCGTTTAGTTGCTAAGGCTGTAGCCCATTCACCATTGGTAAAAACGGCTTTCTTCGCTAGCGACCCTAATTTAGGCCGGATCCTTGCTGCTATTGGCTATGCTGGAATCAAAGACTTAGATGTGAATCATGTACAAATGTGGCTTGGGGATGTCTGGGTTGCTAAAGATGGTGGGCGCAATCCAAGCTATCAAGAGGCTGATGGCCAAAGGGTAATGCAAGAGGCTGAAATCACAGTAAAGATTGATCTAGGTCGTGGAGCCGCCAGTCAGACAATGTGGACCTGTGATTTGTCGCATGACTATGTATCGATCAATGCAGACTACCGCTCTTAAAATATATCAACAATATGAATGAAAAATTAGATCGTCTTTTAGATCACCTGGAGACATTTTTACCTAAGCCCCTCACAGACGAGCAGTGGAAATCATCACCTGCATTTAGATGGCGTCGTAGAGATAGTATCTTTGGGAGCATTGGGTTTTTGCAACCAGTAAAACATGTGTCTGACATTACTTTTGATGACCTACAAAATATTGATCGTCAAAGAGATGCGATACGTGATAACACTAAAAACTTTATTCAAAAAAAGCCAGCCAATAATATTTTGCTCACCGGCGCTAGAGGTACTGGTAAGTCATCCTTGATTAAGGCTAGCCTGCATGAGTTTGCCAGCCAAGGACTGCGCTTAGTTGAGGTAGAGAAAGAGCATCTAGCCGACTTGGCTGATATCACTGAGATTTTGGCCGACCGACCTGAGCGTTTCATCATATTTTGCGACGACCTATCTTTTGAGGATGGAGAGTCAGGCTATAAGGCCATGAAATCCGCTCTGGACGGCTCAGTTTCAGCCCAGGTCGACAATATCTTGATTTATGCCACCTCTAATCGTCGCCATTTGCTGCCTGAGTATATGAAAGATAACGAAGGTTATGTGCATAGTGATGATGGCGAAATTCATCCGGGCGAAGTGGTTGAGGAGAAGATCTCCTTATCTGAGCGTTTTGGATTGTGGTTATCCTTTTATCCGCCCAAGCAAGATGAATACTTAGCTATCGTTGCGCATTGGTTGCAACATTTTGGCCTCACTCCTGCGCAAATTGAAACTGCTCGTTCGGAGGCATTGGTGTGGGCATTAGAGCGAGGTTCTCGTTCTGGACGTGTTGCTTGGCAATTTGCAAAACATTGGGCCGGATCACACGCCTAGGATGAATTGATTCTTGTGAGTGAAATAAATCGTCCTGTTACTGAAGTCGCTGCCGGGATATTGATAGACCAATCGGGTCGCTATCTTTTGGGGCAAAGACCCGAAGGCAAGCCGTATGCAGGATATTGGGAAGTGCCTGGCGGCAAGATTGAAAAAGGCGAAACGGTTTTTGATGCGCTTAAACGTGAACTTCAAGAAGAGCTGGGAATCGATATTCAATCAAGCGAAGAGTTAACGATTCTTGAGCATGACTATCCGCATGCCTATGTTCGTTTGCACGTCAGTATTATTCGGGATTGGAGCGGTACCCCAAAAGGCTGTGAAGGTCAGTCTCTATCCTGGGAGCTGCTTGGCGCAGAAAAGCCAAGTGTTGAGCCATTATTGCCAGCCGCTTGGCCAATGCTAGAAAGGCTTAAAGCTCTTTTAGCTTAGAACTGACAGAGGGTTAGCTTGAATGACACATCCTTATTGGCAGGCTGTGCTTTTTTATCACGATCTGATTGCATAAAGCGCACAGAAAGCAGGTATTTATTGGCGCTAATTTCAGAGAAGAGTGTGTCATCTTCAACTGCAATCCGCATGAGCTGATAAATTTTTCCAGAAGGCGCTTGCTGGAATGATCCGTTATGCGCAACAACATCTTTTGCTTCGCCTGACTGGCGCAGTAAACGTAAAAATAATTGACACGCATCTTGCCATGGCAGCAATGGGCAAACAAAATTTTCTAAAAGTTTCCGACGTTCGGTCGAAGGACTATTTTTCCAAGCATGATAGCTAGGTAAATCAATTGGACTCGTGCCGCCAGGAATATTTAAGCGAGTGCGAATGCCATTGAGCCACTCGCTCTCAGAAATAGCTAGATTTGGTCTGCCTGCAGATTGATTAATCTTAGATGCAACCGAATCAATTTCTGCAAGAGTTTGCGAGAGTGCTTCTTGATCTACTTTTTGTGATGACTTGAGTCCATTGAGCGCATATTTTTGACGCTCAAATTCTTTTAATAGCAGTGACTTGATATCACCACGTGCACCAATATCGCCAAGATCAAATAGCATCGAAATTGCATTGTGATGCAATTCAGGGTCGTCAGAGCGAACAAAATGATTAAAGCGGGCGAACAAATACTCCAGTCGAAGCATGCTTCGAACTAATTCGTTGAAGGGGTATTCGTAGACAATCACAAGCCCATATTCTATGACGAACTGAGCTGATCTTTCTTAATCTTCAGAATTTTTTGGTGCAACTGGTTTACTTCGGTATTTAATTCTGCCAAGCTGCCTTGATTCTCAATAACGATATCCGCCTGGGCTAAGCGATCTTTTCTGGATGCTTGAGCGTTAAGAATTCTCTCAACCTCTACTTTGGGTAAATTGCTGCGCTGCATCACCCTTGATATTTGAAGTTCCACCGAGCAGTCCACCACCACTAGCTGATCAATCAAACCCTCCCAAGACCCTGATTCCACTAGGAGTGGAACGACAAACACCAAGTAGGGAGAGCCCTTTGCGGCCCATTGATTGGCTTGTCTAATGGTTTCCTGACGAATCAAAGGGTGGGTAATCGCCTCCAAAGCTTTACGGGCTTCGGGCTTTGCAAAAACCAGGGTGCGCATCTTGTTTCTATTTAATGCCCCGCTGGCATCTAGATAGTCAGGGCCAAATTGCTTTTGTATGGCAGGCATTGCAATGCCGTTTGGGGCGGTGATCTGATGGGCAATAAGATCGGTATCAACGATTCCAGCACCCAATTGCCCCAGTAAATCGCTAACTGCAGTTTTACCCGAACCAATACCACCCGTGAGGCCTATCAGGGGGATGTGCCCCTTGAGCCCGTTTAGATCGGATTGTTGAGAATGAGCGTTTGTAGTCGCTGTGGCCATAACAACTCAATGATGCCAGCAATCGCAAGAAACGGTCCAAAAGGAAATGCGGAGCGAGTTGATTGTTTTTGAAGTTGGAGCCAGGCGAGCCCACCGATTAAGCCAATCAGAGAGGCAATAAATAGGATATTGGGAAGGGCATTTAGACCAAGCCATGAGCCTAGTGCTGATAAAAGCTTTGCATCCCCCAAGCCGATACCATTCTGGTTCTTAACCGATCTGTAGACCCAATTAAGACCCCATAAAAATAGGTAACCAAATATTGCACCCCAAATGGCACTAGGAAAGTCAGTCAATCCCAAGGGTACGAAGTAATTAAACATGAGTCCAGCAGTCATTGTCGGAATCGTGATGGCATCAGGCAGGCGAAAGGTACGCACATCGATATAAGCCAAAGAAACCAATATCAAGATTAGTAATACGCGCACGATGTCGAAAGTCATAGAGGAATACATCAAACAATTTGTCCCAAATTAAATATTGGTAGATACAAGATTATGACAAGTCCACCAATAATGAGCCCAACAAAAATAATTAACAAAGGTTCCAAGGTTTGGCTAAGGTTATTGAGATGACTACCGAGTTGTGATCCCAAAGTGTGAGCGCGTTTATTCAGCATGCTTGCAAGAGAGCCACTCTCTGCTCCAATATGAAGTAGTTGTAATGTTTCAGAGTCAAAAAAGTATTTTTTAGGATCTGCCTTTTTTAAGGCGTCACCCAAAGACCATCCTCGGGTGAGATGTTTAAAAACTTCTGCACTCAGATCATGGCTTAGCCAATGATTAGATGATTGCGCAGTAATGCGTAAAGCATCTGGAAGCGCTAGGCCCGACTCTAGTAAGTGGCCCAAGGTTCGGCACCAATAAGTAAGTGCTGCCAAGCGAAATAATTTTCCCAAGAGGGGGATGCGAAAACTCCAACGGTCACACAATTTTTGTAAGTAGATTGACCGGAGCCAAATGAGAAAAAACAATAGAACACTTGAGATCATGCAGGTAGAGATCTCTAAAAAATATTCATTGATGACGGAAGATGTTTGAATGAGAACTTTGGTTGGGGGTGGCAATTCCGCCTGAAAGTGTCGAAACACATCCTTAAAGACGGGTACTACCCAAATCATCATGACTACTACCAATATCAACGAGCTAGCCAAGGTGATCATTGGGTAGCTTAGGGCTTGTTGCACCTTGCGCCTCAATTCAATTTGGGCTTCTAGTTGCTGACAAATCGTTTTGAGAGCAAGCTCAATATCTCCAGTGCGCTCACTTACGCGAATGAGGTTAATAAACTCCATAGAGAATTGATTGCTGCGTGCAATCAAGCTTTGAGAAAAGCTATTACCTTTTCTAAGATGAGTCTGTATGTTCTTTAGCCAGGACTGCCAGTTTTTTGGTGCCGATGACTCAATGAGTTCAATAGCATTTAAAAGGGCAAGTCCAGCATTCAGTAAGCTGAGTAGTTGTTGTGCAAATGCGAGCTCTTGTTCTTTACTTAATGCCATGCGCAAACCTCAGCCTCTAGTCCTGAGCGATCAATCAGGCCTTCATTAACGCGCAGTATTCCTGCTTCTCTGAGGCTAATAAATGGCAGACTTACATCAAATAAATGTTTTGCACTGAGAATCTCATGGACGCCAATGCGGCCGAAGTATCGGTTTCCATTGCAGCGGCTGCAAACGCCAGTCACATCAGAATCAATTTGATCCTTGCATTGTGGGCAAAGCTTCCGAACTAAACGTTGTGAGCTTACGCAAAGCAAACTAGATTCCAAAGACTCTTGATCTATTCCTAAGTTTTTAAGCCGAGTCAATGCACCTCGCGCATTGCGAGTGTGTAAGGTGCTTAATACGAGGTGGCCAGTTTGTGCTGCTTGTATCGCTAGATGTGCCGTAGCGCTATCGCGAATTTCTCCAATCATGATGACATCTGGATCTTGCCTAAGAAGTGCTTTGATGATGACTGAAAAATCTAGGCCAGCTCGTGGGTGATACCCCACCTGATTCACGCCTGGCAGACGAATCTCAATAGGATCTTCGATTGAACACAGGTTGCGGTGTGATTGATTGAGAAAACTGAGGCAGCTGTATAGTGTGCGTGTTTTGCCACTACCCGTCGGACCTGTGACTAGTATTAAACCGTTAGGCTTTACGATCGCCTCTTGAAAAATATCCAATTGCTCTGGTAAAAGACCAATACGTTCTAAGGAGAGCTCCTCTAGACGATTAGGCAAGATTCGAATGACTGCTTTCTCACCATGTAGTGTTGGCAGAATCGAGACTCGACAATCAATATTGGGTTTGGAAAAATCTAATCCAATACTCAAACGCCCATCTTGGGGAATACGCTTTTCTGCAATGTCTAGGCGGGCTAAGATTTTGATACGGGTAATGAGACGCTCATGGTGCTCAGGGGGGTGTTGTGAATGAACTTGCAATAAGCCATCAACACGAATACGAATTAAAGCTCCTAGGTGGCTGGCCTCAACATGAATGTCACTAGCTCTGGCATTGATTGCATAGGCTGCGATCTCATACCATGTGCGAATAATTAGGGAGTCATCATTTGCACTACTCAATCTTGAGTTTGATGACTGGAGGGGCGATAGAGTTTGACAGTCTTTACACCTTGATCATCAAATTGAACGATTTCCATGACGATGTCGGCAATCTTAATGCTGACATCATGATCCGGAATCGCCTCAAGATTTTCTAAGATAAGACCATTGAGTGTACGCGGGCCATTTAAAGGTAAATCTAAATTGAGAAGACGATTGAGATCGCGAAGTGATGCGCTACCGCTAGCAAGATAAGTTCCATCTGCAAGCCAACGTGGATTTGTCGATAAATTAGAGAAAGAGGTTGTGAATTCCCCAATGAGTTCTTCCACAATGTCTTCGAAAGTCACTAGACCAAGTACTTCACCATATTCATTCACTACCAAGCTTAAGCGCTGTTGATTGTCTTGAAAGAACTGCATCTGTTGCAATACTGGTGTGCTGCTTGGAATAAAGTAAGGTTCATTTACTAGCGATCTAAAGTCTTCGTGTTTCAAGTCAGAGTCGCCCAATAAAGATAGCGCTTTCTTGACTGACAAAATTCCGACAATACGCTCGGAGTCGCCATCACAGACTGGTAACTTATTGTGATAACAGGTCTCTAGTTGCTGCACCACCTCATCAATCGGCCTTGAAAGATCCAAGACTTCGATTTTCGAGCGAGGTGTCATGACATCGTCAACGGTGATGTTCTCTAAATTAAAGAGGTTGAGCAAAATATTGCGATGGTGATTCGAAACGAAGCGATTCGACTCTAAAACTAGACTGCGTAGCTCTTCGTTACTCATCGTTCTACTATCTGATGACGATTGCAGGCCAGACACTTTCATTAATCCTGATACAAAATTATTAATGAGCCACAGCAGAGGGGTTAGTAAAAAAGTGAGCGGCAGAATAAGCCAGCCCACATTGGAGGCAATCTTTTCAGGGAATGCAGCACCAATTACCTTAGGGGTGATTTCGCTAAAGATGATGATGAGTAAGGCCACTACTAGGGTTGCAATCGAGAGTACAAAGCCACTCTCTCCAAATAGATGCAGAGCAATTCCGGTAACGAGGATTGGCAGAATGGTATTAATCAGATTATTGGAAATCAATAACACTGAAAGAAGCGAGTCAATGCGCTTGAGAAGTCTTTCTGCTAGTGCTGCACCAGAATTACCACTATTGGCCATGGCGCGCAGACGATGACGGTTGGAAGACAACATACTGGTTTCAGCCATCGAAAAGAAGCCTGAAAGCGCGAGTAAAAAGAGGACTAATGCAGCTTGGCTATAAAGAGGCCAATCATCAAAAAAGTTGTCCATGGGATATGTCTATAAATTAAGGATGGTTCAATATAGCAAAGTAGGCTTTCAGAAACCATATTCAGTAGTGATTGCCCGGGTAGAAAGGGCTGTCATCCCCTTTTCTAAATTATGTAAGAATCATTCTTATGGTTTTACCTAAAAAACAGCCCTCTCCAGAAAGTGCAACTTATTGCGTTATTGAAGCCCCATTTGGGAGGCTTGGCATTCTGACCGAATTGGTTGATGGCAGTCTCATGCTCTCGAAAATTGACTATCTCTCCGCCAGGGCTAGCTTATTAAAACCCCAAAATGGACTTGCTAAGGAAGTGGCTAGACAGTGTCATGCTTACTTTAAAGATCCACTCTTTCAGTTTGATCTGCCAATAAAGCCATTAGGTACGCCACATCAACAGAAAGTTTGGAAACATATACGAGAAATACCTGCTGGCAAGGCAAAAACATATGGTGAGATTGCTAGTGCTATTAAGAGTGGACCTCGCGCTGTTGGTACGGCGTGTGGCGCCAACCCCTTTCCCTTAATTACCCCATGTCATCGGGTTGTATCTGCTCAAGGCATCGGTGGTTTTATGAAAGAAAATTCACCTGGGTTGTATCGTCAAATTAAAACTTGGCTCCTAAAGCATGAGGGAGCGATCTAAGCTTTAGAGCTGTCTTCTAAGTGCGCTTGATGCCGTGTGAAAGAAAAGTTTCATGAGCGTATCACTGCCAACTGCAATCTTTGTAAAAGTATAAAAAGTCATGACGGACTTGCGTGAAAGCTTGAGCTCGTCTTTATGATTAAATTGCTTACGATTAGCAATTTTAGAAAGGGTCAAGACTGCAAGACCAAAAGCTAAAAAACAAAAGCGTCTTACCCCAGCATCCTTCTTGGGTATCAGTAGGATGTATTGCATAGAGTCTTGTAATTTTTGATAGGCAATTTTTAGTAATTCACTCTGACTCATGCCGGCCGGCTTCCAAGATAATCCG
>Ga0207956_1000141_pt1 | contig 21635 bp, 20 predicted proteins | sample CryBogCBE25Jul07_FD_184580 | JGI IMG/M metagenome (GOLD analysis project Ga0207956, IMG submission 184580) | Freshwater microbial communities from Crystal Bog, Wisconsin, USA - CBE25Jul07 (SPAdes) (version 2) | ecosystem: Environmental > Aquatic > Freshwater > Lake | place: Crystal Bog...
AAAACGGGTTTTAGTAGCATCCACCAAAGAACCCTTTTGCTGCACATGATCACCCAACACTTCGCGTAAGGCTTTGTGCAAGATATGCGTAGCGCTGTGGTTGCGCATCGTATCGGTTCTTTGTTGAACATCAACCAAGGCATTTAAGGTGTCGCCGACTTTAAGCTCACCCTCCAGTAACTCACCCTGATGACCAAATACATCCGCCTGGATCTTAAAGGTGTCATCTACTGAAAAACGAACAGTTTCATTGCGAAGCTCGCCCTTATCGCCGACCTGACCACCAGATTCAGCATAGAAAGGGGTGTTATCCAAAACGATTACAGCTGCATCGCCCGCTTTTACTGTGGCAACTTCAGAGCCATCAACATAGAGCGCTGTAACTTTAGCGCCCTCATGTTTAAGGGTGTCATAGCCATGGAACTGAGTAGGTTTGCCTTTGTAATCCAAGCCCTGGGCTACTTTGAACTTACCCGCAGCCCTAGCTTGGTCACGTTGCTTTTGCATGGCAAGCTCAAAACCTTCAGCATCTACAGTCACGCCACGTTCACGACAAACGTCAGCAGTCAAATCCAATGGGAAGCCAAAAGTGTCATGCAGGCGGAAAGCAGTTTCGCCATCAACTACCTTTGCACCACCCGCTAGCGCACCATCCAAAATTTCCATACCATTAGCAATTGTTTGAAAGAAGCGCTCTTCCTCTTGCTTGAGCACTTCACCAACTTTGTCTTGTGCGGCACGCAACTCTGGGTAAGCATCGCCCATTTCTTTAACGAGGGCAGGAACTAGTTGATAGAAGAATGGTTTACGTGCACCCAATTTGTAACCATGGCGAATCGCGCGACGTGCAATACGACGCAATACATATCCGCGCCCTGCATTACCCGGTATGACTCCATCAACCACAATAAAGCTGCAAGCACGAATATGATCAGCAATTACCTTAAGTGATGGGCTAGTAGCGTCACAATTCTCACCACCAGCAGCATCTACGGCATCCTTAGAAGCCTTAAGCAGATTGACAAAGAGGTCAATTTCGTAATTTGAGTGCACATGTTGCAATACCGCAGCAATACGCTCAAGACCCATCCCAGTATCAACACTGGGCTTTGGTAGTGGATGCATCACGCCCGCTTCATCACGGTTGAATTGCATGAACACGTTATTCCAGATTTCAATAAAACGATCGCCATCCTCTTCTGGGCTACCAGGGGGACCGCCAGGAATATGCTCCCCGTGATCGTAGAAGATTTCTGTGCAAGGGCCGCATGGACCCGTGTCACCCATCATCCAGAAATTATCTGAAGCATAACGCGCGCCCTTGTTGTCGCCAATTCGAATGATGCGCTCAGCAGGCACGCCGATCTGATCTTTCCAGATGGCATAAGCTTCATCATCTTCCGCATAGACGGTGACCAACAACTTTTCCTTGGGCAACTGAAATACCTGGGTCAATAAATCCCAAGCAAATTGAATGGCATCTATCTTGAAATAATCCCCAAAGGAGAAATTGCCCAACATCTCAAAAAAGGTATGGTGACGGGCGGTATAGCCCACGTTATCCAGATCATTGTGTTTTCCACCGGCACGGATGCACTTTTGAGCGGTTGTGGCGCGGCTATAAGGACGCTTATCAAACCCCAAAAATACGTCTTTAAACTGGTTCATACCCGCATTAGTAAACAGCAGGGTTGGGTCATCCCCAGGCACTACTGGGCTGGATGGGACGATTTGGTGGCCTTTTTGGGCAAAGAAATCCAGGTAAGCCTGGCGGATTTGGGAGACTTTCATGGCAATAATTATCGCATTGGCACTAGCCTAGGGCAAACGCTTGGCAAGAGGACCTAAACCTGCCTTACAATCGCTCAACATCAATAAAAATCGGCACTTAAGTCGACATACAAGGAGAGCAACTTGAAAATTCGCAATCAACGGGATTTTGGGGCGGGGATCATGTATATGGTCATTGGCCTCTTCTTCACCATCATGGCTACCCAGTATCCAATGGGTACAGCCGCAAAAATGGGTCCTGGATATTTCCCATTTTTCCTCGGCATCATCATGACGCTATTGGGCCTATTTGTTCTGATTAGATCTCTGAGCGCAAAAGCTGCGATTGAATCTATCCCTAAGTTCAACTGGAGAATCATTGGCCTGATCACAGGCTCAGTTGTTTTATATGGCATTCTTTTGCCAACTATGGGCTTTATTGTGGCTGTGTTTGTTTTGGTATTCATGTCAGCGAGTGCTAGCCATGAATTTCACTGGAAGGGTACTTTAGTAAATGCTTCCTTCCTTATTATCTTTACTTACTCTGTATTTGTTGTGGGCCTAAAACTTCAGTTCCCATTGCTACCTTTCTTTTTACAACAATAACGATACGGGACTCTGAAAATGGATTTATTTGCTAACCTAGCTCTCGGTTTCGATACCGCATTTACCTTACAAAATCTCTTGTACTGCCTTATTGGCTGTGTCTTAGGTACCTTGATTGGAGTGTTGCCAGGCCTTGGCCCTATTGCAACAATTGCAATGCTATTGCCTGCAACCTATGCGCTTCCACCAGTTGCCGCCTTGATTATGTTGGCTGGTATTTACTATGGCTCACAGTACGGCGGTTCAACGACTGCGATTTTGCTCAACATTCCGGGTGAGACGTCCTCGGTGGTGACGGCGATCGATGGCTATCAAATGGCCCGCAATGGTCGAGCTGGCGTTGCCTTATTTACTGCTGGTATGGGCTCATTCTTTGCAGGTTGCGTTGCAACTTTAGTGTTAGCCGCTTTTGCTGCACCACTTTCACAGCTAGCGTTTAAGTTTGGTCCTGCAGAATATTTCTCCCTCATGGTCTTAGGTTTGATTGGTGCTGTGGTGTTGGCATCCGGATCTTTGATCAAAGCGATTGGCATGATCGTTCTAGGTCTGTTGATGGGCTTGATCGGTACCGACGTGAACTCTGGTGTGTCACGCTATGCATTTGATATTCCTGAATTGAGTGACGGTATCGGCTTCGTAGCTGTTGCCATGGGCGTATTTGGTTTTGCTGAAATCATGACCAACCTCGAGAAAAAAGATGAGGATGAGGGCTTCTTGAACAAGATGTCTACTATGATTCCAACCAAGGAAGATGTAAAGCGCATGATTCCATCTATCTTGCGCGGCACAACGATCGGCTCCATCTTGGGTATTCTGCCTGGCGGCGGTGCTGCACTTGCTGCTTTCGGCGCTTACTCAGTTGAGAAGAAATCATCTAAGTACAGCCATGAATTTGGCAAAGGTGCTATTGAGGGTGTTGCTGGTCCTGAGTCTGCAAATAATGCGGCAGCGCAAACCTCATTCATTCCATTGCTCACACTCGGCATCCCACCAAACGCCGTGATGGCTTTGATGGTTGGCGCGATGACGATTCACAACATTCAACCAGGCCCCCAAGTGATGACCAGCAACCCAGCTTTGTTCTGGGGTCTGATCGCTTCTATGTGGATTGGTAACGTGATGCTGATTCTCTTGAACTTACCTTTGATTGGTATCTGGGTAAAACTCTTGAAGATTCCTTATCGCTTTATGTACCCTGCCATTTTGGTCTTTTGTTGTATCGGCGTTTACACTGTCAATAACACCGTCTTTGACGTTTATGTGACGGCTGCATTTGGTGTCATCGGCTACTTATTTACAAAGCTTGGCTGCGAACCTCCTCCATTGCTCTTGGGCTTCGTGCTCGGACCAATGATGGAAGAGAACTTCCGTCGCGCGCTTCTATTGTCTCGCGGTGACTTCACCACCTTCGTAACCCGCCCACTTTCCTTAGGATTGCTGATTGCTTCAGCCCTTTTGGTGGTGATCGTGGCTTTGCCAGCAGTGAAGAAGACTCGCGAAGAGGCCTTCGTCGAAGACTGAGTGGTCTAGACCTAACGGAAACGAGCCCGCAGCAGTTAGCGGGCTTTTTCTTTATGGGGCACAAGGTTTTCTCTACAATGTGGCTATGTCCCAAGATAGCAAACCCACCAAAGCAGCCACTGGCGCGATCGCCGAACCCTCTAACTTCTTGCGTCAGATTATCGATCATGACTTAGCGAGTGGCGCCTTTGCTCAGCGTACGAATTTAGCTGGTGAACCTATCCCATCCATCATTACTCGATTTCCGCCTGAACCAAATGGCTATTTGCATATTGGTCACGCAAAAAGCATTTGTCTCAATTTTGGTTTAGCGGCCGATTACAACAATCAAGCTGGTGGTGCGCGCTGCAATATGCGACTGGATGACACCAATCCAGTAAAAGAAGATATTGAATACGCCGACAGTATTTTGGATGCAGTTAAATGGCTCGGGTTTGATTGGGGCACACATCTTTATCACGCCAGCGATTACTTTGATCGCCTCTATGAATTTGCAGAAATTCTGATTCAGAATGGCAAAGCGTATGTAGATAGCCAGAGCGCTGACGATATACACACTAATCGCGGCAACTTTGGTCAAGCTGGGAAAAATAGTCCTTATCGCGATCGCAGCTCTGAAGAAAACTTATCCCTTTTTCGTGAGATGCGTGATGGCAAATTCAAAGACGGCGAGCATGTTCTGCGCCTAAAAATTGATATGGCGCATCCCAATATTGTGATGCGCGATCCCGTGGTTTACCGTATTCGCCATACCGATCACCATCGTACCGGTAGCAAATGGTGCATTTATCCACTGTATGACTTCACCCATTGCATCTCAGATGCCTTGGAGAACGTATCTCACTCGATCTGTACGCTGGAGTTTGAGAACAACCGCCCCTTATATGACTGGATTGTGAACTCTCTCAAAGAGCTAGGCGTCTTTAAAGACCCCGTGCCACATCAATATGAATTTGCGCGCCTTAATTTAACGTACACCATCACCAGTAAACGTAAGTTGCTACAACTCGTTGAAGAGAAGCATGTTGAAGGCTGGGATGACCCACGCATGCCAACCATTGTCGGTATTCGTCGTCGCGGCTACACGCCGGAGAGTATTCGCTTCTTCTGCGAGCGTATTGGGGTTTCTAAAGCCGATAGTTGGATTGATATGAGCACCCTTGATCAAGCTTTGCGTGATGATCTTGAAGCCAGAGCGCCACGTGCGACTGCAGTCTTAAAGCCGCTCAAACTCGTTGTAGAAAATTTTGATGCCGCGGCAAAAGAAGCATGCTCAGCGCCACGCCATCCAAATCATCCTGAATGGGGCAATCGTGAATTTCATTTCACACGCGAACTGTGGATTGAAGCCGATGACTTTATGAAAGAGCCGATTAAAGACTTCTTCAGGCTCTACCCACCGATTGGTGATCAGCCAGGTAGTCGAGTTCGCTTGCGTCACGGCTTTGTAGTGGAATGCACTGGCTTTGAAACAGATGCTGATGGTAATGTCACGCAAGTCAACGTGACGCATTTCTCAGACAGTAAGAGCGGTACGCCTGGATCAAACAATTACAAGGTGAAAGGCAACATTCATTGGATTAGCGCTGCTGAAGCCATTCCAGCGGAGGTCCGCCTATACGATCATCTCTTTACCGACCCCCATCCAGACAGCGGTGATAAGAATTTCTTGGATGCCATCAATTCAAATTCCAAAGAGACGATTACCGCTTACCTAGAGCCTTGCATGAAGGATGCCAAAGCTGAAGATCGTTTTCAGTTTGAACGTCATGGCTACTTTGTTGCAGATAAGGTGGACTCCAAGCCTGGCAAGCCTGTATTTAATCGTACGGTTGGTCTTAAGGATTCTTGGAAGTAGTCTTCAGAAAATCCGCTACGCTAGGATAACGTAGCGGCGTTTTTAGTTCATGCAATCGAGTGTTGGTGACTCTTCTTGATTCCCGCATAAACGACCATAGCATCGGGCTCACCATATTTTGCAGCTCACTCGCTGGCTTACGCGGAGGTCTCTCTAGGCCAAATGCATCTGCTACCTCATCAAAATAATCACCCATCTTGGTTTCACCGCCATCACAAGTATTGATGATTCTTTGTGGTTTGCCGTAATACACCGCTGCACACACCAATCGTGCTAAATCATCGCTATGAATATGATTTGAATACGCATCCTCTTCTGGCAGTAGGGCTGGTGTTTGGGACTGTAGGCGCTCAATCGGCAAACGATCTGCAGCATAGATTCCGGGAACACGCAAAATGGTCACTGCGACTCCATGCGCAGGACCCCATAAACGCAAAACCCGCTCGGCGTCTACCCGCCTCTGGGCTCGCTCGCTCTTCGGATTCACTGGGGTTGCCTCACTGACCTTGGCTCCTCGATGATCCCCATAGACGCCCGTAGTACTGATGTAGATCAGGCGCCTGACGGTATTGGAACCTTGGGCTAAAATTCTCAATAGGTTGCGGGTTCGGCAATCACGATTTCCTTGATTTTGGGGCGGCGCTAAATGAATGACGGTTTGAGCTAAACCGGCCAAACGCCACAAGCTCTCTGGATGATCCAGATTACCTAAAATCGGAGTCGTGCCAACCTCCCTCAACTCCTGAAAACGATTTTGCGAAGATGTAAGCGCAAATACTCGATGACTACGGGATAACTGTTTTGCCACCCGAAGACCAATGTCACCGCAGCCAATAATCAGGATTGAAGGTTTACCAAAAGATTGCATAAGTGACATCGTAACGATTTATTGAAAGGAACGAGAGTGTCTTATCAGGTCACGCTCAAAACGAGCGGCAAACAATTTACCGTAAGCCAGGATGAAACCGTCCTGGAGGCCGCTCTTCGTCAAGGCATCAACCTCCCCTATGGTTGTAAAAATGGAGCTTGTGGCTCTTGTAAAGGGAAGGTATTAGAAGGTCACATTAGCCATGGCCAGCACAGCGAGAATGCGCTCAGCAAGGCTGATGAAACTACAGGTGGCATCTTATTTTGCTGCTCCCACCCAAAGTCAGACCTCTTGATTGAGGCACGCGAAGTTCAGGGCGCTGGCGATATTGCCATTCGCAAGGTGCCATGTCGTGTAAACACCATCAGCAAACCCAGTAGCGATGTAGCAATTCTGAAATTGCAACTTCCTGCTGCTGAGCGTTTTCAGTTTTTAGCAGGGCAGTATCTCGAGTTTCTTCTTAAAGACGGGCAACGTCGCGCCTACTCCATTGCGACTCCTCCGGACCAAGAGGGGCCACTTGAACTTCATATCCGTCACATGCCTGGCGGTCTATTTACCGACTTTGTCTTTGGTGTGAGCACACCCGCGCTCAAAGAAAAAGATATTTTGCGCTTCGAGGGACCTCTGGGCAGCTTCTTCTTGAGAGAAGACTCCAAAAAGCCCATCATCTTTTTGGCTGCGGGAACAGGCTTTGCGCCGATCAAATCCATCATCGAGCAAATGCAAGCCAAGAAGGTTGATAGGCCTATTGAGCTCTATTGGGGTGGACGTCGTCCCAGCGATTTGTACCTTGATGAACTATGCAAAACCTGTGTACAGGAAATTCCAAACTTCAAATACATCCCAGTGATTTCGGATGGACTCCCTGAGGATGCGTGGCAGGGTCGCACCGGCTTTGTGCATCAGGCCGTCATTGATGACCACCCAGACCTTAAGGGCTTTCAGGTCTATGCCTGCGGAGCTCCCGTCATGGTGAATGCCGCTAAAACTGACTTCTCATCCAAGTGCCATCTGCCCGAGGAAGAGTTCTTTGCAGATTCCTTCACCAGTGCAGCAGATTTAGTCACAAACTCGTCTTCATAAAGTTAGATAATAGAAACCTTATTAGAGTCAAATAACCCCAATACAGCATGAACACACCAGCACCCATTGATACCCATTCAGTCATGTTTATTACTCAACGCCCAGATGTGGTGATGGTTGAGGGCAATGGCTCATGGTTAACTGATAACAATGGCAAGCGCTATTTAGACTTCTTGCAAGGTTGGGCTGTCAATTGCTTGGGTCACGGCAATCCAGGAATGATTGCTGCTCTCAATGCGCAGGCGAAGAAACTCATCAACCCAAGCCCAGCGTTTTACAACGAGCCCATGATTGGACTCTCCAATTTATTGACATCCAATAGCTGCTTTAACAAAGTATTTTTTGCGAACAGTGGTGCTGAAGCAAATGAAGGCGCTATTAAGTTGGCACGCAAATGGGGTCAGCTCAATAAAAACGGTGCTTTTGAAATCATCACGTTCGATCACAGCTTTCATGGTCGCACTTTGGCAACAATGAGTGCATCTGGTAAACCAAACTGGGACACTATGTTTGCGCCCCAAGTTCCAGGTTTTCCAAAAGCGGATTTGAATGATCTGGACTCTGTTAAAAAACTGGTAACTGATAAAACCGTTGCAGTCATGCTCGAGCCAGTTCAGGGCGAAGGTGGTGTTATCCCAACCACCAAAGAATTTATGCGTCAGCTGCGCCAGTTCACCAAAGAAAACAATATTCTGCTCATCGCCGATGAAGTGCAGGCTGGCTGTGGTCGTACTGGTACGCTGTTTGCTTATCAGCAATATGGCATTGAGCCAGACATCATGACTTTAGGCAAAGGCATTGGTGGTGGCGTTCCTTTGGCCGCCTTGCTGGCAACTGATGCAGTAGCTTGCTTTGTACCTGGAGATCAGGGTGGCACCTATAACGGCAACCCACTCATGACTGCAGTTGGCATCAGTGTTATTGAGCAATTATTAGCACCTGGATTTTTGGAGAGCGTTAAGGCTAAAGGCGAGTTGCTCAAATCAGAACTCCTCAAGCTTTGTACTGAATTTCATCTTGAAGGTGAGCGTGGTGAGGGTCTGTTGCGCGCTCTCATGCTTGGCAAAGATATTGGCGGAAAGTTGGTTGAATTGGCGCGTGACCGTAATCCCGAAGGCCTACTGATTAACTCACCAAGACCAAATTTATTGCGCTTTATGCCAGCATTAAATGTCAGCGATGATGAAATTCGTCAGATGTGCAATATGCTGCGCGAATTACTAAAAGAGATAGCTTAAGAATTGACCCGCTTATTCACTTACTCACCTAGGTAAGCAGTACGCACTCGCGGGTCTTGAAGCAATTCTTGTCCTTGACCCGTCAGAGTGATCAAACCACTCTCCATCACATAAGCACGATCTGCCATCTCCAAGGCTAAGCGAGCGTTTTGTTCGACCAAGAGAATGGTCATGCCACTTGTAGAAAGATTGCGGATCACATCAAAAATAGTTTCTACCATGATGGGGGATAGGCCCATCGACGGCTCATCCAATAGTAAAAGCTTGGGCTCGGCCATCATCGCTCTACCCATCGCCACCATTTGTTGCTCGCCACCCGATAGGGTGCCCGCCAATTGTGAGAGTCGCTCTTTAAGTCTTGGAAAATACATAAACACTTCCTCTAACTTTTGATTGACAGCTTTAGCATCCGTTTTTAGAAAAGCGCCCATCTGTAAATTTTCTAGGATGCTCATGCGTTTAAATACGCCACGACCTTCAGGCACAAGACCTAAACCAATTTCGACTAATTCATAAGCGGGCAATTGATTGGTTTTGTGGTGAAGAAATTCAATTTCACCTGAGGCAGGTTTTAGGAGGCCTGCAATTGCTTTCAAGCTTGAACTCTTACCAGCGCCATTCGCGCCAATCAGGGCAACCAATTCACCTTGATTGACGTGTAGATCTATTCCTTTGACAGCATTAATGCCACCATAAGCAACCTTGAGATCCTGCACCTGAAGTAAGGCACTCATTAGACTGCCCCCTGACCTAGATAGGCTTTAATCACTTCAGGATGCATGCGCACATCAGCTGGCTTCCCTGCGGCAATCACCTTGCCGTAATCAAGTACCGTCAGGCTATCGCAAATACCCATCACTAAACTGACATCGTGCTCAATCAGTAGGATCGTTTTACCATCACCACGAATGCGAAGTAATAGCTCGCGTAATGCTAGTTTCTCAGTAGCATTCATACCTGCAGCAGGTTCGTCTAAGGCCAGAAGCTTGGGCTCTGTTGCCAGTGCTCGGGCAATCTCAAGACGCCGTTGGTGCCCATAAGACAGATTACGGGCCTGCATATGTGAATAGTCACTCAGGCCAACATAGGCAAGCAAGGCTTGTGATTTTTCGCGGATAGATTGTTCTTCACGCTTGGTCGATGGGAAGCGGAAGATCGCACCGAGTAATCCTGCTTGAGAGCGACAATGGCAACCCACCATCACATTCTCTAAGACCGACATTTCTCCAAAAAGACGAATATTTTGAAAGGTTCTTGCTAAACCTGACTTAGTCACTTCAGAAACTGATTCTGGAAAATAAGATTTGCTATCAAACAAAAAGATTCCAGAATCTGCTGGATACAGTCCTGTAATGACATTAAAGAATGTTGTCTTTCCTGCGCCATTCGGACCAATCAAACCAACAATCGATCCGTACGGAACTTGTAGACCTACAGAATCTAGAGCCTGGACACCACCAAAGCGTTTAGAAACGTCTGCAACATCAAGCAATAAATGAGAGGACATTATTGATCCCCCCTCTTTTGCCAAATACCGCCTGGGCGATACAACATGATCAAAATCAAGGCTAAGCCGTAGATCAATTGTCGAATCACTTCCACATCGACAATCACATGACCAAAGAGTGCCTTTTGAACTGGTTCAGCAACACCGCGCAAAATTTCTGGGAAAACCGCTAAAACAATTGCGCCCAAGATCACCCCAGGAATATGCCCTATGCCACCCAGCACTACCATCGCTAGGACAACAATTGATTCCCACAAGGTAAATGACTCGGGAGATACAAAACCTTGAAACGCCGAAAAGAGTACGCCAGCAACGCCCGCAAACGATGCGCCAATAGCAAAAGCCAAAAGCTTCATATTTCGAGTATTGATTCCCATTGCTTTGGCAGCAATCTCATCTTCACGAATAGCCACCCAAGCCCGACCAATGCGAGAGTGTTGTAAATGAAGGCACACAATTGTCACTGTAATAGCCAGTGCCAGGAAAAGATAAAACACCAAATACAAGGCAGGGATCTGAATAAATCCCAAATCTAATGATTTGGTAAATGACAGACCAAACATCTGAATGGGATCGATCGCAGTAATGCCTTTAGGGCCATTTGTTAAATTCAACGGGCGATCGAGGTTATTCATAAAAATACGAATAATTTCTCCAAAACCTAAAGTCACGATCGCCAAATAATCACCGCGCAACTGCAAGGTGGGTAAACCCAAAATAATGCCAAACAAGGCTGCCAAAATGATAGAGAAGACTGCCGCCATCCAAGGAGAGAAGTGCATCCCTTGCGGGAAAGTAGCGGCAATCATTTCAAAATGTTGCGGTAAGTGTGGTGAGGCTAATAGGGCGTAACTGTAGGCACCTAGTGCATAAAAAGCGATGTAGCCTAGATCCAAAAGACCCGCAAAACCGACAACCACGTTAAGGCCCAGGGCAAGAACGATATAAAGCAATGCAAAATCCAGCACGCGCACCCAATAGTTTCCGCCACTGGCACCGACTACCCAAGGTAATAGCACTAAGGCAAGCGCGCCCAGCCAAAGATAACTTGATTGATTCAAATGATTTAAGGTAAGTCGCTTAAGCACGATCAGAAACCTTCTCACCCAATAAACCAGTCGGACGCAAGACGAGAACTAAGATCAATACCAAGAAAGCAAAAATATCCTGATAGTTCGAACCAAAGACGCCGCCAGTGAGTTCACCTATGTAACCGGCGCCCAAGGACTCAATCAGACCCAGAAGTAAGCCACCAAGCATTGCCCCCTGCAAATTACCAATACCGCCCAACACCGCTGCAGTAAAGGCTTTGAGGCCAGGAATAAATCCCATATAAAAATGCACATTGCCATAATTGCTGGCAATCATCACGCCCGCTAAGCCGGCTAAAGCTCCGCCCAGCATAAATGTGATGGAGATCACACGATTGGGATTGACACCCATCAGCGCCGCAATTTGAGCTTGCTCAGCAGTCGCACGCATTGCTCTACCGAGCTTTGTTTTTTCAACCAAGAACAACAAACCACACATCACAGCCAATGCCACCGCGATGATCACGATCTCTTTGCCGGTAATTGTTGCGCCTGTAGTGCCTAGCTCGATCGGACTTGAGGGAAGTAACTGCGGATAGGTCATGGGGTTTCTAGACCAAATCAGCATGGCAATGGTTTGCAACAAAATCGACATGCCAATTGCAGAGATCAGTGGGGCTAAACGTGGCGCATTACGCAAGGGGCGATAAGCGATACGCTCAATCCAATAACTCAAACCTGCGCAGACAGCCATCGTTACCGGCAAAACAATCAGAAGCGTCAACCAACCCGGTAAATCGCTCGTCAGACTCAAAATCAAACGCAGCAACGAGAGCGAGACCATTGCACCGATCATCAGCACCTCGCCATGGGCGAAGTTGATTATCCCCAGCACGCCATAGACCATGGTGTAGCCCAAGGCGATTAAGGCATAAATGCTACCAAGCACTAAGCCATTAATAATTTGCTGAAGAAAAATATCCATGAGAGGTTTGAAGAAGCAGTACAAAAAAAGAGCACCGCATTTGCGGCGCCCTTTTAATGTTTCTTACATATTGATAACGTCAAGAACCGTTTTCTTTTTATCCTTGAAGTCATACAAAGTAATAACGCCTTCTTTCATATCGCCTTTGTCATCAAAAGCAATATTGCCTACTAGACCATTCATCTTGGTATCGGGCATCACCACCAAAATCTTTGCTGGATCAGTAGAATTGGCACGCTTCATTGCATCAACCAATACGTAGACCGCATCATAGGTAAAGGGTGCGTAAATTTGTACATCAGTGTTGAAGCGCTCTTTGTAACGTTTCTGGAAATCAGCGCCTTGAGCCATTTTTGAAAGCGCCTTACCAGCTTCAGAACACGTTACGTTCACCACTGCATCGCCAGCCAATTCAGCAAGCTTCTCGGTGCACATGCCGTCACCACCCACAATCTTCGCTTTGATACCTAACTCGGCAGCTTGCTTTGTTAAAGGACCACCAGTAGCATCCATACCGCCGTACATGATCACATCCGGCTTGCTGCCCTTAATTTTGGTGAGAATGGCCTTGAAGTCAGTCGCTTTGTTATTGCTGGCCTCACGAGTAACCACCTTGACACCAGAAGCTTTCACAGTTTTTTCAAACTCGTCAGCCAAACCTTTGCCGTATTGTGTTGAATCATCAATGATCGCCACTGTCTTCGCGTTCAAGGTTTTTGAAACATAATTCGCCAAGGCTGGGCCTTGCTGCGCATCGGTTGCCACAAGACGATATGTGGTTTTGAAACCTTGTTTGGTGTAATCAGGATTAGTAGCGGATGGAGAGATCTGTGTGATGCCTGCATCGCTATAAATCTTAGAGGCTGGGATACTAGTACCGGAGTTCAAGTGACCAACGACACCAACCACTTTTGCATCAACGAGTTTTTGGGCAACTTGAGTCGCTGTTTTTGGATCTTCAGCATCGTCTTCCGGCACCAAAGTCAGAACGACTTTTTTACCGTCAATCGTCAAGCCTACTTTATTAATTTCTTCAAGCGCTAAGCGTGCGCCGTTTTCATTATCTTTACCTAAATGGGCAATTGGTCCAGTCAATGGAGCCACGTGACCAATTTTGACCTCAACGCCATCTACAGGCGCATTTGCAGATTTATCGCCGCCCTTTCCGCAAGCGGCTAGAAGCATGGCAGTTGCTGACAAAGCAATGGCCGTTTTTAAGAAAGTAATTTTTGACACTTTTGAATTAATCATTTACAGCTCCTCTGTTATGAATCAATACTTCAGTCAACTAAATTCTTGGGTAGTGAAAACGTGACATCCTCCACCACACCAGATAAGGCACGCACACTGCGAGGCCCAAACTCTTGAATTCGGGCAACAATAGATTGCGCCAAGCTCTCAGGAGCAGAAGCACCAGCAGTTAGGCCTATACGCTTCTTGCCCACAAACCATTCTGGTTTGAGTTGGTCTGGAGCATCCACCATGTAAGACGGTACGCCTAATTTTTCTGAGAGTTCACGCAAACGATTGGAGTTTGAGCTTGTCGCGCTACCCACCACAATGACTACCTCTACTTGTGGCGCCATAAATTTCACAGCATCTTGACGATTCTGAGTGGCATAACAAATATCTTGCTTACGCGGCTGAACAATATTCGGGAATTTTTTTGTGAGCGCTTCAACAATTTCTTTAGTCTCATCTACCGATAAAGTAGTTTGCGTCACAAAAGCAATTTTTTCATCACTTGGAAAAGAGAGATTGGCTACATCGGCTACTTTTTCAATCAAGAAGACGCCTTCCTTAACTTGCCCCATAGTTCCCTCAACCTCAGGATGGCCCGCATGGCCAATCATCAATACCGTAAACCCGTCTTTACACATCTTGATGACTTCGAGATGTACTTTGGTTACCAATGGACAAGTGGCGTCATATACCTGTAAGCCACGCTGCTCGGCATCTTTACGCACCTCTTGAGAAACACCATGCGCACTAAACACCACAATGCCGCCCTTAGGAACCTCATGCAACTCTTCCACAAAGACCGCACCCTTATCGCGCAACTCATTGACTACGTAAGCATTGTGCACAATTTCATGGCGCACATAGATCGGCGCACCAAAGCGAGTCAGGGCCTCATTCACAATATTGATGGCACGATCAACACCCGCGCAAAAACCGCGGGGCTGTGCCATCAAAATTTCAGCGGTATCGGGCGTGCTCATGCTTTAGAGAATCGCAACAATCTGGGCTTCAAAGGTTACTTCACGACCTGCAAGCGGATGATTAAAATCAAACCAAGCGCCTTCTTCATTAATCGATTGCAATACACCAGCATATTGAGCACCACCCGACGCGTTAAATTCAATCACATCACCAGGATTAAATTCCACGTCGTCATCCCGACCTTCTTTGAGCGCTTTCAAAGACACCCACTGCACTAAGTCTTCTTTGCGCTCACCAAAACTTTCATCAGGTGATAACAACGCGCTTTTTTTATCGCCAACACCCAAACCTAATAACACTTTTTCAAAACAAGGTGCAAATTGTCCAGAACCCATCAAAACCGTCGCAGGCCGATCAACAAAAGTATTGATGTAGTCTTCCCCGCTAGGCAGAGTGAGTCGATAGTTGAGGGTCAAATAAGAATTGGGCAAAACGATAAGCTTAGTCATAAGGTAATTGTAGCTAGCCCTGCATTAGCCGTGGATTCCCCTATCCCCCATTGGCCAAAAAATGAGCAACCCAGAGAAAAACTTCGTTTGCATGGGGCCCGCTGCCTCACAGATGCCGAATTACTGGCAATCTTTCTAAGGGTTGGAATCCAAGGCAAAAGCGCGGTAGCTTTAGCCGAGGATTTACTCCATCACTTTGGTAGCCTGCCTCGCCTTCTGGCCTGTGGCGCCCAAGAGTTCACCCGTATTCATGGCATGGGACTCTCAAAGTGGTCGCAAATACAGGCTGCTTATGAGCTTGTGAAGCGCAGCCTTGAGGACAACCTTGCCCAGGGCTCCATTTTTTCATCTCCAGGACATGTAAAGGAGTTTTTACAGGCAAAAATTGGTAGCCTCCCTCATGAGGTATTTTTATGTCTTCACCTTGATTCAAGTCTCCATCTCATTGAATGCCAAGAGCTTTTTCGGGGGTCTATTACTCAGACGGCCGTCTACCCTCGCGAAATCTTAAAAGAAGCCTTATCCAGGAACGCCAGCGCCATGATTGTTGCCCACAACCATCCCAGCGGTAACCCGCTTCCCAGTAATGCCGATCAGGAGCTCACCGTTACCCTAGTCAAAGCATTGCAGCTAGTTGATATCCCTCTTTTAGACCACTGCATTGTAAGTAACAGGGGGTTTTTCTCATTTTCTGAATCAGGGCTTATGAATATTGAATCTAAATGAAAGTAATTACTAACTTATATGAACGATTAGGGCCTGTAATGAGGATTCCACCACAATTCTTGCTTAAACCCTAACGGCAAACCCAATAAGGGCTAGCCCAAAATAGGCTTTGACTGATACAATCTTCTTTTTTCGCAATTAATGGAGTTATGTCATGGCAAAAGTTTGCCAAGTCACTGGGAAGAAGCCGATGGTTGGCAACAATGTATCCCATGCAAACAATAAAACGAAGCGTCGCTTTTTGCCGAATTTGCAAAACCGCCGTTTCTGGGTTGAATCTGAAAACCGTTGGATTAGCTTGCGCTTAACCAATGCTGGTTTGCGCGTTATCGATAAAAACGGCATCGATGCTGTTTTGTCTGATCTCCGTGCACGCGGCGAAATTTAAGGAGCGCACAAATGGCTAAAGGCGGCAGAGAAAAAATCAAATTAGAGTCATCAGCTGGTACTGGTCACTTCTACACTACCTCAAAAAACAAGCGTACTAAGCCTGAGAAAATGGAGATCATGAAATTTGATCCGACCATTCGCAAGCATGTTGCTTACAAAGAAACAAAGCTGAAGTAATTTACTTCCAGCAAATAAAAAACCCGCTACTAAGCGGGTTTTTTATTGTCTACTGCTTTACTTAAGCGTAACGACGCAATCTTAAGGAGAACTCACGCAAGCTAGCTAGACCACTGTCTTCAGCGCGTTGGCACCAAGCATGCAACTGCGCAACTAATTGTTCTCTAGTGGCAGTAGAGCGACCCCAGATTGCCTGCAAATCACGACGCATCTCAATCATCTTGCGTAACTGCGCATTACTGGCCATCAGCTCATCTAACTTGCTCTTCTCTTCATCAGTCAAGCGAGCCTCATCCTTGGATAACCAAGTGCGTGCGTCACTTAAATGCGAAGCAAGAACTTGCATATGCTGCACTTCATTGCTGAAAAAGCTGCGCAAGGTTTTGCTGTAACGCGCCATGATTTCATGACGATTGGCAATGATGGCCTCTAATGTATTTTGATCCGCAGGCCGCAAATCGCTCAGTATTGGCTTAGGCGAAGTCTTCTTCACGGTTGCTAGGCCTACAGCACTCATCATCCGAATATAGAGCCAGCCAATATCAAACTCATACCACTTGTTTGATAGCTTAGCGCTTGTCGCAAAAGTATGGTGATTGTTGTGCAACTCTTCGCCACCAATCAAAATACCCCAAGGGAAAATATTAGTGGAGGCATCTTCGCAGTCAAAGTTGCGATAGCCCCAAAAGTGACCAATACCATTAATCACGCCGGCCGCTGTGATGGGGATCCACAACATTTGCACCGCCCAGACTGTTAAGCCAATTCCACCAAACAAAAACACATCAATGATGAGCATGATGGCAACACCCTGCCAAGAAAACTTCGAATAGATATTGCGCTCGAGCCAATCATCAGGCGTGCCATGACCAAACTTTTGCATCGTTTCTAGATTTTTGGCTTCATTTTTATAAAGCTCAGCACCGCGCGAAAGAACCATGCCGATACCTAAAACTTGAGGGCTATGGGGGTCATCTACGGTTTCGCATTTTGCGTGATGCTTGCGGTGAATAGAGGCCCACTCTTTCGTCACCATGCCAGTAGTGAGCCAAAGCCAAAAGCGGAAGAAATGGGAAACGATTGGATGCAGATCTAGGGCGCGGTGCGCTTGGCAGCGGTGCAAAAAGATCGTAACCGCCGCGATAGTGATGTGGGTGACAGCTAAGGTGAATAGGGTGATCTGCCACCAAGACCAATCCAAATATCCATTGGCAAGCCAATTGAGGAATAAATCAAAACCTGAGCTTGAAACTGTATTCAAAAGAGAATCCTATTTAAGTATTAGTTCTTATTTTAGAGCTTTTTAGGTCTTTTTTGGCTTATCTTTCGTTAACTCTGGGGTTTTTGGCTTTTCAGCCTTCCCAGGTTTAACTCCTTTTTTCTGAAAAACCGCCCCAAAAAAGCCATCTGTTCCATGAACATGGGGCCATAACTGCCACCAAGGGTTATCTGGTGAGCATCCTAAGGGCAGTTTATCCTTTGGAAACAATGGTTTAAGTGCTTCAGCGGCTGGGACGGACTCAAACTCTGGGTGTTTTGCCAGGAAATCTTCTGCAATTGCCTGATTTTCTTGAGGCAAAAGACTGCAAGTGGCATAGACCAAGCGACCGCCCGGCTTTAACAGGCGAGCTGCTGAGGTCAAAATATTTATCTGCTTCTGATTAAGCTCTAAAACGCCTTCAGGGGTTTGGCGCCACTTAAGATCAGGATTGCGACGCAATGTACCCATCCCACTACAAGGGGCATCAACCAAGACTCGATCAATCTTTCCAGCTAAGCGTTTGATCTTGGCATCATTCTCACTATCAATCCAGACGGGATGAACGTTAGAGAGGCCGCTACGCGCCTGTCTTGGCTTCAAGTTAGCCAAACGACGCTCGGATGTATCGAAAGCATAGAGGCGTCCAGTGGAGCGCATCAAGGCACCGATAGCTAAAGTCTTGCCGCCAGCACCCGCGCAGAAGTCAACGACCATCTCACCACGCTTTGGCGCAAGCAAATATGCCAAGAGTTGACTGCCTTCATCTTGCACTTCAAACATACCCGCTTTAAAGCCAGCAGTATTTTGTAGTGCGGGCTTACCCATAATGCGAACACCATCAGGTGCGTATGGTGTTGGAATAGCTTGGTAGCGACCGCCTAATGCATTCATCTGCGCAAGCAATTCTTCGCGATTGGTTTTCATGGTGTTAGCCCGCAAATCCAATAGCGCAGGATGCATCAATGATTTTGCAAGCTCTTCGCGAACCTCTTCACCAGGATATTTTCCAAACGCAGCCCACAACCACTCTGGCAAATTGTTACGCACAAGAGGATTTAATGCGGCAGGATCTACAGTGGCAAAACGTTGTAACCATTCATATTCACCAGGCTTGAGCACGTGCGCTAAATCAGCTACGGCACTCTCTGAGCGATTCGCAGAGCCCAGACCACCTTCAGATAAAGCGGACAGCAAACCCAATAGGGCTAAGCGTCTAGCCTGGGAGCCCTCACCGCTAACGGCAAATTGAGAGAACTCATTTTTACGACGCAAAATAGCAAATGCACTCTCCGCAATCAGAGCGCGATCACGATTACCAAGCTGAGGCTCGGCGCGGAAATAGCGACTGACCACACGATCTGCTGGTTGCTCAAAACTTAATAACTCAGGAAGCAAACGCTCCAAGTGAATCGCATGCTGAGGCAAAGCCTTTGCATTCGAAAAATTCTTTTGGCCTTCTGGCGCAATAAGATTGCCTTTTGCATTCCGTCGCTCTGGTCGACGCAATGGATCTTTAGATTTTGTGGCGTAACTTTTTTCTGGTCCTAAGCGCTTGCCAGATTTTCGGGGTGGACGATCTGCGCTCATAATTTAAAAAATTGCGGCTCTGGGGGTTGTAACTTCACTTGATTACCTTCTATTCGCAATCGTCCATCAAGGAACCATTTTACGGCCCGCGGGTAAATTTGATGCTCAGCAGTTAAAACACGCGCCGCTAAAGTGTCAGCATTGTCACCCGCAAGCACTGGAACGGAGGCTTGGCAAATAATAGGTCCCTCATCGACACCCTCATTAACGAAGTGCACTGTGGCGCCATGTTCCTTAACACCCGCCTCTAAGGCACGCTCATGGGTATGCAGGCCAGGGAAGGCGGGAAGGAGCGCCGGATGAATATTGATCAGGCGCCCCTCAAAATGGCGAATAAATCCTGGGGTCAGAATTCTCATAAAACCAGCCAAGACCACTAAATTGGCCCCTAGCTCATCGATTTTCTGGATAAGGGCAGTGTCGAAGGACTCACGGCTTGGATATTCCTTGTGCTCAATAACATATGCCGGAATACCTTGCGAACGAGCAAAATCAAGGCCCTTAGCCGCAGAGTGGTTCGCTATGACCCCGGCAAATTTGACTTGCCAATGCTCTTTTTGAGCAGTTTTGACGATGGCCTCGAAATTGGATCCGCGGCCTGAGATTAAGGTAACGATAGAAAGCATGCCCACAATATAATTGATGGCTACCCTGAAAGCGATTTTGTGAACGTATTCCGTGGCCCGACCCAGTTTTCTGCAGGACCTGCTTGTGCCCTAACCATCGGTAATTTCGATGGCGTGCACAGGGGTCATCGCGCCCTACTCAATCAGCTGGTGGATGGCGCCCAGGAACGAGGGTTGGTTAGCTGTGTGATGACCTTTGAACCCCATCCCAAAGAATTCTTCTCTCCAGATCAAGCGCCCCCTCGCATTCTGAATCTCAGAGATAAATTAGCCGCTCTATCTGATCTCGGCATTGATCGTGTGGTGGTTGAGCATTTCAACGCTGCATTTGCACGTTTGTCGCCAGAAGAATTTGTCACCGAAATTATTGTCAAACGTTTGAATGCCAAATGGATTTTAATTGGTGATGATTTTTGCTATGGTGCAAAACGGGCGGGTAATTTTGCAAGCCTTAAAGCGGCCGGTGAAAAACACGGCTTTGAAGTTTCCAGCATTCAAACCATTTTGGAAGGTGGAGAGCGTATTTCGAGCTCCGCTTTACGCACTGCGCTCGCAAGTGGTGATATGAAGCAAGCAGAAAAATTATTAGGTCGTCCATACGGCATCTCTGGTCATGTAATTCACGGGCAACAACTTGGACGCAAGCTAGGATTCCCCACGCTGAACTTAGCAGTTGCCAATCACTTACATCATCGCAAACCAGCCACTACTGGCATTTTTACTGCACAGGTACTTGGCCTTTCTGAAAAGCCCTTGCCAGCCGTAGCCAGTCTGGGCGTTAGGCCCACAGTAGAAGATGAAGGACGCGTTCTGCTCGAAACGCATATCTTCGATTACCAACAAGATGTCTACGGAAAAATTATTACTGTTGAACTCTTAGAAAAAATTCGTGACGAGGCAAAGTACGATGGTCTCGACGCCCTAACAAAAGCAATTGCAGCCGATGCAATGCATGCCAGAAATTATTTCCAGAAAAAAACTTATGTCTGAAAAAGAAAACTCTTATCCCGTTAATCTTCTTGATACCGCATTCCCAATGCGAGGAGATCTTGCTAAACGTGAACCGCAATGGGTTTCTCAATGGCAAAAGAATAAGCTTTACGAAAAGATTCGCGCAGCACATGCAAATCAACCGAAGTTTATTTTGCATGATGGCCCGCCTTATGCGAATGGCGATATTCATATCGGTCATGCAGTTAATAAGATTCTGAAGGATATGATTGTCAAATCTCGCTGGCTTATGGGTTATGACTCTGCATACGTACCAGGTTGGGATTGCCACGGCATGCCGATTGAAATTCAAATCGAGAAGCAGTTTGGCAAAAATCTGCCAACAGCAGAGGTTCAATCTAAAGCCCGTGCCTATGCTCAAGTTCAAGTAGACAAACAGAAGAAAGACTTTGAGCGTCTTGGTGTCTTGGGTGACTGGAATAACCCCTATCTCACTATGAACTATCGCAATGAGGCCGATGAAATCCGCGCCTTAGGTAGGATTTGGGAAAAAGGTTACGTCTTCCGCGGCTTAAAGCCAGTGAACTGGTGTTTTGACTGCGGCTCCGCACTTGCTGAAGCCGAGGTCGAATACCAAGACAAAACAGATCCTACGGTTGATGTTGGTTTTGCATTTGATGATGCTCAGCGTCCACAGCTTGCAAAAGTATTTGGCCTGCCTGAGTTGCCAAATAAACCAGGGCAAATTGTGATCTGGACAACAACGCCTTGGACT
>Ga0207956_1000143_pt1 | contig 21296 bp, 25 predicted proteins | sample CryBogCBE25Jul07_FD_184580 | JGI IMG/M metagenome (GOLD analysis project Ga0207956, IMG submission 184580) | Freshwater microbial communities from Crystal Bog, Wisconsin, USA - CBE25Jul07 (SPAdes) (version 2) | ecosystem: Environmental > Aquatic > Freshwater > Lake | place: Crystal Bog...
CTATGAGAATGCTTTGCATCCCCTTTTTTATGAGCATGCAAGGAAGGATCAACCCCAGAATGACTCTGAGGTATTACTGGCTTGGAATGGTGATGATGGGCGCCCGACATGGTGAACCCATTATTCCATTAAATGATGACGGTTGTTAGAAACCCGTTTTATCAACAGGGGCACCAGTTTTGGCAATCACTTCTTCCTTAGTGACGCCAGGAGCCAATTCAATTAACTTCAAACCTTTCGGAGTGATATCCAAAACGCACAGATCAGTAATGATCTGGCTAATCACACCAACACCGGTTAGAGGCAAAGTGCACTTAGGCAAAATTTTGAGTTCTTCAGTGCCATCTTTTTTCTTGGCCACATGCTCCATCAACACAACAACGTGTTTTACGCCCGCAACCAGATCCATTGCGCCGCCCATACCCTTGACCATTTTTCCTGGAATCATCCAGTTGGCCAGATCGCCATGTTCGCTCACTTGCATTGCACCCAAGATCGCAATATTAATTTTTCCACCGCGAATCATTCCAAAGGAATCAGCGGATGAAAAAATAGAAGAGCCAGGCAAAGTTGTAATGGTTTGCTTACCTGCATTAATCAAGTCAGCATCAATCGTTTCTTCCGTTGGAAATGGGCCAATACCAAGCAATCCATTCTCAGACTGAAGCCATACCTCCATATCTTTTGGTACATGGTTAGCCACCAAAGTCGGCATACCAATACCAAGGTTTACGTAGTAACCGTCTTTTAACTCTTTTGCAGCACGTGCTGCCATTTCATCTCTAGTCCAAGGCATATCAGTCTTCCTATTAAGCTTTTGCAGTCAAAGTACGCTGTTCGATGCGCTTCTCTGGATTTTTGTGGAGCACCAAGCGGTGGACATAAATGCCTGGGGTGTGGATCTCGTCAGGATGTAATTGGCCGTTCTCAACAATCTCTTCCACTTCTGCAACAGTAATCTTGCCTGCCATTGCCACCACAGGATTGAAGTTACGCGCGGTATAGCGGTAGACCAAATTACCTGATTTATCTGCTTTCCAGGCTTTCACGAGAGAAATATCGGAGACGATAGAACGCTCCATGATGTACTTCTCACCATCAAATTCTTTTTCTTCCTTACCTTCGGCAACCAAAGTGCCAACACCAGTCTTGGTATAAAACGCTGGGATTCCACATCCACCTGCGCGCAATTTTTCCGCCAAGGTTCCTTGTGGGGTAAATTCCAATTCCAATTCACCAGCTAAATATTGACGCTCAAACTCTTTGTTTTCGCCAACATAAGAAGCGACCATCTTTTTGACTTGACGAGAGTTGAGCAAAAGCCCCAAACCAAACCCATCAACGCCCGCATTATTCGCAATCGCTGTGAGATTTTGTGCGCCAAGATCCTTCACCGCTTGAATCAAGGCTTCAGGAATGCCGCAAAGACCAAAACCGCCAACAGCCAGTTTTTGTCCATCTCTCAAAATATCCCTCAAGGCATCAACTGCCGATGGGTAAGTTTTATTCATGACTTTTGTCCTAATATTGCCAAAAAGGGTAAAAAAGTAATCATAACGCCTTAGGCCCTTTAGCCTAGGCAGTCCTGGCACTAAATTGGTTTTTGACAGTTCGATCTAAACTATCTAGGCTGAAATACCCTATTTTTAAGAAATCTCGGAGAATTTGCATGAATCAGGCCCAGCTACTAGAACAATTCGGACCAAGGGAATCCATGGATTACGACCTGGTCATTGTTGGGGGTGGGCCGGCTGGTCTTTCAGCCGCCATCAAGGCTAAGCAGCTTGCGAATGAAACAGGCAAAGACATCAGCGTTTGCGTTTTAGAAAAGGGTTCAGAAATTGGCGCGCATATTTTGTCTGGCGCAGTCATGGACCCTAAGGCGTTGACAGAACTCTTTCCAAATTGGAAAGAATTGGGCGCCCCACTCAATACTGAAGTGACTCAGGATCAATTTCTATTTTTAACTTCGGATAATTCTTATCAAGTTCCTAATTGGATGTTGCCGCATTGTTTTAAGAATGAAGGCAACTATATTGTGAGCTTGGCTAATGTAACTCGCTGGTTAGGCGAACAAGCAGAAGCCCTCGGTGTAGAAATTTTCCCGGGCTTTCCTGCAGCCGAAGTTTTGTATAACGAGCAAGGTGCAGTCAGCGGTGTCATCACCGGCTCGATGGGTATAGATAAAGAAGGTAATCCAACCGATCAATTTCAACTGGGGATGGAATTGCGCGGTAAGTACACCCTGTTTGCAGAGGGTGCTCGTGGCCATTTAGGTAAGCAGCTGATTGCCAAGTTCTCTTTAGACAAGGATTCCGACCCGCAAAGCTATGGCATTGGTATCAAGGAACTCTGGGAAGTAGAGCCTTCCAAGAGTAAGCCAGGCCTTGTAGTACATACTGCTGGCTGGCCATTAGAGAGTGATACCTATGGTGGCTCGTTCCTTTATCACTTAGGTGATAACAAGGTTGCGGTTGGCTTGGTAGTCGGCCTTTCTTACAAGAACCCATACCTTTCCCCCTTTGAAGAATTCCAACGCTACAAGTTACATCCCAAAATTCGTGAAACATTTGAAGGTGGTAAGCGTATTGCTTATTGTGCGCGTGCACTGACTGCTGGTGGTTTAAATAGTCTACCTAAAACCGTTTTCCCGGGCGGTGCACTCATCGGTTGCGATGCCGGCTTCTTAAATGCATCACGTATTAAAGGTAGCCATGCAGCAATCAAAACGGGCATGCTTGCTGCAGAAGCTGCAGTCTCCGCACTGAACGACAATCGCTCCGCTGATGTCTTGGCTGGCTATCCAACTGCATTCCAAAATAGCTGGTTGCATACAGAATTGAATCAAGCCCGTAACTTCAAGCCATGGATGTCTAAAGGACTCTACCTAGGCACAATCATGGTTGGTCTTGAGCAAAAGGTTCTAGGTGGCAATATGCCATGGACTATTCACCTCAAGCACGCTGATCATGAGTGTTTGGAGCCCGCAGCCCAGCACAAGCCGATTGAGTACCCAAAGCCAGATGGCAAGATCAGCTTTGACCGCCTCTCTTCTGTGTTTATCTCCAATACAAACCATGCTGAGAATCAGCCGATTCATCTCACCCTAAAAGATGCAGCAATACCGGTGAGCCTGAACCTCAAAACCTATGCTGGTCCAGAGCAGCGCTACTGCCCCGCCGGCGTTTATGAATATATTGAAGCAGATGGACAGCCACGCTTGCAGATCAATTCACAAAATTGCGTCCATTGCAAAACTTGCGACATTAAAGATCCGAGTCAAAACATTGTTTGGGTCACACCTGAAGGTGGTGGTGGTCCTAATTACGGGGCAATGTAAATCATGATGATCTTACACACCATGTTGCGCGTTGGGGATCTTCAGCGCTCAATTGATTTCTATACCAAGGTGTTAGGCATGAATTTGCTGCGCACTACCGAAAGGCCAGAGCAAAAGTACTCATTGGCGTTTGTAGGCTTTGGTAAAGGCAATGGTGATGGACAAGCTGAGATTGAGCTGACTTATAACCATGGCGTTCACTCTTATGACTTAGGCACAGCCTATGGTCATATAGCTATTGGGGTGCCTGACGCCTACGCCGCTTGCGACAAAATTAAAGCTGCCGGCGGCAATGTCACTCGTGAGGCGGGACCGGTTGCCGGTGGCGACACCATCATTGCTTTTGTAACCGATCCCGATGGTTACAAAATTGAACTCATTCAACGCTAATAGTGGCTGACTCTGAGCAATATCAATTAGAGATCATCGATCGACTCTCTGATATCTCCGCATCAGAATGGAATGGCCTACTAGGTCCAGATGCTGGCCCTTTCCTCAAACATGAATTCTTAAGCGCACTGGAAGAGACAGGCTGTGTTGGCAGCAACACTGGATGGCAAGTTGCTCATTTGGTTTTAAAACAAGGTGGTCGATTAATGGGTGCAATGCCACTGTATTTAAAGCAGCATTCTTACGGCGAATTTGTATTTGATTGGTCCTGGGCGCAGGCTTATGAGCAACAAGGGCTCAACTACTATCCAAAGGTACTTTGTGCCGTTCCATTTACCCCCGTTCAGGGCTCAAGACTTTTGCGCTCTCCCGACGCTAATCAAATTGAAGTTCAAAATGCATTGATTGGCGGGCTAAAGTCCCTATTAAAAGATAACCAGTTATCTTCAGCGCACATACTGTTTCCCATGGGTACGGAGACCAATCACCTCAAAGACCAAGGCTTTTTATTAAGAGATTCAGTGCAGTTTCATTGGCATAACCATGGCTTTCAAAACTTTGAACAGTTCTTGTCTGCATTGACCATGAAGCGTCGCAAAAATATTCGCCGCGAACGCGAGCAAGTGGCAAAAGAAGCTATCACTTTCAGGCATGTACCCGGAAATGAATCCAATGATCAAGATTGGGAATTCTTTTACGCCTGTTATCAAAATACGTATTTCGAACATCAGTCGAGCCCCTATCTCAGTGAAGAGTTCTTTAAGCGATGGGCAAAACAAATGCCAGAAAATCTTCATCTGATCATTGCGCAACGAAGTAGTATTCCCATTGCTGCCTCTCTATTGGTTGTGGATAAGCCATCCTCCAAAGCCTATGGCCGATATTGGGGCGCTCTGGAACGCGTGCCCTGCCTTCATTTTGAAACTGCTTACTACCAAGCTATTGAATACTGCATTTCCCAAGGTATTCAAACCTTTGAAGGCGGTGCACAGGGTGAACACAAAATGGCACGAGGATTCTTGCCAACCACTATTCAATCAGCCCATTTCATTCAAGACCCTAGATTTGCTAAGGCTGTTGCCCACTTCTTAGAACGTGAGCACCAAGGCATTGGCGCCTATGTTGATGAGCTTGCCGAGCATAGTCCGCTGAAATCGACTAAAGTACTTCCATGAATTCTGGAAGCAACGAACCTAAATCCTCCCAAGACGGATCTCACTCACTCTCTACTGGTGACGATGAATCCGACTCTCCTTGCATTGGTGTATGCACTACCCTCTACGATGAAATTTGCCAGGGCTGCGGTCGCACCTTAAGTGAAGTGAGTAATTGGGTATTTTTTTCCGATGAGGAAAAAGCTTCTGTATGGACTCGCATTCGAGCCGATGGAACGGCAATGCGGTTTCAGCGACAACTGAAAGAAAATAAGCCCAACTAGTGGGCTTATTTTTAATGGTATCACTTTAAATTAATCCTTAGCCTGTCAGTTCCTGGCTGCGCAAGTACTCTTCATACGTTCCAGAGTAATCGACCACCGTGCCGTCCATCTTCACTTCCAAGATACGGTTTGCCAAAGCAGATACAAATTCACGGTCATGAGAAACGAAAATTAAGGTGCCATCAAATTTCTCGAGCGCGATTTGTAAGCTCTCGATCGATTCCATGTCCATGTGATTGGTCGGCTCATCCATTGCCAGCACGTTGTATTTCTGGAGCATGAGCTTGCCCCAAATCATGCGGCCTTTTTCACCGCCAGATAGAACTTTGACCGACTTGCCGATGTCGTCACCAGAGAATAAGAGGCGACCTAAGGTGCCACGAATCACTTGATCATCATCTCCAGTGTTACGCCAGTTATTCATCCAGTCCATGAGCAATTCATCTTTTGCGAACATGTCGGTATTGTCTTGCGGCATTACCCCAACGTTCGCATTCTCTGCCCACTTCACATCCCCACTATCAGCAGCGATACCCTCAAATCGTTTGCTGAGAATGGTTTTTAGTAAAGTTGTTTTACCGGCGCCATTCTGACCAATGATGGCAATCTTTTCACCAGCACGAACTCCAAGTTTAAAGTTCTTGAAGATCACGCGATCATAAGCTTTAGTAAGTGCATTGCACTCTACTGCCATGTTGTGTAATTTTTTCTCAGTATCAAAACGAATAAATGGGTTTTGACGTGAGGATGGCTTTACTTCTACAACTTCAATTTTCTCGAGCTGACGTTGACGTGAAGTTGCCTGACGTGCTTTAGAAGCATTGGCAGAGAAGCGGGCTACGAAAGCCGCTAATTCAGCAATTTTTTCTTTCGCTTTTACGTTATTACTCAATTGCTGAGTACGAGCCTGCACGGAAGCGAGCATGTAGGAATCGTAATTACCCGGATAGACTTTCAGAGTGCCGTAGTCCATGTCGGCCATATGCGTACAGACTTCATTGAGAAAGTGGCGATCATGGGAAATGATGATGATCGTGCTCTTAATCTCATTGAGAATGTCTTCTAACCAATGAATCGAGTGAATATCCAAGTTATTGGTTGGCTCATCGAGCAACAGAACGTCTGGATCTGAGAACAAAGCCTGAGCAAGTAACACGCGCAACTTCCAACCCGGAGCGACGTTGCTCATCGGTCCGTTGTGTTGCTCAATCGGAATACCAATTCCCAATAACAACTCACCTGCTTTTGCTTCTGCGGTATAGCCACCGTATTCGGCGTACTTACCTTCGAGCTCTGCAGCCTTCATGTAATCTTCATCGGTTGCATCTGGATTGGCGTAGATCGCATCACGTTCTGCTGCAGCTTTCCACATTTCCTCGTGACCCATCATCACGACATCAAGAACACGCACATCTTCATATGCAAACTGATCTTGGCGCAACTTACCCAAACGAATGCCGGGATCAAGACTGATATTGCCACTGGTAGGCTCTAATTCACCGCCAAGGATTTTCATGAAGGTAGATTTACCGCAACCGTTTGCGCCAATCAGGCCATAACGATTACCGCCGCCAAACTTCACGGAAATATTTTCAAACAGGGGTTTTGCCCCAAACTGCATGGTGATATTAGATGCTGACAGCACGGATGTTTTCTAACTTTCTGAAATTCAATTTAACAGATACCCCCAGCATTGAGGGCAAAGACCATTATTTTAACGGTTTAGAGCAGGAAGAGCTCTAAATCAAGGTCTGATTAAACTTTGACCCGAAATGGCGTGAAATTGGTGTGAATATCGTAGTAATCCTCGTTTTCTTTACGCTTGAGGAAATTCACGATCCAGTAGGTCATGGGGGTAGCCAAAACTTCCCAGGCGGTTTTCAGAGCGTACTGAGCCAAAGCGACTTGGATGATTTCGTGGGTTGGCCAAATGGCATAAAAGGCCAACATGTAAAAGAATGTTGAATCAACCAACTCACCTACTGCGGTAGAGCCAATCGTACGCATCCACAAATAGCGCCCCTGAGTCCAAATTTTCATCTTGGCTAGTACAAAGCTATTGGCAAAACTACCACACCAAAAGGAAAACATCGAGGCCAAAGCAATGCGCCATGAATTACCAAAAACCGTCTCTAGACCATGCTGATAATTAGCCATATAAGCGCCTGGCGCTATCGGCAAAGCAATCACAATCTGCGCCATGATGGCAGCAAAGGCTAAAGCTGCAAAACCCGCCCAGACAGCTCTTCGGTCATAGGCATAACCATAAACCTCGGTGAGAATATCGCCAAAGAAATAGGCGATGGGGAAAAACAAAATACCGCCACCAAATGCCATTTCTCCGAAATACGGCAAGGTCACAACCGCTGCTTTTCCTGCCCCAATAAAGTTCGAGCACAGCAATACGACTACAAAGGCAGCCAGAATCAGGTCGTAATAGCGATGGTGACGTCTTGGTGAGTCCATATGTCTAGAAAAATGGATAATAGAAAGGAGAATATCCGCATTCCTGAACTTACGCAGAAATCGGGCAGAAAACCATCGATAGGACAACGAGAACCATGAGTAAAGCCAGCTTTAATTGGGAAGACCCCCTCTTACTTGATACCCAGCTCACCGAAGAAGAGCGCATGATTCGTGATGCAGCAGCTGAATATGCCCAGGGTCGCCTCATGCCACGTATTTTGGATGCCTATCGCAATGAAACAACTGACCCCACTATCTTTCGTGAAATGGGAGAACTCGGTCTTTTGGGCATCACTATTCCCGAACAATATGGTGGCGCCAATCTCAATTACGTTTCTTATGGATTAATCGCTCGCGAAATCGAACGCGTTGACTCTGGTTATCGCTCCATGATGAGTGTGCAGTCCTCATTAGTGATGGTTCCTATTAATGAATTTGGCAGCGAAGCTCAAAAACAAAAGTACTTACCAAAGTTAGCTACTGGTGAATGGATTGGTTGCTTTGGCTTAACCGAACCAAACTACGGTTCCGATGCTGGCGGCATGATTACTCGCGCCAAAAAAGTTCCTGGTGGATTTTCTTTGACGGGCTCTAAGATGTGGATCTCTAATGCGCCGATTGCAGATGTGTTTGTCGTGTGGGCCAAAAATGATGAAGGCGTCATACGTGGCTACATCCTAGAAAAAGGCATGAAAGGCTTAAGCGCTCCGAAGATTAGCGGCAAGATGGGTTTACGTGCCTCCATCACTGGCGAAATCGTAATGGATGAAGTATTTGTTCCTGCTGAAAACGAATTCCCAGAGGTGACTGGCCTAAAAGGCCCATTTACTTGCTTGAACTCTGCCCGTTATGGCATTTCATGGGGCGCATTAGGCGCTGCCGAATGGTGTTGGCATGCAGCGCGTCAATACACTATGGATCGCAAGCAATTTGGCAAACCTTTAGCAGCCAATCAACTCATCCAAAAGAAATTGGCGGATATGCAAACTGAGATTGCCATAGCATTACAGGGCTGTCTCCGTTTAGGCCGCATGAAAGACGAAGGCATCGCTGCCCCTGAAATCACTTCCATCATGAAACGAAATTCTTGCGGTAAGTCTTTAGATATCGCTCGTATGGCGCGTGATATGCACGGCGGTAACGGTATTTCTGATGAGTATGGCGTTGTACGTCATATGATGAACTTAGAAGTCGTCAATACCTACGAGGGTACACACGATATTCACGCGCTCATATTAGGTCGCGCGCAAACCGGTATTCAGGCATTTAGTTAAGACTTGAGCTTTGCCACGATGGCCTTTGCTGCTTTAGCAAAGGCCTCATCACTATCATCTTCTAGTTGCACAAAATTCTCAATCTTGTATTGAGGGAAATTGCGCACGATAGAAGATTGATAAGACGGGTCATAGTGCTTGCCCAATAACTCCTCTACCAATTCCGGAAAGTGTCCTGCATCAATCGCCTCATTCCATTTGGCGATTTGTACTTTTCCATAGTGGGCTGTCAGCAAGGCGAGTTTGCTTTTGAAATTATCGGTATCGCTTAAGAAGTGATGGTATTCACGAATGAGCCATGACACGCGAGTTTGAGGGCTAGATCTCAACTCAATACAAGCACCATTACGAATCTTTTCCATGAGTGCATCTGGTATATGAACACCGCCAACCTTCTTGCTCTCTGACTCGACAAGTACAGGTTTTGCTGGGTCTAAGGAGCGTAGCGCATTCCATAACTGCGTCTCAAAGCCCTTTTGTGAAGGCTGTTCGATATTCGGCTCATTGCCCAGTACTGATCCTCGGTGAATCGCAAGAGCCTCAAGATCTAGAATCTGAGCGCCATAGTTCTGAGCCTCTTGAAGCACTCTAGTCTTACCGCTACCAGTCATGCCACAGATCACTTGAAATGAGAATTGCTTAGCAGCTTCTTCCAAGCCATCAATCACGGTGCGCCTAAAACCCTGATAACCGCCTTCTAGCTGTAAGGCTTTCCAACCAATACGATTGAGGATATGGGTAAATGCGCCGCTTCGCTCACCACCACGCCAGCAATAAATTAATGGTCGCCATTCACGCGGCAATTCCAATAAATGATTTTCAAGGTGATTAGCAATATTTTTGGATACTAGAGCAGCGCCCAATTTCTTGGCTGCAAATGGAGAAACTTGTTTATATAAGGTTCCAATTTTGGCGCGCTCGTCATTATCTAAGACGGGGTAATTCACTGCACCAGGAATGTGGTCAAGAGCGAATTCTGCGGGAGACCTGACATCAATGACAAGATCGAAGCGATCTAACTCCGAGAGAAATTGATCTAATTTAAGAATGTGAGGGTTGCTAGGTTGCACGATGAACTAGCGCAACTTCTCTAATACATGCTCAGGCCAAGGAGCTGATTTGTTCGTGGTGAGATCAACCCAAACCATGGTGGCTCCACCGATGGCGGCCTCTTCATCTGGAGCAGTGCTTAAAGCCATGCTGGTATAGACATCCATACTGGTTCTGCCGATTGCACCAATAGAAGTTTTGAGAATCAGATCACCAGGATAGGATAGCTGCTTGTAGAAATTGCAAAAGCCATTCATCATCAACATCGATTCTCGACCAGGAGCTACTTCATAGCCGAGAGATGTGATCCACTCTACCCTTGCTTGCTCCATGTAGCGAAAGTACACCGTGTTATTGACATGTCCATAGGCATCCATATCACCCCAACGAATCGGCATGATCATTTCATGAACGAGCTTGCGTTCTTCAGGAATAACAATGCGCATGCCGACGAATTACTATTAGCTTACTGAACTTGCAAAGCAAGCTGGTACAAATTGGTAGAACGTGCACCAGAACGACAAAAAGCCAAGACAGGACCAGGCATCGTTTTCAATAAACGCGCCATCTCCCTAACTTGCTCAACAGTCATTGCGCTTGGCACTACTGGCAAATAGGCATAGTTCAAACCCAATCTTTCAGCCTCAGCTTGAATATCGGCATTTTTGGGCTGATCTGGGCCACCTTCACCATCAGGGCGATTGTTAATCACGCTTTTATAGCCTTGCTGAGCGATTTCAGCTAAATGACTTGGATCGATTTGTCCAAGCGTTCCAAATTGATCGTTATGACAAGTAATGGGAAGACTCATTGCACCCTCTTTGATTCAGAAATAATCACCAATAATAGGATTGATTCTAAATCAGGCGCTACTTGAATGCCTTAGATTGGCTTTTTATGGGCGCTGAAGAATCTTTCGCAGATTTCCATGCCTGCCAACATGGCCACCAGAAATACGAAGGCCTTCAGATGCCCTGCTCCCAATGCAACGATGGCAGGTCCTGGGCAAAAGCCAGCAATACCCCAACCAGCACCAAATATTAGACTACCAATGATCAGTGGCTTAGTAATGTCACGGCGCTTGGGAAGATGCATAGCGCCACCAAAGAAGGCTTCGGTTCTTTTACGAACAACATAAAAACCTCCAAGCCCTACCAATACAGCACCAAGCATCACAAATATTAAAGAAGGATCCCACAAGCCAGCCAAGTCTAAAAATCCGAGGATTTTCTGTGGATTGCTCATCCCAGAAATAATCAGACCCAAACCGAAGAGTACGCCGATTAAATACTGACTGAATAAACCAAAATGCTTTTTCATATCAGAGCCCGATTACATAACGCAATACAAAGACTGTCAAAAAGCCTGCAACCATAAATGAGAGTGTAGCTACTAGAGAACGGGGTGATAAGCGAGACAGACCGCAAATACCATGTCCGCTTGTGCAACCAGATCCATATTGAGAACCAAAGCCCACCAATAGTCCCGCGAGAATGACGGCAAACCAATCTGCATCAATCTGCACAATGGGACGAATTTCAAAAAACAGGGCTGCCAATAGTGGCGCAGTCAGCAGACCTAATACTAAGACAATACGCCAGGCGCGATCGCCCTGTATGGGATGCATCAAGCCGGATACGATGCCGCTAATACCCAAAATTCGTCCGTGAAGCAAAACATAGAGAACAGCTGCGACCCCCAAAATAACTCCCCCTAATAAGGAAGGAATGGGGGTAAATGTGAGCCAATCTATATGCATAGTGTTTGATAAATTCGAGTTAACCGCAAGGGTTGGGAGCAAGCCGCATTTGCAGATAACGCAAACCTAAATATGCTCCCAAGAAAAATCCAGGTATGGCGAGAAAAGATCCAATTGCTAAGGTAGAGATACCACTCAAGCCCTGACCAACGGTGCACCCTAAAGCTGTGATGCCCCCAAATCCCATTAAGGCACCACCAATCATATGATTAGCCGTGTCCTCTGCATTTACAAAAGATTCCCACCGAAATGTTTTAGTGACCATGGCAACCAATGCTGAACCACAAACCATACCCAAAACCGCAACTACGCCAATCGTAAGGACTTTGGATGTGTCGCTATAAAACATCAACCAGTCTAGCGAATACGCATAAGGGGCAACAAAGGAAAGGCTCTCCATCCTTCCAGAATTTGTGACCAGAAAGACTTCCTCTAAGGTATTTGGGTCTTCGGCCAAAAATGCTAGGTAACCAGATACCCACCATATAGTGCAAATGGCTAAACCAACTCCAAATCCTGCAAGTAGATTTTTGGTGGTCCAAAAAGATTTATTGAGGAGCGCAAATAAAATAAATGCACCCCCAAAAATGGATCCCAAAAGGATATGTGTACTAGAGCGAGGCTGTCCAAGCAGCCCAGCCAAAATGCTCGGCAAGTCTTGATTTGTATTAAGGGTGATAAAGAATGTATCCAAAGTATTGATACGAATTACACCCAAAAAGCCGCGCAAGGTCATATAGGCAACAAGACCTAGCACCAAAAACACAACCAGTGACTTGAGATTTCCGCCACCGAGACGAACCAGTGTCTTGCTACCGCAACCAGAAGCTAAGACCATTCCCATGCCAAATAGCGTGCTACCAACCAAAATCGAGAGATACATCAATTTACTAGAGGTATAGATCGATTTAGATGTATCAATCAGGCCAGCCGTAGTGAACAATGTGACTCCTAGAATAGCAACGCCGATTGCAAGCGACCATTGACGTAATCTGGATAAATCAGACATCACAAACAAATCTGCAATTGCACCCATCGTACAAAAGTTAGTGCGCTGCATAATGGCGCCAAGTAATACAGTCACAAAAAAAGTAACCCATAGTGCCTGATGACTCAGAGCAGAGATATCTACAGTATTCATGGCTTTATTTTACTGATCACTTCAAGAAAATTAGGGTTTTATATAGGCGTAATGATCGACATACTGGAGATCGCCAATCTTGACCACTCCTGAAGGTGTGTAATCAGCATCCAATATGAATTGATTTTTATTAAGGTTACGGTTTTTTAAGGTAATTTCACAGACCTCAAACACTACGCCACGGGATTTGAGAGCAGATACTAAAGGGGCATACTCAATATTATTTTTTTGATCTTTAGCACCCTCCATGAGTAAATCTACTCCTGCAGCATGAGTTACTACGATTATTTTGGTCTGGGGTGCAGTATCGAGATGGTTGCGAATATTGCGCAATCCCTTCAAGCCTTGAGCCTGTGCATCATCTATGTGATACACAACTTTAGATTGGGCCAATACAGACTCGCTAACCACTAGGCTAGAGAGAGCTATGGCAGAGAACATGAAAACTTTTTTGAGTGAAGTTAGTAAGTTCATTAGTTTTGGCTATCGATTCGAAATAAAAATTAACTGATTGATGCAATGCCAGGATTATTGGCAACGCCTTTGATCATGGGTTCATTTAACTTCTTCGGCTTTATTAATTTGGTCTCTTTTAAGTGTCTGGACATCAAATCCCAAATTGGTTCTGCATTCAAGTTTTTAGCCTCTTCGCTAACAGGAGCCCATCCAGCAACACGATAGTTTTTATCTGCATCAATAAGGGAACCATTTAGTCTCATATCAGAGATACGGTTACCCATTGTGGCATTCGGATCAATGGTGTACTGCAAGCCACCTACCCGGACCATATCACCACCCTGCTGATAATAAGGATCTGGATTAAATAAATTATCAGCAACGTCTTCCAAGATAGTCTTGATATTTTCACCCGTCATATTGGAGACTGTTGTGTATGGGTAAGTGATAGCCGTTTGGTCCATCAAATGCTCCATTGTGATTGCCTGTCCAGGCAATAAAGATGTGCCCCACCTAAAGCCTGGTGAGAATGCAATCTCAGCATTCTTTTGCGTCATTAAGCCATCCAGTATGACTTGATCAAAACTGCCATTGAAATTTCCACGGCGATACAAAAGATCGTCAGTCACCGCGAGTTTTTCACTTAAGCGGTCTTCATAGGGTTTACGAATTTGAGTAATGAGCTGACTCATTTGTGGATCAGGTGCAATCAAATTGGAAAATACCGGGAGCAAGTTGTAGCGAAAGTCGACTACCCTATTACCTTTAACATCAAAATCTAGAACACCCAAAAATTTACCGTTAGATCCTGCATTCGTAACCAAGGTAATACCGCCCGCATTTTTCACCTTTACTGGAACTGGCACCCCATCATGAGTATGGCCACCCAAAATAGCATCCAAGCCTCTTACCCTAGAAGCCAACTTGAGATCAACATCCATGCCGTTGTGAGAGAGCAGGACAACCGCCTTTGCCCCTTTTTGACGAACCTGATCGATTGTTTTTTGTAGGTTCTGCTCTTGAATGCCAAATGTCCAATTCGGCGTGAAGTATCGGGGGTTTGCAACTGGTGTGTAGGGAAAGGCTTGGCCAATAATACCTACCGATACACCATTCATTTCCCGAATGACGTACGGTGCGAATACTTCATCGCCAAAATCAGTGGTGGTAATGTTCTGAGCGACAAAAGAAATCTTGTTTTGAAAATCTTTCTGCACAATCTCCATTACGCGCTTCTCGCCTAATGTCATCTCCCAGTGAGCCGTCATGACGTCAACGCCAAGATCTAAGGCTGCATCCACCATATCTTGACCTTGCGTCCAAAGCGCGGTTGCCGAACCCTGCCAGGTATCGCCACCATCCAATAAAAGAGCGCCCGGTCTTGAAGCTTTCAATTGCTTTATCAATGTCGATAGATGGGCAAATCCACCCATTTGTCCATATTGATGAGCGGCAGCCGTGAAATCTAAATAGGTAAATGCGTGGGCATCACGTGTGCCAGAAGCAATCTTGTTGGCCTTTAAAAAATAATCGCCAACCAAATGAGGTGTCTTACCGGCTTGTGGTCCTACACCAATATTGACATTGGGCTCACGAAAATAAACCGGGAGAAGTTGGGCATGACAATCCGTGAAATGGAGCAAGTGGACGTTGCCAAACCGAGGTAAGTCATAGAAAGATTTTGCGTGTGCCTGGGCAGAAGCTAATTCAGAATGCAGGCTCATGCCACCGACTGAAGCAATGGCTAGAGCCTGAATAAAGTCCCTGCGATTGAGCGACATAACTAGCGTCTACTGATTAACAGGAGACTGTGGATCCAATAACAGAGCCATCACATCTTGCATTTGCTCTTGCGTGAGCAAATTGAAATGCCCAAAGCGTGGCATGTTGCTACAGGCGTTATAAGCCTTGGAGTTATTAATCCGATTCCAGGTGTAGACCAATACTTCTTGAGAGTAGCCGCGATTTTTACCGTAGTTCCAGAGGCTCGGCCCAATATTGCCGTACGAGATTTCTTTTTTATTGATCTCATGGCAGTTATAACAACCGCCACCATTCACAGTATCTGCTTTATCGGTCCAGGTGGCACCACGCCCACTTTGGGCTATAGCCTCGCCACTCTTCCAATCGCCAATGTATTTTCCGTCAGCGGGCTGTTTAATCGATGCCATATTGATTTTCTGGATCTCAATGGCTTTGGCAGCGCCCTGCTTCGTATTGATCTGTTTTGGATCCGAGCAAAATTTTTGAGTTTCATCTTGCTTGATGCGATCAAGACCTGCGATCCCCTCAGCTCTGAAACCTTCAGCCATCATTTTTTGGAACTTAGCATCAAAACTGGTTTGAGCCATAGCCAGAGGGTTGAGGCCGACTAACAATGCAAAAGATAAAAGTAATTTTGTTTTCATACGGATCCCCTTAGCGTTTCAAACCAGGGGTTTGCATCGTGCCGCCGTTAGCATTAACCGCCATATACATTGAGACCGCCGTTAATAAATCAGAGCCATAAATCGGGAAAGGGAAGCGTTGTTGACGATAGCAATCGTTTAAGCGCAAGCCCATTGTCCAGAATTGACCACTTGACACGCGATATGCAGGCCAAGAACCCCAGCCCGCAGCAGCGCCCGCTTGGCTGGTTAAGTTCGGGAGATCTTGTAAACGAATTCTTTTGCCCTCGGAGCCATGGCAAGTGGCACATGAGAAATCCATTGGCCCGCCTTGGAAATAAAAAGCACGCTTACCAAGTTCATAAGCTTCTTTTTCTTTGGGATGTTTTGTGCTTACTTTAATTTTTTGATCTTTAGATGCCGTTACAACATAAGCAACAAGTGCATCCATATCCTTCTTGAGACCTTTTTGAAAAGGTGCTTCAATGATCTCTTGCGCAGAAATACCCTGCAAGGTTGACATGCAGGTAATAAGACGAGACTCCAAATCCTGTACTTTATTGGTATCGGCAAAGTATCTTGGGAGTTGAGCAGAAGCGCCTTTGATAACGCCGGGACCAAGTCCTAAGTTACATTTCTCAAGCGTTGCGTTTTTTGGTCCTGCTGGTTTCTTCCACAATTCTGCCCCAGCATCTTCGTACAACTCAGAGGGATTGCCATCAGCGATCATCTGGCGATACTTGGCGATTTCATCAGCGGTCGATTGAGCAAATACAGTAGTAGCGCCTATCAAGATGCCACTAGCAACAACAAACTTCACTAAGAGTCGGAAATGGGTTTGCATACTATTATGAAACGGTAGCTTCATCAGAGCGCTTGTCACCCTTGGTATCAACCCAGCTCACAACCAGCTTATCCCCTTTAGAGCCTTTGTACTTAAAGTTTAAAAAGGGGTCTTTAGAAATCGCTGAACCAAAGTTTGCTGCAAATACCTCTTTGCCCTGAGCTTTTACTGATACCGTAGAAATAAACCATGCAGGAATCAATTTGCCAGACGCATCTTTACGTTGACCAGATTCCATATCATGCTTCATCAAAATTTTGACATCCACAATTCCATTTGATTCGGCAGCCCGAATGCGCATTGGATCACCCATCGTATTTCCTTTATCTTCTTTGTCTTTTTATCTAGTTAAATGATTGTGTTGTTCTGCCTGGAGGCTAGTTAGCCGCCGCAACCACCCAAAGTTACTTTGATTTCTTTAACAGCCATCATCCACTTTCCATCCGCCTTTACTAAAGCATACACATTAGATGTCTGCGCCATTTTGATGCGGGTCGTGACAAAAGGCTCTGTGCCTGAAGGGATAAAAAATTCTGCGGCTAATGGACTTGGGTTTTTCTCCACCAGGATAGCAAATTGATTTGCCTTTAAGTTGGTAGTGATGCCTACAGGCACAACAGCACCATTTTCTGCAATATCCGGCGCATTGATCACTACTGCTCCAGACCTATCAGGGGTGCCTGCACCTAATGCCTTAAATACCTCATCGAGACTTTTGCCCTCAAAGGCAGCCTTATTCCACTCTTCAGCTTGAGCGGTTGTAATTAAACCTGCTGATGCCATCAGCCCAAATACCGTCGTATATTTCAAGAGATCGCGACGTTGTTGATTCATATCAATCCTTTTGAAAACCTTAAATTAGGTCAGTAAAAAATGCTGTAAACCTCTACTTTAAAGGGGATTTCCCATTCTGTCGCAAACCCACTATGCCCAAAGACCAATCCAAGCAAAGATAAGCGAAAATGGGGGAGTTATTCACCCAAAGGCAAGTAAATCCGATGTTTGACCTAGAGGCGCTTATCCTCTCATTGAAGCTGGCTATCTGGACCCTGGTCCTGATTCTTCCCTTTGGGATTTGGGTGGCTCACAATCTTCGGAGAATGGGTAAACGGCGATCTTGGATTGAAGCATTACTTGCCCTTCCCTTGGTTCTGCCACCTACTGTCTTAGGTTATTACCTTCTTGTAGGTCTAGGCGGAAAGAGTTTCTTTGGAATTCCGTTAGTTTTTTCGTTTACCGGAATACTCATAGCCTCCCTCATCGTTAACTTACCGTTTGCTATTCAGCCAATCCAAAGAGCATTTGAGTCAATTCAGCCTGAAATCCTGGAGGCAGCACAAGTCAGTGGTCTATCTCATTGGCAAATCTTTCGCCTCATTGAATTACCTTTGGCTTGGCGCGGCATCACCAGTGCCGCTGTTCTCACCTTTGCACATACCCTCGGTGAATTTGGCGTCATTCTCATGGTTGGTGGCGCTATTCCAGGCGAAACTAAAACTGTATCAATAGCAATCTATGACAAGGTACAAAGTTTTGATACTGCTGGCGCAGGTCTGCTGTCCTTGATATTGCTTGGAACATCCTTAGTAGCCATCGCCCTCTCTTATGGCATCTTTGAGCGCCCTCGTTCACCCTCCAAGAGATGGGAGGGCTAATGCTTAAGGTCAAGATTTCTCAGACAACCCCTAATCCGTTGCAACTCAATATTGAGTGCACTCCAGGAGAGTTGCACGCGTTAGTTGGTCCATCAGGTAGTGGCAAGACAACTGCCTTGCGTACGATTGCTGGCTTAAATAATGCTCATACTGGGAAAATTGAATACGATGGCCAGTTATGGTTTGAAGCAAAAGAGATTAGCGGAGTTAGCACATCACTGAGCCCTGCCGAGCGCTCCTGTGGATTCTTATTTCAGCAGTACGCGCTCTTTCCACACTTAACTGCACTTGAGAACGTGTGCATTCCTTTATACAACTCGCTACCAGAAGTTGCCAAGCGTAAGAAACTTGCTCAACAATGGTTAGAGCGCATGGGTATCGGCGAACTCGCCAATCGCATGCCTAACCAACTCTCAGGTGGTCAACAGCAACGGACTGCTTTAGCAAGAGCATTAGCACGCACCCCGAAAATACTATTACTTGACGAGCCCTTCTCAGCAATTGATGCACCAACACGTCAAAGTCTTTACAAAACACTCGCAGAGTTGCGAAAAGATTTTGATATCCCGATTCTGCTAGTGACACACGACCTTCGTGAAGCCGATTTATTAGCTGACAGAATTACTGTAATCGATCAAGGGGTTGGTCTACAAACTGCACCACCACAAGTCTTATTCGAACGCCCTCGTAACTCCCGCGTGGCAGAGCTCGTTGGCATCAACAATAAGTTTGAAGGGGTATTTACGGCAGGCAAGCTTACTTGGAATGGCTCTCCGCAAATATTTAATGTGGTCGATAAAGGCAAGATACCGCCAAACACACCCGTTGCCTGGGTGATTCCTGCGGAAGGATTAAGTCTGCATTCAGAGGCCAGTCATTCCTCAATTAAGGCTGCAGTCGAAGATATTAGCGCTCTCGGTCAAGTGGCAGTAATACAGTTACGCACCATAGATGGCGGACATGTCATTACTTGGGAAGCTTCCGCTGCAGAAGTAAAACGCTTAGGTTTGGAGCCGGGGAAAGTAACTCATCTTGAAATGGATGGTGACAAGATTCACATCATGCCGCTTCGCCCGATTAATGATCCAAGGCGTTTTAGCAACTAATTATTAGGGCATTCAACGAGGCTTTTGCGCTACCAAGCCCAATAGTGCAGACATCCCCGTATGTCTTGGGCCCTCAGATAACTCTCTCTCATAAGAGCAAAGCTCAAGAATCTGAAGGTCTTTCGCCAAATCAGTGATAAGCTCTTCTGTATAGAGGTGCTCAATGAGAGATGGCCCACCTGTCTTATATTCGAGTTGCTTAGGTGTATAGCCCTGAAGAATGAAAACTCCACCTGGCTTTAGTGCTTGATAGGTTTGCTTAAAGATGCGCTCACGCATCGCTGGATCAGCAAACTGAATAAAAATCCCAATGACCGCATCATAAGCATTTTGATGCCATGCAAAGCTATCGGTATCGGAGAATGAATACTCAACTTCAACCTGATTCTCTTTAGCAAATTGATTTGCTTTTGCCAGTGCAATGTTCGATGCATCAAAGCCAACTACTCGCATACCTTGCTTAGCCAGCCAAACTCCATTACGACCTTCTCCGTCAGCTATACAAAGAACTTTGTCATTTGGCTTGAGATATTGCTGGGTCTTCTCGACCAGATATTCGTTAGGCTCTTTTCCGAAAATAAACTCATCTTTATCAAAGCGTTCATTCCAAAACTGAGTAGCATCCGCAAAACCCATGGGCTTGTCTTGATGTATTTGATTACTTTTTGAGTCCACCAACTAAATCAGCCTTAAGGTCGTTGATATTCTCAAGGCCAACCGCAATGCGCACTAAGCCATCAGAGATGCCTGCAGCTTTGCGAGCCTCAGGACTTACACGGCAATGAGTCGTTGTTGCAGGGTGCGTAATGGTTGTGCGAGTGTCACCCAAGTTTGCAGTAATTGAGCATAGCTTGGTTTGATTAATGAGTTTGAATGCAGCCTTCTTGCCACCCTTTAAGGTGAAAGACAAAATTGCTCCGCCCTCTTTTTGCTGACGCATTGCTAATGCGTGCTGAGGATGAGATTTCAAGCCAGGATGATAAACACGTTCAACGCCAGGCTGTTTCTCTAGCCACTGAGCCAAGGCAAGTGCATTCTGACTTTGTTGCTTCATACGAAGCTCAAGCGTCTCCAGTCCCTTTAAAAATACCCAGGCATTAAAGGCAGAGAGAGTTGGCCCAGCAGTACGAACGCATGGAAATACTTTGCCCATGACAAAGTCATTGCTACCCACAATTGCGCCTCCAACTACCCTACCTTGGCCATCCAAATACTTTGTTGCCGAATGTATGACAACGTCAGCACCCAAAGCCAATGGTTTTTGTAGGGCTGGGGTGCAGAAGCAGTTATCGACTGCAAATAAAGCGCCTGCTTTCTTGGCAATCTTCGCAATTGCTTTAATATCCGCAATCTCGGTTAATGGATTAGATGGTGTTTCTAAGTAGAACAGCTTGGTATTAGGCTGAACAGCAGCCTGCCATGACTTGACATCAGCCAAGTCAACATAGGTCGTCGTAATTCCGAAGCGGCCAAGAATATTGGTGAACAACTGAATCGTGGCACCAAATACTGAACGCGAGCAAATGACATGGTCACCAGCTTGCAAATGCGCCATTGCCATTGTCAAAATCGCCGACATACCAGAAGCAGTGGCAATACAGGCTTCTCCACCCTCCAATGCTGCCAAGCGATCCTGGAACATGCTCACTGTTGGATTGGTAAAGCGTGAGTAGATAAAACCTTGGTCGGCGTGAGCAAATCCATCGGCAGCTAACTCAGCGCTATCAAAACAAAAACTTGAAGTTAGAAACATCGCCTCTGAATGTTCTTGATATTCAGCAGTACGACGTGTGCCAGCGCGGACCGCTAAGGTCTCTAGCGCAAGCTTGGAAAAATCAGGTTTTTTACGGGTAGTTTTGCTCTTCATACAGCTATTTTGACACCGAATTGGAGATTTGCCTCCTAAGAGGCAAATTCCTGTCGCTTTTTAGTCTTCGGTAGCTAAATGGAGATGGAGCTGAGAGCGTGCAAAGTCGCTGGAATCTCGTTG
>Ga0207956_1000144_pt1 | contig 21267 bp, 19 predicted proteins | sample CryBogCBE25Jul07_FD_184580 | JGI IMG/M metagenome (GOLD analysis project Ga0207956, IMG submission 184580) | Freshwater microbial communities from Crystal Bog, Wisconsin, USA - CBE25Jul07 (SPAdes) (version 2) | ecosystem: Environmental > Aquatic > Freshwater > Lake | place: Crystal Bog...
GGGTTTTTAAGGCCCTCTCGCACGTTTTCTGGCATCAGTGTGGCTGAGGTTATTTTCCAGGCTGCAAAATCGCTTACAGGAGGATTAAAGCAATCTAGCGCACTACATAATTTTTCATCAATGCGCTGTAAAAGTGAGAATGCGCCAACTGAAAATGAATTCGATGTTCCATCAACGCGAGGAGCAAGTAATGGAAGTAAAGAATTTCTGGATAAGTGCTCCCCAAAAATGAGAAGCAGGATAAAAAAGCCAGAAAGTAGAGCTAACTTAATTCTTTTTTTTTGAGCAGGCGCAGTAAAAGTAGGGCTCATATCAGTCTGCTTAAGAGTGCCGTGTAAACAAACCCATCCTTCACTTTCCTTCCAAACCGAAAGTTTGAGCCATTGACTGTAGGTGGCGATGACTTCATCGGCCTGCCTTGCAAGGACGCCTGAGAGAACAATTTGTCCGCCCGTGCGCATTTTATTCACCAAGGCTGGCGCAAGGACTTGTAAGGGGTTAGCCAAAATATTGGCCATCACGATGTCGTATTTTGTTTCCGCGGCAAGTTCTGGAGCACCTTCGGTTGGCAAAACAAATCGAATAGAGGTGTTGTTGATTTCTGCATTGCTGCGTGCCGCAACCATTGCCTGGGGGTCAATATCCGTGCCAACAACAGGATTGCAACCTAGTTTTGCTGCAGCAATAGCCAAAATACCTGATCCGCAGCCGTAATCGAGCAAGCTTTCATTCTGAAGATTGGAATGCTCTTCAAGCCAGAGTAGGCAGAGGTGTGTCGTAGGATGACTACCGGTACCAAATGCAAGACCTGGATCGACTGCTAAGCAAATTGCGTCCGGATCTGTCGGAGCGTCATGCCAAGAGGGAACAACCCAAATTCGTTTTCCAATCTGAATGGGAGCAAATTGACTTTGTGTCAGCCTGACCCAGTCTTGCTCTTCAACCATTTTCTCTTGGGGTGGTGCTAAATGAAATCCAGCCTCTAAGAGATCAGAGAGAAGTTGCCCAATAAAGTCTGGACTATCTGAGTTATCAAGGTCGGGATTAAAAAGGGCGGTCACAGCAGATCTATCCCAAGCTTGCACTTCAGGAGAAAGGCCCGGCTCTCCATAAAGTGGATTCTCATCGTATCCACCCGCAGCATCATCCTCTACGGTGACGGAAAGTGCGCCCAGCTCCAACAATGCATCGCCTAGGGGCTCAGCAGTTTCAGCAGCTACCGTGAATACCAATTCACGATAAGACATGAGGCACTCGCATCAACAAGATTTTAAGATTTACCGCGACTTGCAGCTTGCTCTTCTAAGCGATGCTCCAAGTAGTGAATACTGGTGCCGCCTTCCATGAAGTTTGGGTCAAGCATAAGTTCACGATGCAGGGGGACATTAGTTGTAATCCCATCAATCACCATCTCAGACAGAGCAATTTGCATGCGGCGGATTGCTTGTTCGCGGGTATTGCCGTAAGAAATCAACTTACCAATCATGGAGTCATAGTTTGAGGGAACTACGTAACCGCTGTAAGCATGCGAATCAACGCGAATACCAGGGCCGCCAGGCATGTGGAAGGAACCAATTTTGCCCGGGCTTGGTGTGAATTTGAATGGATCCTCAGCATTGAGGCGACATTCAATTGCGTGGCCACGGAATACGATATCCTTTTGGCGATAAGACAGTTTGAGGCCGGCGGCAATTCGAATTTGCTCTTGAACAATATCCACACCAGTAATCATTTCAGTCACAGGGTGCTCAACCTGAACGCGGGTATTCATTTCGATGAAAAAGAATTCTCCATTTTCATAGAGGAATTCAAAGGTGCCTGCGCCACGGTAACCAATTTTTCGGCAGGCTTCCGCACAACGCTCGCCAATTTTTGCAATTAAGCGACGATCAATACCGGGCGCTGGCGCCTCTTCAATCACTTTTTGGTGACGACGTTGCATAGAGCAATCGCGTTCGCCTAGCCAAATAGCATTGCCATGGGTATCAGCCAGAATTTGAATTTCTACGTGGCGAGGTTTCTCTAAAAACTTCTCCATATAGACTTCTGGATTACCAAAGGCGCGACCAGCCTCTTCTTTAGTCATATTGACCGCATTAATCAGGTGCGCCTCGGTGTGAACTACTCGCATGCCACGTCCACCGCCACCACCAGCCGCTTTAATAATGACCGGGTAACCAACTTTTTTAGCGGCAGCAATAATTTCTTTTGGATCATCTGGCAAGGCACCTTCAGAACCAGGAACACAAGGAACACCTGCTTTGATCATGGCGCGTTTTGCTGAAACCTTGTCACCCATCAAGCGAATAGATGCAGCAGTAGGACCAATAAAGGCAAAGCCAGATTTCTCAACCCGCTCAGCAAAGTCTGCATTTTCAGAGAGGAAGCCATAACCAGGGTGAATTGCTTCTGCATCAGTTACCTCGGCCGCAGAAATAATCGCTGGCATATTGAGATAGCTTAGTGGGGAAGGCGCTGGCCCAATACAAACAGCCTCATCAGCAAGCTTCACATACTTAGCTTCTTTATCTGCGGTGGAATACACCACGACAGTTTTAATTCCCAACTCGCGGCATGCGCGTTGGATACGGAGAGCAATTTCTCCCCGATTGGCAATCAGAATCTTATCGAACATGTCGGCTCTGAGTTAGGTAAAAAGGATTGGAAGAAAAAATGAGGAAATTAAGCAATCACAAACAGGGGCTGATCAAACTCAACGCCCTGACCGTTTTCACACAGAATTTCTTTGATGACGCCTGCTTTTTCTGATTCGATTTCATTGAGCAACTTCATGGCTTCAATGATGCAAAGGGTTTGGCCTACTTTTACGGTATCGCCCACGTTGACGAAGTTTGGCGATTCTGGATTTGGCGCGCGATAGAAGGTGCCAACCATGGGTGAGCGAGCAACAAAACCTGTTTCCTCGGCAGGTGCTTCAGCTACTGGAGCAGCAACTGGTATTTGCACGGTAGGAGCCGCTTGAACGGCTTGTGCGGGAGCAGGATTTGCGTAAATCACTTGCCCCGCAGGAGCCGGAGAGCCTGCATTCACAATGCGAACACGATCTTCACCTTCATTTACCTCTAACTCAGAAATGCCTGATTCAGAAACTAGGTCGATTAGAGTTTTGAGTTTTCTTAGATCCATATGAGTGAGTCCTCTCTTGAAATTCTTGAATTAACTTATTTTTGTAAACGGGTAATGGCTGCTTGCAGTGCTAGCTCATACCCAATTGCGCCGAGACCACAGATCACACCGGTAGCGATGTCGGACAGATAAGAGTGTTTGCGAAACTCTTCTCTTTGGTGAATATTGGATAAGTGCACTTCTGTGAATGGAATGGCCACTCCTGCCAAAACATCACGTAGAGCAACGCTGGTATGGGTAAATGCACCCGGATTGATAATGATGAAATCCACCCCATCCTGCTTAGCCTTCTGAATGCGGTCAATTAACTCACCTTCATGGTTGCTTTGATAAGTGCTTAATTCAACAGACTGCGTTTTTGCGATCTCACCGAGCTTTTGGTGAATGTCTTCTAGGGTAGTTTTACCGTAAACCGCTGGTTCACGGGTGCCCAATAGATTAAGGTTCGGGCCCTGAATGACGAGAATTGAAGCTTTTTTAGACATAGATCCCTATTTTTAGAGGCAGTTAGTGTCAATTGTTTAATTTGGCATTTGGCCGCTCATACTGCTTATGCTTCACCTGCTGTGAACCGAAGTATACCCTCACAAGTATCGTAAAGGTCCAAAAAGAGGGATGGTAAATTCAAATTTTCACTACTTTTAAGCGAAAATAAGGAAAATTATGGTTGATATTGCCTAATAAATAAGCAGAATTAAATATTGAAGCCCCATTTAACTATCGTTAAAAATATTCAAAGTGCTGAATTAATTGCTTTTTTGAGCTCTTCTTCGCTTATCTTTCCTAATTTTGTGTAAATGGACTTCCCTTTGGAGTTAACCACAACGGTATAGGGTAGGGCGCCTTGGGTATTACCCATTTGCTTGGAAAGATTGCTACCCTCAAGTCCACCAAGCACAATAGGGTAGGAAACGGGAGTTTTTTGAAGAAATTCTCGTATGTTCGATGGTGAATCGATACCGATGCCGACAATTAAGACATTTTTAGAGGCATATTCTTGAGCAATCCTGTCTAAAGCAGGCATTTCTTCTACGCAAGGAGGGCACCAAGAGGCCCAAAAGTTGACTACGAGTACTTTTCCACGCCAATTTTCTGAATTTGCAGGTTTGCCGTCTGGCATTTGCCAAGGGTTGGCAAAAAAGGCCTTAATCGAGGGATCGCTAGCCAAGCCTGTTTGAGAAATCCATTGCGAAGAAAAGACCCCCGCAAGGAGCGCCAAAAGACTAATTCCGCCAATCATGATCCACTGTCTTCGGTTCACTGCAACTCCTTCGCTAAAATTCGCTAATGCATATACATATCTTGGGCATTTGCGGTACTTTCATGGGCGGCATTGCCGCAATCGCTCGGCAAGCCGGACATCGTGTAACAGGTTGTGATGCCAATGTGTATCCACCAATGAGTACGCAGCTTGAGGCTCAGGGCATCGAACTCATTGAGGGATTCTCACCAGATCAATTATTGCAGTTTGAGACCATGCCTGATTTATTTGTGATTGGCAATGTGGTTTCTCGAGGCAATCCTTTGATGGAAGCTATTTTGAACCAGGGCTTGCCTTATATTTCTGGTCCTCAATGGCTAGGAGAACAAGTTTTATACGGACGACATGTATTGGCGGTAGCTGGCACCCATGGCAAAACCACTACATCAGCAATGCTCACTTGGATTCTGGAATTTAACGGTTACAAGCCGGGATATTTGATTGGTGGGGTACCGCTCAATTTCACGGTGTCAGCGCGCCTAGGGGAAGGTCAATATTTTGTGATCGAGGCTGATGAGTACGACACTGCCTTTTTTGATAAGCGCAGTAAGTTTGTTCACTACAGGCCACGGACTGCTTTATTAAATAATTTGGAATTTGATCACGCAGATATTTTTGCTGATCTTGCTGCGATCGAAACTCAGTTTCATCATTTGGTGCGCACCGTTCCTGGTGATGGACTATTGGTAGTGAACGGCGAAGAGCCAGCCTTGGGGCGAGTGGTCATCCGGGGTGCATGGGCTCCAGTAGAACGCTTCGGACAAGATCTCAATAATGAATGGTCCTTGATCTCGCAAGAGGGTGATGGATTTATTGTGCGCAAGTCAGGCAAAGAAGTGGCTACTGTGAAATGGGCCTCAGACTCTGGAGTGATGGGTAGACACAATCAACTCAACGCGCTAGCTGCAATTGCCTCTGCAAACCACATTGGTATTTCACCTGTGGATTCTGCAAGGGCATTAGCTGAATTTAAAAACGTAAAGCGTCGCCTTGAAACTATTGGTGTTGCAAATGACATCACGGTATATGACGATTTTGCCCACCATCCGACTGCGATTACTACAACAGTAGATGGTCTACGTCGTCGGGTAGGTAAAGCTCGGATCTTGGCGGTATTGGAGCCACGTTCAAATACGATGAAGCTGGGGGTGATGAAGGCTCAGTTACCTGGTAGCTTGCAGCAAGCGGATAAAGTTTTTGCCTATGGCGTCAATAGTGGGAAGGAATCTTTGGGTTGGGATTTGGCGGAAGTGCTATCCCCACTTAATGTAAAAGAGGCTGGCAAAGCCGATGCATTTGATGATCTTGCTGCCCTAGTTTCAGCAGTAGCCAAAGAAGCAAAGCCAGGTGACCATATTTTGGTGATGAGTAATGGCGGCTTTGGTGGGGTGCACCAAAAAATACTCAAAGCCATTTCCGCTTAGAACAATTCATTGCAACTTCATAAATCAAGACCGAAAGCAAAACATGGGTGATCGATTAAAAGATAAGGTGGCAATTGTTACTGGTGCCGCAAAAGGGATTGGTTTTGCGACCGCCAAACGTTTTGCACAAGAGGGTGCAAAGGTAATCATTACGGATATCAATCTTGAAGCCGCTAAGGCTGCTGAGGCTCAAATCCCCAATGCTCAAGCGCATGCAATGAATGTCACTGATCGCGGCAGTATCCAAGCCGTGGTTGATGAGATCGTGCAAAAACATGGACGCATTGATATCCTGATTAATAATGCCGGCATTACGCAAGATGCACGCTTAATCAAAATGACGGAAGCGCAATTTGATAGCGTCATTGATGTCAACCTCAAGGGTGTATTTAACTGCACTCAATTGGTTGTCCCACATATGCTTGAGGCTGGATCTGGCGCCATTGTGAATGCTTCTAGCGTGGTTGGTTTATACGGCAACTTTGGTCAAACCAACTATTCAGCAACCAAGTTTGGCGTGATTGGCTTTACCAAGACTTGGGCGCGTGAGCTTGGACCTAAAGGGATTCGGGTGAACGCAGTTTGCCCTGGTTTTATAGCAACAGAGATGGTTAAGGCAATGCCTGAAAATATTTTGCAAGATATTGAGCGTCGCAGTTGGTTGGGTCGCCTCGGCACTCCAGAAGAAATGGCCAACGTATACCTATTTCTGGCTAGCGAAGAGGCTAGCTACGTTAATGGAGTTGCGCTAGAGGCTAGCGGCGGGATTTCCCTCTAGGTATGAACCTTTTATATGAAGAGGGTGGCGATATCAAAATCGCTACCGTACAGTCTGCAACCGGATCTGGCGATTCTGAATCCTGGCAGGCGACAAGTCTTTCTGGCAAGAAGATAAAGCTCAAAGCGAAAGAGGTTTGGTTACGTTTTGAAAAGCCAGAAGCGCAGGCTGTAATGGATGAAGCGCTCGTTTTATCAAAAGATATTGATTTGCAATTGCTATGGGATTGCGCTCCTGAAGAAGAGTTTGGCTTGGTAGATGTTTCGCTTGAGTACTTTGGTTCTCAGGCTACGATTGCTCAGCAAGCAGCTTTAGCCATTGCTTTGCAGGGCGCTCCAGTGTTTTTCCGTCGTAAAGGCAGAGGGCGTTTTCAAAGAGCGCCACTAGAGCAGTTGCAGGCAGGCTTAGCAGCACTAGAGCGTAAGCAAAAGGAGTTAGAGCAGCAATCAGTTTGGCAGCAGGAGTTGATTGCCGGTAAATTCCCAGAGACCTTGAAATCCTCGGCGCAGCAATTACTCTTCTCGCCAGATAAAAATACATCTGCCTATAAAGCCCTCATTGCGGCATGCACGCAGACAGGTGAATCTCCTGCTCAGTTGATGATTCGGTGTGGCGCCATTGATTCTCCTTTGGCATATCACCAAGGATTGTTTCTCAAGGCGCATTTCCCAAATGGCGCTGCACATCATGCCAATATTGGCATCGATCAAACAGCGTATGACGCAGCGATTGCAGAGCTACCTTTAGCTGATGTACAAGCATTCTCCATTGATGATTCAGGGACAACCGAGATTGACGATGCCCTTTCTGTGACTGAGTTGCCGGAGGGTGGTCATCGAGTGGGAATTCATATTGCAGCTCCTAGTTTGGCGATAGCTAAAGATGATCCTTTGGATCAGGTGGCACGCAATCGGATGTCTACAGTTTATTTCCCGGGCGACAAAATCACGATGTTGCCTGATTCGGTTATCGAACAATTTTCACTGGACGAGGGTGCGCCTAGGCCGGCACTCTCTATTTATGTAGATGTTGATGCAGTCGGGATTGCAAACCGAGATACTTTACAAATGCGCGCAGAGATGGTGCCAATGGCTGCCAACCTTCGTCTGGAGAATATTGAGCATTTAGTCAGTGAAGAGAGTTTGACCGATGAAGCTGTCAGCTATCCGTATCGCAAAGAGCTCTCTATTTTGTGGCGTGCAGCCAAACTTTTACATGCTGGCCGACAAGAAAAGCGGATTGCCAATGGTCTTCGTGCAGAGCAGTTGGGAGTCGTTGACCCTAATGCCTTAGCAAGAGACTTTCATTTTCAGATTCAAGACGTGGATGGAGCGCAGCGCGTAGAGATTATTCCGCGTCAGCGTGGCTCAATCCTCGATACGATTGTTGCCGAGTGGATGATCTTTTGTAATAGCGCTTCAGGCCAATTACTAGCAGATCATGGATTGCCAGGATTGTTTAGAACCCAGAAAGGTTGGGGGCCATTGCGAACTCGTATGCAAACCACTCCTGGACCCCATGAGGGTTTAGGTCTGGATTACTACGCTTGGTGTACTTCTCCTTTGCGTCGCTACTCTGACCTCGTTAATCAGTGGCAGTTAATTGCGCTAGCAAAGCATGGAGTGACGGCAAAAATAGTTGCACCATTTCCGCCACGAGATGCGACTCTCATGGGAATCGCTGCTGATTTTGAGTCTTGTTATCAAGCTTATGGTGAGTTTCAGGATCGCTTGGAAAAGTATTGGTGCTTGCGTTGGATTGCGCAAGACGAAGATGCAAAAACTGTCCATGTTCGTCATTTAAAAGAGGGTATGTCGAGGGTCGAGCTTGTCCCCTTGCATTTACCCATCCCCGAATTAGCAACTCATCCTCGTATGACGCGTGCAGAAGTTGTGGTTGATGGTGTTGATTTGCTGCAATTAAATGCTGCAGTGAGGGTGCTGGGTATTGAAGTCAAAGCAGAGCCAGAGGCAAAAGCCGCTGAAGAAGTAGAAGAAGATGCTAGCCCAGATTAAGTCTTTGCAATTGCCTCACTCGGAGACATTGAATCGGGCGCTGCTCTATTTTCGGAATGCTTGGAAGCGCCATCCATTTCGTTTGGCACTTTGTGTATCGCTCCTCATTCATATCCTATTTCTGTCCTTTCGTTGGGGTATGAGTGAAATTCAAAATCGCCGACTCAATATTCCATTAAGCATTGTCTTGGTAAATGCGAGCAACAAGACACCCCCAAAGCAGGCCAATAAATTAGCGCAGGCTGATTTGCAGGGCGGCGGTAACTCTGAAAATCAAGATGCCACTGCGTTGCATCGTGCACGACAGGGGGCGGAAGCGCGCCTCGAAGTTTTGGAAAAACAGCAAAAACAAATGTTGACCAAGTTAGAGGAGTTACGGTCAAAATCTGGTGGGCGTAAGAGTGATGATCAAGCGATTGCCCCCCAATTAAACTCTCTAGAGGCGGAGTTAGCGAAACGTTTACAAGTAAATGGCCGTGAGCCTCGTCGCAAAGTGCTTACGGGAGCCAATACAAAGTCAGTTACTTTTGCCCATTATTTCGATGCAATGCGCCAAAAGATTGAAGCCTATGGCAGCACTTTCTTTCCTCGCGCTAATGGCAGACCTCTTTACGGTAGTCTGGTGATTGTTGTGAGTGTTGATTCACAGGGACGCATTACCAGTAATGCCCAAGGCAAGGATGGCATCTCTATTGGGCGAAGTTCAGGCAATCCTGAATTAGATCGCCAAGCTTTAGCGATTGTTCGTGCATCTGCTCCATTTGGCCCATTTCCATCAGAGATGCGCAATCAAATTGATGTACTAGATTGGATCTCCACATTTGACTTCACCAGAGAGGGTAATGATCATTTGGAATTGAAGCATTAATACAGCCTCATTTTTGAAAAATTCGCTTATTCTGTAGTCATCATGAATTCAAATTCATCCGCCGATCTGCAAATTGACCCAAGTCATCATTTGGGTCTCGACGTTTATGCGGTTGCAGGCAATCCAATCAGTCATAGCAAGTCTCCTCTCATTCATCAGCAGTTCGCTCAGCAAGCGAAACAGGCGATCCTCTACGGTCGTTTACAGCCTGAGTTAGATGGGTTTACTAAAGCAGCGAAGACTTTCTTTGCTGCTGGGGGTAAAGGCATGAATGTCACCGTGCCGTTTAAGTTAGATGCTCAGTCATTTGCGGATCAATTGACTACACGAGCTCAGTTGGCTGGCGCAGTCAATACCTTGTGGTTCAAGGACGGAAAAATTCATGGCGACAACACCGATGGCGCTGGCTTGGTGCGCGATCTCTTGGCGCAAGGCATTGCTCTTCATGAATCCCGCATTCTGCTCTTAGGTGCTGGTGGTGCTGCGCGTGGCGTGATTGGGCCATTGCTAGACCAATCACCTAAATGCCTGGTGATTGCCAATCGTTCAAGCGCTAAAGCGGATGAGTTAGTCAAAATCTTTGCAAATTTAGCGGCCTCAAAAGAGGTTGCGCTGGAATCAAGAACGTTAGCTGATTTGGAGAACTCTGAAAAAACACCTTATCCATTTGATTTGGTAATCAATGCCACTGCTGCTGGCCTATCAGATGAATCTCCATTGAGCGCCCTTGCCGTGGCGAATATCTTTACTCCTAGCTCATTTGCTTACGACATGGTCTATAGCAAAACTACAGCATTTATGCAGCAAGCATTACAGCGTGGTGCGCGTATTAGTGATGGTCTAGGGATGTTGGTCGAACAAGCTGCAGATGCATTCCTGCTCTGGCGTGGAGCTAATCTTGCAAACCAGATTGACCCGCGAGCCGTACTAGCTAACTTACGCAGTTAATTTCACCCGCACATTTCTTTCACGCATGCGCTGGATTGCTTACATAGTCAAATGTTTATTGGCGGGTTTTATCGCCATGCAGCTGTATTTTGCTGTTCAGATCAGTTTATGGCTTAGTCTGGACCCCACCAGCACAGCGTTTCAGAGGGCAGAGCGCTGGCGTTTATGTACTTGGCATTGGTCCTGCCCAGTGTATTCCGTGTGGACTCCCTATGACAAGATTTCTAATAATCTAAAGCGTGCGGTTTTAGTGAGTGAGGACGATATCTTTTTTCAGCACAAAGGAGTTCGTGTTGAAGATATGCAAAAAGCTTGGGAAAAAAATCAACAGCACAGCCAGCATAAATCAGTGTTTGGCGGAAAAACTAAAACTCCTCTTCGTGGTGGATCAACCATTACCCAACAACTTGCTAAAAATTTATTTTTATCCTCTGAGCAAAATTATTTCCGCAAAGGACAGGAGCTCATCATTACTGGGCTCTTGGAGTTGATGCTTTCAAAGCAAAGATTATTTGAAATTTATCTCAATTCAGTAGAGTGGGGCGAGGGTATTTTCGGTATTGGAGCGGCTTCGGCCCACTATTACGCCACGATTCCTGCGGCATTAGATCTAGATCAGTCAGTGGCTCTAGCCTCGGCACTGCCGGCGCCAAAGTGTTTTGATAAAGAACAGTATTGCCGTAGAGGAAGCATTAATTATCCTGCTCGCCAGGAATTTATTCTAGAAAATATGGGTCGAGTTGCTTTGGCGCCCATGCCTCAATCCAAGACCACAACTAAAAATACGAAGTAGGTTTGAGGTATTTTTAGGTGGCAGCGCTTAAGGCATCCCGTGTGCTCTGGGCAGCTTGCCTAGCAGCTTGTGCAAAATCATCTCCCGAACTCGCATACAAAATCGCTCTTGAAGAGTTGATGATCATACCTGCCCCGGGTTTACCAGGAATACTCCCAGCTTTCACAGTGGCTTCGATATCGCCACCCTGAGCACCAATGCCAGGAATGAGCAAAGGCATCTCGCCAACAATTGCTCGAACCTTGGCGATCTCCTCTGGGAAGGTTGCACCAACGACTAGGCCAATTTGTCCTGAGGCATTCCATTGGGTTGCAGCCAATTTGGCAACATGCAAATACAAAGGTTCACCATTAGGCGAAACATTTAAAAACTGCAAATCTGATCCACCAGGGTTGGAGGTGCGACACAAGACGATGACGCCTTTGCCATGATGTTTGAGGTAGGGCTCAATCGTGTCAAAGCCCATGTATGGGTTTACGGTGATCGCATCTGCGCCATAGCGCTCAAAAGCCTCAAGAGCATACTGGTCAGCTGTACTGCCAATATCCCCTCGCTTGGAATCCAGAATTACAGGGATATGGGGATGTTTATCTTTGAGGTGGCGAATTAACTTTTCAAGTTGGGCTTCTGCTCGTTGGGAGGCGAAGTAAGCAAATTGGGGTTTAAAGGCGCATACCAAATCTGCCGTAGCATCTGCGATCTCACGGCAGAACTCAAAGATCCCCTCAGGTTTCCCCTGAAGTGCTGGGGGTAAGCGCTTAGGATCTGGGTCAAAACCAACACACAGCATGCTGCCTTGGGAAGCCCATGCAGACTGGAGTTGCTGGTTAAAGGTATTTGAGCGAGAGTTCATTGTAATTAGCTTATTTTAGTGAGACTGTCATCCTCTATAGGATAAACTAGCGCACATTCCTTAGGAGTTCACCATGATCAACTTGTTCGTCCTGCAAAATGGCCGCCTCTCTCAAGAGCAAGTAGAAGATCGCAATGAATTATTGCAATATGCCAATCCTATCTGGATTGACGTAGTTGATCCAGAGGAAGAAGAGCTTATTTGGATTAAAGAGGCTTTTGGAGTGCTTTTGCCTGAGTTGGATGACTTGGGTGATTTGGAAGCTTCCGCTCGTTATTTTGAGGCCGATGATGGCCACCTCCATATCCGTACCGATTTCTTGTTGGATGAAGAAGAAACTTCTCGCAACGTGCGCGTTGCGTTCGTTCTTACCAAGCAAGTGCTGTTCTCTATTCATGATGAAGACCTGCCCGTATTCCGCTTAGTGCGTTTGCGTGCACGTTTACGCCCAGGCTCCGTGAGCAATGCTAAAGACGTATTGCTCGATTTATATTCCACAGATGCTGAGTATTCTGCAGATGCATTGGAAGAAGTTTATGAAAACCTGGAGCAAGCAGGTAAACGCGTCTTGCAAGATGATATTAACGACGCTGATGCTGAGCAAGTTCTTGAAACGATTGCAAAAGAAGAAGATACCAACGGACGTATTCGTCGCAATGTGATGGATACCCGCAGAGCCCTATCCTTTTTAATGCGTAGTAAGTTGCTCTCTGACGAGCAGCAAGAAGAAGCGCGTCAAATTTTGCGTGATATTGATTCTCTCGAGAACCATACTGCTTTCTTATTCGACAAGATTAACTTCTTAATGGATGCGACAGTTGGTTTCATTAACTTGAATCAATCAAAGATTATCAAGATCTTCTCGGTGGTATCTGTTGCCTTAATGCCACCTACTTTACTGGCTAGTATCTGGGGCATGAACTACAAGCATATGCCTGAGCTCGATGCGACTTGGGGTTACCCAATGGCTATTGTTGCTATGTGCATTTCTGCGATTATTCCTCTGTGGTACTTCCATCACAAAGGGTGGATGAAGTAATTTAATTTTCGAGTAGTTTTGCTAATTCGTTCAATACGTAATTACAAGCTTGCTCGCGGATCGCTTGACGATCGCCTTCAAAGTGCATGGTTTTTGTTAACACCCTGTTTTCGCCACTATCGTTATGAATAGCCCAGCCAAAGCAAACGGTTCCCACCGGTTTTTCTGCTGAGCCACCCATTGGACCTGCAATGCCAGTAATAGAAATGGCAGCGTTGGCTCCGGAACTTAGTTGCGCACCCTCTGCCATTGCTTTGGCAACCTGCTCGCTGACAGCCCCAAAGGATTGAATGAGCTTAGATGGAACCCCCAGGCTGTCCTCCTTAGCTGCGTTGCTATAGGTAATATAGCCGCGCTCAAACCACTCGCTTGAGCCTGCCAAATCAGTGAGGGTGGCACAGACTAAGCCTCCAGTACAAGATTCAGCTACTGCAATCTTCCAATTTTTAGCGAGCAAAATTTCTGCTAAGGTTTTAACGGTATGCAGTGATTGCATATTTAAGTCCATCCCATATGAGTCATTGCTACTAGCGTAAGAGCGATGATTAAGAGAGTGAAGAGAGCTGCTGCAAGATCATCCACCATGATGCCAAATCCATGCCACCATATTTGTAGTGAGTTAGATGGTGTATCAGGATTTTCTGCATTTTTAAAATGGCGATCAATCATGCCGATCGGTCCAGGTTTGACGGCATCAAAAAATCGGAATAATGCGAATGCTAGGATTTGCATCCAAAGGTTAGTTGGCATGATGAATACCAATACCAACCAAAAAGCCACCATTTCATCCCAAACAATTCCCCCAAAATCTTTTCTACCCAATTCTTCGCTGACATTACCGCAGATCCAGCAACCCAACACTAAGCTACTGCCAATGATCCAAAAAAACGCTTCTGAGGATAAAAAATATTCTGCAATCAAAAAAGCTGCCCAGGCCCAAAGAGTGCCTGCAGTCCCAGGCGCTATGGGGCTTAGACCGCTACCAAAACCAAAAGCTAAAGTGCGACTAGCTGCCTTTAATATCCACGTAAAGTTCGGCGTTACTTCAGGTGGATGGTGATTTGTCATTGCGCAAAGTGGTCAAAAGATTTGAGGAGTGCAGCAGCATCAGCATCACCAATGACATTTCCATCTGTACCGATAATGTGAATGGCCGATTGCTCATTTTGCTTAGCAGTAATACAACCTATACGTGTGAGAGGGAGCTTTAAGGCTTTACTAATTTCTTGGATGACATCACGTTGCTTGACTGGGGCAGTAAAGCACAATTCGTAATCATCACCACCGCTAGCAGCAAACTGATTTTGGATTGCAGGATCTTGCTTTTGCAGCGTCGCTGACTTGGGAAGATTGTCTAAAAAAATTTCTGCATCCACTTTTGATTGCTTCAATAGATGTTTTAAATCCCCAAGCAAGCCATCAGAAATATCTAAAGCAGCATTTGCTATGCCCCCAAGCTTGAGTCCAAGTTCAACTCTTGGTATGGGTTGATGCATGCGGCGCTCGACAGTCTTCAGTTCGTCTTCAGAGAGCTTGATTTCATGACGCAATGCAGCAAGACAGAGCCTTGCGTCGCCAATCGTTCCTGAAACCCAAATGTCATCCTCAATTTTTGCCCCTGATCTACGAATGGCTTTTTCAGGATGAACACTGCCGATGGCGGTAATTGAGATGGTTAAGGGGCCGGCAGTAGTGTCACCACCAATTAGCGGGCAAGAAAATAGATTGGCGACTGCAAATAAGCCCTTAGAAAAGCTTTCTAGCCATTGCGTATCAACTGCTGGCAGGGCAATCGCCAAAGTAAATCCCAGGGGTTTGGCGCCCATTGCAGCTAGGTCGGAGAGGTTTACAGCAAGGGCTTTGCGGCCCAACTGCTCAGAATCAGTGCCAACAAAGAAATGCCGCCCTTCGACCAGCATATCGCTGGTAATCGCTATTTCTTCTCCAGGTAAAGGCTTTATCAGGGCACAGTCATCACCGATACCCAAACTCAGGGTAGAGTTCGAAGCGCTCCCCGTTTTAAAAAAACGTTCAATGAGATCGAATTCACCCATTGGGCCAGAATCAGAATGCATGTCTCATTTTATGGCTCTTGGGGGTGCAATGCGAGAGAGGAATAGAATTAATGGCTTACAAGTCTTCAAGTAGCGAAGATAAAACAGAACTAAGTGAGTTAGTGGATGAGCAAAGAAAATAGCAAAGATCAACAGATTGCGGCTTTAAGAGAGGCTGCCCTTCAGTATCACGAGTTTCCGGTTCCTGGAAAAATCGAGATTGCCCCAACTAAGCAACTCACCAACCAACGTGATTTAGCGCTTGCTTACACACCAGGTGTTGCAGCGCCTTGCGAAGAGATTGTGAAAGATCCCGCAAATGCTTTTAAGTACACCGCTCGTGGCAATTTAGTTGGCGTGATTACAAACGGTACCGCTGTTCTAGGTTTAGGAAATATTGGTCCATTGGCTAGCAAGCCAGTGATGGAAGGTAAAGCAGTTCTGTTTAAGAAATTTGCTGGTATTGATGTTTTCGATATTGAAGTAAATGAAAACGATCCTGAGAAGCTCGTAGAAATTATTGCGGCACTTGAGCCCACTTTTGGCGGTATTAATTTAGAAGACATCAAAGCGCCAGATTGCTTTGTAGTCGAGCGTAAATTACAAGCACGCATGAAGATTCCGGTCTTTCATGATGATCAGCATGGTACTGCGATTGTGGTTGCGGCTGCGATCCTCAATGGCCTGAAGGTTGTTGGCAAGGATGTTGGTAATGTGAAGCTCGTTACTTCTGGTGCAGGCGCGGCCGCTCTGGCTTGTTTGGATTTATTGGTTGATTTAGGTATTCCACGTAAAAACATTTGGGTAACTGACCTAGCTGGCGTCGCTTACAAAGGTCGTAAAGAATTGATGGATCCAGAGAAGGAGCCGTTCTGTCAAGAGACTGATCTGCGCACTTTGGATCAAGTGATTGCTGATGCGGATATTTTCTTGGGTCTTTCTGCTGGTGGTGTATTGAAGCAAGACATGGTGAAGAAGATGGCAGATAAGCCATTGATTTATGCCTTGGCAAACCCAACCCCAGAAATCTTACCGGAAGAAGTGAAGGCTGTTCGCCCCGATGCGGTGATGGCAACAGGTCGCACTGATTATCCGAATCAAGTGAATAACGTGTTGTGCTTCCCATTTATTTTCCGTGGCGCTTTAGATGTTGGTGCAACGACTATTACGCGTGGCATGGAAGTTGCTGCTGTAAAGGCGGTTGCAGAGTTAGCCCAAGCAGAACAAAGCGAAGTGGTGACCTCAGTCTACGGAATTGAAAATCTATCTTTTGGCCCTGAGTATTTGATTCCAAAGCCATTTGATCCTCGCTTGATTACAGTGATCGCTCCTGCAGTCGCTAAAGCAGCAATGGATGATGGCGTTGCCTCTCGCCCAATTAAAGATTTCGATGCTTATCGCAATCAGTTGCAACAGTTTGTGTATCACTCTGGTACTTTGATGAAGCCTCTCTTCAGTATTGCGAAGAGGGTTCCTGCAAATCAAAAACGCATTGTCTTTGCAGAGGGTGAAGATGAGCGCGTATTGCGTGCAGTACAGATCATTCTGGATGAGCATTTAGCTACTCCAATTCTGATCGGTCGCCCAGCAGTGATCGAACATCGTATCGAGAAGTTTGGCTTACGCATGAAGGCGGGCGATGACTTTGAGATTGTTAATCCAGAAAATGATTCCCGCTTCCGTGATTTCTGGCAAACCTACCTCGGGCTCACGGAGCGTAAAGGTGTAACTCAGTCATTTGCTAAGCTTGAAGTGCGACGTCGCAATAGTTTGATTGGCAGCCTATTGATTCAAAAAGGCATGGCTGATGGCATGATTTCTGGCACGGTCGGTAATTTAGCGACACACCTTAAGTATGTTGATGAGGTGATCGGTCGTGAGCCAGGTGCAAATGTATATGGCGCAATGTCTGGTTTGATTTTGCCTGGACGTCAAGTATTCTTGGTGGATACCCACATCAATATCGATCCAACTGCAGAGCAATTGGCTGAGTTGACTTTGATGGCCGCAAGCGAAATGCGTAAGTTGGGCTTGGTGCCAAAAGTTGCACTTTTGTCGCATTCAAATTTTGGTTCTAGCAATGCCCCATCTGCAGTCAAGATGCGCGAAGTATTGGCTTTATTGAAAAATGCAGATCCAACCTTAGAGGTGGATGGGGAGATGCACGGAGATAGCGCACTCGATGCAACTATTCGTGAAGGTGCCGTGTCTTCATCATCATTGAAGGGTGATGCTAATCTCTTGGTTCTGCCAAATATCGATGCGGCAAACATTTCCTATAACTTGCTCAAAACGGCTGCAGGAAATGGTATTGCGATCGGACCTCTGCTGTTAGGTGTTGCCAAGCCAATTCACATTTTGACCCCAGCTGCGACCGTTCGTCGAATTGTGAACGTGACAACATTGGCTGTAGTTGAGGCGGCAAGCAACGCTAGAGGTATTTCTTAGGGATTTCTAATTTATGTAAGTTATCACTAACTTACATAAATTAATTCTATATAAATCAATAAGTTATATAAAAAGACCTGTATTTGGGCTTGATTTGATGGCTTGTTAAGGGTAACCTAGCACCCATCATGAATAATCGCTCTGAAAACACCAATACAGCTAGCTTCGACGAACATAGCCGCGCTGAAAGTTGGGACAGCAATGATCGTCTAGAAACCGAATCGTCCGCTGCCAATGTCTATGCCCAGGGTGGTTTATCTCGTTTACAAACCTATGCAGCAAATCAAGTTTCGGGGAAAAAAGTGACAGCTTCTTGGCGTGCCGCTTTGGCCGTTCGTGATGCCGGACCACCGGCTATGTTGCGCAGCGTGCGCACTAACATCGTGCAATCTATTCGTGCTTTCCGTACACCAGATTTACAGGAAGCGGCTACAGAACTAGGCCAACATTTCATCTACGCGAATTGCACCAATGCAATGACCAAAGGTGAGGTTCTTGAGGCGATTGCAATTGCATACTCCTTTACAAAACAGCAAGCAAAAAACTTTGATCCTTTGTTGGATGCCTTGACGACAACTACTGATAAAGCGGGTCAACAACCGGGCTTCGTAGTTGTGCTCGAAGGTTTACCTTGCACTCAAAAATTTGATAAAGAAGCTCGCGAGACCTTGCTAGATGTATTCCGTGATGCCGTGGATTATTGGGCTGAGCGTCGTACGCCGTATCGCGTGTTCTACTCTTTTGCCTAAGAGCAAAAGTCTTTGAACTCCTGAAATCGCCTCTACTTGAGGCGATTTTGTATTTCAGGGTTCCAAACACTGTGCACCGCTGTAATCGCTACAACCCCAGCTGTTTCAGTGCGCAGAACCCGTTCTCCTAAAGATACGATTTGATAGCCTGCAGCTTGCGCTTGAGCCTCTTCTTCAGGTGTATGACCACCTTCAGGCCCAATCATTAAGACAATATCTTGTGGGTCGTTTTCCATCAAAACCGAGTACACGCTTTTTGTGGCATCTGGACTGAGCAATAGTTTGAGTGCAGGCTTTGGGCTTGTTTTTAAGTAGTCTGCAAAAGTTTGGATCGGTTCAAGCTGGGCAAGTACTGTTCTATCGCATTGTTCGCATGCAGCTTGAATGATCCCTTGCCAGTGAATCAGACGCTTTTGGGCACGCTCTTGATCGCTTGAGCGGGTAAGTTTCAGAATAGATCGCTCACACTGCATTGGAGCGATGGCTTGGGCGCCAGTTTCAACGGCTTTTTCAACAATCCAATCCATTTTGTCTCCACCAGCCAAGCCTTGGGCCAAAGTAATGGCATAAGGGGTCTCTCGATGGGTGTCGGTCCGGATTTCGCTGATTTGGGCTAAACCACTTTTTCCACTCAAAGACAGAAGTTCCGCCTGAGCAATTTGCCCTTTTCCGTCAAATACTGGAAAAGACTCACCAGCCTGAACGCGCCTGACGCGTAAATGGTGGGCAACCTCTGGGGTGAGGGCGGTGGGCTTTTGGGATTCCCATGGTCCGGGAAGATAAAATTGAGGCATTACTGAAATATAGTCAATTAATTTTCTAGAGACCACTTTTACGATGTCAAACCTTCAAATTCGCATGGCCAATGCCATTCGCGCCTTATCTATGGATGCAGTTCAGCAGGCAAACTCAGGTCATCCTGGTATGCCGATGGGAATGGCCGATATTGCTGTTGGATTATGGAATGATCACTTAAAGCACAACCCTACAGATCCCCATTGGATGGATCGCGATCGTTTTGTTTTATCCAATGGTCATGGCTCGATGTTGTTGTATTCACTCTTGCATCTTTCTGGTTACGACTTACCGATTGAGGAGTTAAAAAATTTCCGTCAATTGCATAGTAAAACTCCAGGACATCCTGAGTACGGAATTACGCCGGGTGTAGAAACGACCACTGGCCCACTCGGTCAGGGAATCTCGAATGCTGTTGGCATGGCGCTTGCAGAAAAGTTGCTTGCAGAAGAATTTAATCGTCCTGGTCTCAATATCATTGATCACTACACCTATGTGTTTTTAGGTGATGGTTGTTTAATGGAAGGTATCAGTCATGAGGTGTGTTCATTGGCTGGAACATTAAAGCTGAATAAGTTGATTGCGCTCTGGGATGACAACGGCATCTCTATCGATGGCAAAGTTGTTTCTTGGTTTAATGAAGATACACCCAAGCGTTTTGAAGCTTATGGTTGGAATGTGATTCGAGGCGTTGATGGTCATGATGCAGAGGCTGTTTCAAAAGCGATTGCTGTAGCCAAAAAGAGTGTTAAGCCAACATTAATTTGCTGCAAAACTGCGATTGGTCAAGGCTCACCGAATATGGCTGGTAGCGATAAAGTCCATGGCTCTCCATTAGGAGCTACCGAGATTGCAGCAACTCGTATGGCATTGAATTGGCCATATGCACCCTTTGAAATTCCACAAGATATCTACGCTGCTTGGGATTTCAAAAAGCGCGGTCAAGCTGCTGAGCATGAGTGGAATAAAGAATTCCAAAAGTACAAAGTTAAGTTCCCAGAACTTGCTTCTGAATTGCAACGTCGCATGCAGGGCGACTTATCGAAAGATTTTGCATCTACGCTCAATGCGTATTTGAAGACATGTCAATCTAAAGCAGAAACTGTTGCAACGCGCAAGGCAAGTCAAAATGCGATTGAAGCATTAGCTCCAGCTTTGCCAGAATTTATGGGCGGTTCTGCAGATTTAACAGGTTCGAACTTAACAAACTGGTCGGCATGTAAAGCAGTACGTGGCGATCAATGGGGTAATCACATCAATTACGGTGTTCGTGAGTTTGGAATGAGCGCCATCATGAATGGTATCGCTTTGCACGGTGGCTATATTCCATTTGGTGGCACCTTCCTCACTTTCTCTGATTACAGCCGCAATGCTATTCGTATGGCTGCATTGATGAAGTTGCGTAGCATTTTTGTCTTTACCCACGACTCTATTGGCCTTGGTGAAGATGGCCCAACCCACCAGTCTGTAGAGCATGTAGCTAGCTTACGTCTCATCCCAAATCTGATGGTTTGGCGTCCTTGCGATACGACTGAGAGCGCTGTTGCTTGGGGCGCAGCGGTTGAGCGAAAAAATGGTCCAAGCGCCTTGATCTTTAGTCGTCAAAACTGTCCATTTGTTTCTCGTGATAGCCAACAAATTAAAGAGATTGCTCGCGGTGGCTATGTCTTGCGAGATCCAAAGTCTGGAAAGATTGATGCAGTCATTATTGCCACTGGCTCTGAAATTGCGTTGGCATTACAGACGGCAGAACGTTTAGAAAAAGAGAGCTCAGGAAAGATGGGTGTTCGTGTTGTATCGATGCCTTCGACTACTGTTTTCGATCAACAGGATGCTACTTATAAAACTAAAGTGTTGCCGGCCAGTATTCCGCGTATTGCGATTGAGGCAGGTGTGAGCGATTTCTGGTGGAAGTATGGTTGTGCAGCTGTACATGGTGTGGATACCTTTGGTGAGTCTGCGCCTGCCGGTCAGTTGTATGAATACTTTGGTTTAACGGTTGATCAAATTACCAAGACTGTTAAACAATGCATCGCAAAGAACTAACGCAAAACATATTCAATATTAGTAAGGGGAAATAAATGACAATTCGTGT
>Ga0207956_1000150_pt1 | contig 20943 bp, 11 predicted proteins | sample CryBogCBE25Jul07_FD_184580 | JGI IMG/M metagenome (GOLD analysis project Ga0207956, IMG submission 184580) | Freshwater microbial communities from Crystal Bog, Wisconsin, USA - CBE25Jul07 (SPAdes) (version 2) | ecosystem: Environmental > Aquatic > Freshwater > Lake | place: Crystal Bog...
CATTCAGGCCAGAGGTGACGTGTCCCCAGATCGTGTATGCAGGTGGCAAGGTGGTGTCGGCATAGACCAAGAAGAATTGGCTTCCGTTTGTCGCATGGCCATCCTGAATTCCAGCATTCGCTAACGCGACCGTGCCCGCTGGATAGTCATTTACTGCACCTTTTGGAAGGTTTTCGTTCGCGTACCACCAGGCGGGTCCACCACTTCCTGATGCGGTTGGGTCTCCACATTGCAAAACAAAGATGCCCTGAGTTGTGAGGCGATGGCAGATACTCTCGTTGAAATATCCGGAGTTAGCGAATGCGGTCATTGCATTCACGGCTAACGGCGCGTGAATTCCATCCGCGGCGATCACGATTGAGCCACAGTTAGTGTTAAGAGTGATTGTTCGATTCTTCTTTGTTGCAGCGACTGGTTGAGCCACCTTGATGGGTGTGTGGCCGACAGCAGTGCTGGTCGTACACGTCACCTTGCTCGATGAATTGACTGGCGCGGTTGACGGCGCTGCCTTGCCACCAGCATAGGCAGGCGAGACTGCAAGACCCGCAAGGGCTACCGAACTTACTGCAAGAACAAAGCGTTTCACATTTACTCCCACTCAATGGTGCCGGGTGGCTTTGACGTTACATCCAAGACTACCCGATTGACTTCCCGAACTTCATTTGTGATGCGCGTAGAAATTTTCTCCAACACATCATAAGGAACTCGGCTCCAATCAGCAGTCATAGCATCCTCAGATGAGACTGGCCTGAGAACTATCGGATGACCGTATGTGCGGCCATCGCCCTGAACTCCAACGCTTCGCACACCAGCCAAAAGTACGACTGGGCACTGCCAAATATCGTTGTCCAAGCCCGCGGCGCTTAACTCTGCCCGCGCGATGGAATCCGCCTTGCGCAAAATTTTAAGGTTTTCTTCAGTTACTTCTCCGACGATTCGAATCGCTAAACCCGGTCCAGGAAATGGTTGGCGCATAACGATTTCGCGCGGCAATCCCAGCTGCATACCTGCTTCGCGAACCTCGTCTTTAAAAAGCGTGCGGAGTGGTTCTATCAGCGCAAAGGCAAGGTCATCCGGCAATCCCCCGACATTGTGATGCGACTTAATGTTTGCGGTGCCGGTGCCGCCGCCAGATTCAACAACGTCTGGATAGAGCGTTCCTTGCACTAAGAAATCGATGGGTTCGTCCGAAGAAATTTCGCGTGCGGCAGCCTCGAAGACGCGAATGAATTCGGTGCCGATGATCTTCCGCTTTGTTTCTGGATCCGTGACGCCGGCCAACGCATTAAGAAAGCGCTCCTTAGCGTCAACAACTTTGAGAACAACTCCAGTGGATGCGACAAAATCACGTTCGACTTGCTCGGCTTCGCCTTCGCGCAATAGGCCATGATCCACAAAGACACAGGTCAGTTGATTACCAATCGCCTTCTGCACGATCGCAGCGGCTACCGCTGAATCCACGCCACCGGAAAGGCCGCACAAGACACGCTTTCCGCCAACAATCTCTTTAATCCGAGCAACTTCGCCCGCGACAATATTTTCTGAATTCCAGGTCGGGGTGCAACCAACGCTTTCAATCAACCAGCGACGCAAGATCTCTTGGCCATTTTCGGAATGCAGAACTTCCGGATGAAATTGCACGCCGGCAAATTTCCCATCAGCGCTTTCAAAGGCCGCGATTGGTGTGTCGACTGTGTGAGCGGTGGAAGCAAAACCTGCAGGTGCTTGGGTTACAGAATCGCCATGACTCATCCATACGTTAAAACTCTTGGGTAATCCTTTGAGCAAACCAGATGAAGACTCAATGTCGATAGGGGTGCGGCCGAATTCCGACTTTCCTGTTTTGGTCACCACGCCACCCAGCGCCGCGGCCATTACTTGAAAGCCGTAACAAATTCCAAAGACCGGAACGCCGGCATCAAAGAGTGATGCGTCCAGAGTAGGTGCGCCCTCTTCGTATACCGATGATGGGCCGCCGGAGAGAATGATTGCCTTCGGCTTCTTCGCCAACATCTCAGTTATCGGCATAGAGGACGGAACAATTTCGGAATAGACCTGTGCTTGGCGAACTCGTCGCGCGATTAATTGCGCGTATTGAGCTCCAAAATCAACAACAAGTACGAGATCAGGCACGATCAATAACAACCTCTACGCGTTGGAACTCCTTCACATCGGAGTATCCGCAGGTTGCCATTGCGCGACGCAGCGCTCCAAACAAGTTCATGCTGCCATCAGCAGAATGCGATGGGCCGGTAAGAATTTCTTCCAAGGTTCCCACGGTGCCGACATGGACTCTGTCACCACGAGGTAATTCAAGGTGATGCGCTTCGGATCCCCAGTGCCAGCCCTTGCCGGGCGCTTCGACCGCCTTCGCGAGTGGTGATCCCATCATGACCGCGTCGGCGCCGCATGCAATCGCCTTCGCGATATCGCCGCTGCGTCCAACCGAACCATCCGCGATGACGTGAACATAGCGTCCGCCGGATTCATCCAAATAGTCGCGTCGAGCGGAGGCTACTTCTGCGACCGCGGATGCCATTGGGACAGCGATGCCTAGTACCGAACGCGTCGTGTGTGCTGCGCCGCCACCGAAACCAACCAACACTCCTGCGGCACCAGCGCGCATTAAGTGAAGTGCGCCGGTTGCGGTTGCGCAACCACCCACAATGACTGGAACGTCGAGTTCATAGATAAATTTCTTGAGGTTGAGCGCAGAATCATCGGACGCGACGTGTTCTGCCGAGACGGTGGTTCCGCGGATAACGAAGATATCAACGCCGGCTGCAATAACTGCTTTGTGAAGTTCGGCGGTGCGTTGCGGAGATAAGGCCGCCGCTACGGTCACGCCAGAGGCGCGGATTTCAGCGATGCGCTCTTTAATAAGTTCTGGCCGAATCGGCGCCGAATACAACTCTTGCATACGACGAATCGTTTGCTCTTGTGGCATCGACGCAATTTCGCCGAGTTGAATCTTTGGGTTTTCGTGTCGAGTCCATAGACCTTCGAGGTTGAGTACTCCGAGTCCGCCCAGCTTGCCGATTGCGATTGCGGTCTCTGGCGAAACCACAGAATCCATCGGCGCGGCCATCATGGGTAGATCGAATTTATAGGCGTCAATCTGCCAGTTAATGGAGACGCCTTCTGGATCGCGGGTTCGGCGCGACGGCACGATCGCGATATTGTCGAACGAATACGCGGCGCGAGCGCGCTTGGATGGACCGATCTCTATTTCATTCATCGCTAAACCTATTTAGCCTTTCCGCAGATAGTTAGGCGCATCCGCGATATCCATAACGTCGTGAGGGTGGCTCTCTTGCAATCCGGCTGAAGTAATTTGAATGAGTTGACCGCTCTTCTGTAAATCAGCGATGGTTGCAGCGCCGGCGTAACCCATGCCAGAACGCAACCCCCCGACCAACTGGTGAACGGTTGCGGCGACCGGTCCGCGGTATGCGACCTTCCCTTCGATGCCTTCTGGCACCAATTTATCTTCCGACAAAACATCGTCCTGCATATAACGATCCTTGGAATAAGACTTTTGTTCACCGCGCGATTGCATTGCGCCAAGTGAACCCATGCCGCGATAGCCCTTGAACTTGCGACCGTTAATTTCGATTAATTCACCAGGTGATTCATCACAACCGGCAAGCAACGACCCCAACATCACGGTGTCGGCGCCAGCCACAATCGCTTTTGCGATATCACCGGAATATTGCAGGCCACCATCTGCGATCAATGGGACTTCTGCTTTTACGCATGCCTTGTGCGCTTCCATGATTGCAGTAACTTGTGGAACACCAACGCCCGCGACAACGCGGGTTGTGCAAATTGAGCCTGGGCCAACGCCCACTTTTACAGCGTCTGCACCGGCGTTAATCAACGCCTGTGCGCCTGCTCGGGTTGCGACGTTGCCACCAATAATTTGAATCTCGGGATGCGCCGCCTTGATGCGCTCAATCGCTTCGAGCACAGCTCTGTGGTGACCATGCGCGGTATCAACAACGACGACATCAACGCCGACCTTGATGAGTTCGAGCGCGCGATGAAAACCGTCATCTCCGACGCCGACCGCCGCGCCGACTAAGTACTCGGTATTGGCTTTCTTTACCGCCAGGACGTGCTTCACCTGATCTTCGACCGGCAGGTTGCGGTGAATGATTCCGATGCCACCTGCATGCGCCATTGCGATTGCCATTGTTGATTCGGTAACGGTATCCATGGCAGAAGAGACCACCGGAATTCGAAGGTTGATTCCGCGCGTCAAGCGAGTGGATGTATTTACTTCGCTAGGGACGACATCCGAAGCATCTGGCAGGAGCAGCACGTCGTCATAGGTGAGGCCCAGCATGGCCACTTTGGAGTTGTGCTCGCTCTCGGACATGTGGCGAGTCTAGTCAATGTCGAACGAGTGAAAATCCCTGGGGCTCGCTTGTCGCGCCTTAAAAGCCGCAGGCTTGTGAGATTTCCTCCACAGCTTGGGCCAATCCCGAGCAGACAACGGCCTTGCCGCAATCGGACTTCTGCCAGCCCGGTCCGCCGACAATGATTCGCGGCGCGGGACGAGTCTTCGGCAACTCTTGTATGAAAGATGGATTGGCATGCTTCTTGAGTTGCGCCCACAAGAAAATAGCTGGAGGAGCGGTGCGACGAACAACTTCATTCAGCGCAACTTGTGGAGTTTGGGCGCCCAAGAATGCGCTTTCAATTTTCACTTCGGCGAGCGCCGCTGCCAGCGCATGAATCGCCAGCGAGTGGGTCTCTTGCCCGACACAGGCCAACAACACTGGTCGCTCATTCTTCGGATCCTTAAGTTGCGAGACCGAATCGCCCAAGACTCGACGGATGACCTCGCTCGCCATGTGTTCGATTTCAATCCCCGTGCCAGTGGATTCCCAGGCCGAACCGATTTCATGAAGTAATGGTCGAATCACGCTTTGCCAGGTATGCGCCACACCGTGTTCATTGATTTGGCTTCGAATCGTTGCCTCAAATATGTCTCTTTGTAATCCCTCGGCGGCACGATGCAAAGCAGAGATGATCTCGGTATCCACCGCGGTGGTGGTGGCTACGGTTTGAATCTCTTCAGGCAGTGGACCAGTGTGGGCGAGCGCCTTCGCGGCAGCGTCTGCGGGTGCCATGCCTGAGACGACGAGGCGGCGCATTAGGGTCAGGCGGATGACGTCCTGCGGGGAATAGCGGCGGTGGGAGCCGGCGTTGTGCTCGGTAGGCCCTAAGCCATATCGGCGGTCCCAGGTCCGCAACGTGGCGGGGGCGATGCCCAGACGGCGGGCTACCGCGGCCACCGTTGAGCCGGAAACCTCCGTTTGAGCGTCCATGCCCCAATGCTCTCCCGAATCGGTGAGCAATGCCACTTGAAATCGCGCCAAAACTGGGTCAGGGGCTTGAACAACTTATGGCGCGGTTGTAGTATTTCAACAGAACCACGGAGAAGGAGCACAGCATGAACGGAATTGCCCCACAAATGCCTCGCCCTTTGGCGCAGGATTGGGATTGGCAGCAAGACGCGGCCTGCCGCGACCTGCCTACTGAAATGTTCTTCCATCCAGATGGCGAACGTGGACCACGTCGCCGCAATCGCGAGAATGCCGCAAAGGCAGTGTGTGCATCATGCCCAGTCATGATGGCCTGCCGCGAGCAAGCGCTTCGCCTCCAAGAGCCTTACGGCATCTGGGGCGGCCTCTCAGAAGATGATCGTCTGACCATCATCAATCGTCGCGGACTTTCGGTCGTCGCTTCGTAAACATTTGTAATAACTTTCTAGCAATAGAAAAAGCCCCGCAGATTTTTCTGCGGGGCTTTTTCTATTCGAACTTAGTGAGAGTGTCCACCAGGTCCATGGCTGTGGCCATGTCCGGATGCCGCCTCTTCCTTGCTCTCTTCTGGAGTTTCGAAGACAAGCGCTTCAGTGGTGATAAACATTGCGGCGATTGATGCAGCGTTAGCCAACGCAGAACGCGTTACCTTTACTGGATCGATGACGCCGATCTTTACCAAGTCTTCGTAGACCTCTGAGTACGCGTTGAAACCTTCAGCTGGCTTCATGCTGCGGACCTTCGCTACGACGACATAACCCTCGTGACCCGCGTTCTCTGCGATCCAACGAAGTGGCTCATCGCAGGCTTTGCGGACCAAGCGAACGCCGACTGCCTTGTCGCCTTCGAAGCCAAGGTCGCCGTCGAGTACTGAGGCTGCGTGCACGAGTGCTGCGCCGCCACCTACAACGATGCCCTCTTCGACTGCTGCGCGAGTTGCTGAGATTGCATCTTCAAGGCGGTGCTTCTTCTCCTTGAGTTCAACCTCGGTATGCGCGCCGACTTTGATGACACAAACGCCGCCGGCAAGCTTTGCGACGCGCTCCTGCAACTTCTCACGATCCCAGTCAGAGTCGCTATTTGCGATCTCGGAACGGATTTCAGCTACGCGGCCCGCTACTTCGTTCTTATCTCCAGCGCCATCCACGATGGTGGTGGTGTCCTTGGTGATAACAACGCGACGAGCACGACCCAAGAGATCGATAGTGACCTGATCAAGCTTGAGGCCAACTTCTGAAGTGATGACCTGTCCACCGGTAAGGATTGCCATGTCTTGCAACATTGACTTGCGACGATCGCCGAAGCCAGGTGCCTTAACGGCTGCGGAGGTGAATGTTCCGCGCATGCGGTTCACGACCAAAGTAGAAAGCGCTTCGCCTTCAACGTCTTCAGCGATGATCAAGAGCGGCTTACCTGATTGGGAAACCTTCTCCAAGATCGGGAGGATTTCGCTGAGTGCAGAAATCTTCTGGCCGGAGATCAGAATGAAGGCGTCCTCGAGGACGGTCTCCATGCGATCGGTGTCGGTGACGAAGTATGGCGAGATGTATCCCTTGTCGAATTGCATACCTTCGGTGAAGTCGAGCTCCAAGCCGGTGGTTGATGATTCTTCAACGGTGATAACGCCATCCTTGCCGACCTTGTCCATCGCTTCTGCGATGAGATCGCCAATCGCCTTATCTTGCGCCGAGATAGTTGCAACGTCTGCAATCTGCGACTTGCCGCTGACCGCGGTGGAGTTCTTCTTCAACTCTTCTGAGACGGCCTTTACTGCGGCTTCGATACCGAACTTGATGTCCATTGGCTGAGCGCCGGCGGCAAGGTTGCGAAGACCTTCCTTCACCATTGCTTGCGCCAAGACGGTCGCGGTTGTTGTTCCATCACCGGCGACATCGTTGGTCTTCTCGGCAACCTGCTTCACGAGTTGTGCACCCATGTTCTCGGCTGGATCAGAGAGTTCGATTTCCTTTGCGATGGTCACGCCGTCATTAGTGATGAGCGGTGCGCCATAAGACTTTGCGATAACAACGTTGCGACCCTTAGGTCCAAGAGTTACCTTGACGGTGTCAGCAAGAATGTTGACTCCGCGCTCCATTGCACGACGAGCTGCTTCGTCGAATTGAAGACTCTTACCCATGCTGGGTTACTTCTTCTCGATGATAGCGAGTACGTCGCGAGCCGAGAGAACGAGGTACTCCTCGTTGTTGTACTTCACTTCAGTGCCGCCGTACTTGCTGTAAAGCACAACGTCGCCTTCCTTGACATCCATTGGAGTTCGGACGCCGTCGTCGAAACGACCTGGTCCAACTGCAACAACGGTGCCTTCTTGTGGCTTCTCTTTAGCGGTGTCTGGGATAACAAGGCCAGACGCAGTGGTCTGCTCGGCCTCGTTGGCCTTTACGACGATGCGATCTTCTAGTGGCTTAATGGCTACGGCCATGTGAGTTCTCCTCTAAATAATTACGTTGATGTTCCTGATTCCACTCTGGCGAGGGCTCGGCTGGGTTAGCAGACGGACCCCGAGAGTGCTAAAGCCAACTCTAAAGGCAGGCTGGGCGGGCGGCAACTTGAGCGCTAGAAGGCCCGAATAGGGCGGAACAGGTGAGAGTTCGTGCTGCCCTTGGCATCAACGGAGACGCCCGCATCAGGCATATGTACCTCGTATTGGGCGGAAGCGTTGCTCTCGCTGGAAGTCCAGTAATAACGGTTTTGGAAGCTTCCTCCGCTTTGAGCTGTTGATTGGGCTTGGGCTATCGCCTCAAGTTGGGACGGCAAGAACCATTGGCCGGCGCTCGAGTCACTTGCGGCATAAAGTCGAGCGGCAATTGCTGCGTTGTTCGACGAGGTACCCGAACCGGACATCAAATACGTGTTGTTAAATCCGGCACCGAAAGTCGTTACAGATCCCAATAGCGATACTGGTTGAACGTATGTTCCTGCATCCGCGGTCGACGTTCCGGGTTCGACGAAAGAACCATTTTGGCTTTGGGTGGATGCCCATGAAACCGGCGCCCATTCCAAATAATGACAATTCGATCCGCAGGCTGTTCCGGTTTCTGTGAAAGCAGCAGATGCATAGAAGACGGTGCCGCCTCCGGGCCCAGTGTCTCCAACGGAGCAAATATTTTCGGTAGCGCAATTACCTGCAACGTGGCCAAGACTTTGCAGGGTTAATTTTGCGACATTAGAAGCAACCGCCACCGGCGATGTAAATGTAACTGTAAAGGATCCGGTTGAGCTCATGACCGAACTCCCAATAAATCCGTGGCCACCTTGAAACGATCCACCATTATCCCAAACAGGTACAACCGTTGAAGATGAGTTAAATAATGCAAGCGCGTTGCCGGTGGTGTTGTATGCAGAAATATTGAAATCAACTCCGTTACAACTCGAAGGGATTCCGGAGACTGTCACAGCAGTAAAGTAAAAGGCGCCCGCACCTGAAGCGTTTGTAAATGAGGATATAGGCGTCATCGTCAGTGCTGCCCCACCAGCGCAAGCAGCGGTTGCTGTAACACCTTGCCCAAACTCAGCGGGTATGCCGGTATTTATGGAGATGTTTGCCGCCAGTGTTGTTTTAATAAAGAGCCCAGCCGCAAGAAGAATCAGAATCGACGCCAATACCGTCGGCGCTTTTCCACGGCGAGCGGGCGCTTCTTCTATCGGATCGTCGTAGTAATAAGCCATAAATGTCCCTAGAAAGCCCGGATTGCACGAATGCTGTGTGGGTTATTGGCATACCCGCCGTTATAGGGGTTGGAGTAACCCGAATAAGTAGATCCCGTATAAGGGAAGCCATATTCGATACCTGTAACGCCTGAAATAGAAGATGACCAGTAGAAGTTGGTATCCAGAATTGAGTTAACTGTCGCGGTAGCTAAAGCGCCTAATTCATTTCCCGATGGAAGGAACCACTGCCCAGCGCTGCTATCAGTGCCTGCATAATGAAGACATAAATAGATTCCTGAAGTCGCATCAGCAGATGCTGAGAGAGTCTGCGAATTAGTAAATCCCGCCCCAAAAGTTGCGGGCGTGTTAATCAAAGTGCCTGAAAGTGGGCAAATGACTGGATCGGAAGTAGCAGTTCCCACACTTCCACCGCAAGAACCATTAAGTGAAACGGGCTTGTTATTAGCCCATCCAGTTGGCGCTACTTCCAAATAGTGACAGTTAGAGCCGCACGCGGTACCCGTCTCAGCGAAACTGGCGCCTACATAAAAGACAATTCCACCACCGGCTCCGGTATCACCAATCGAGCAAATACTTTCGGTCGCACAATTGCCCGCCGCGTGCCCAACACTCTGTAGCGTTAATTTTGCAACGTTGGCTGCCAGCGCAACAGGTGAAGTAAATGTGACAGTGAAAGCACCACTAGCACTTGCTACAGATGAGCCAGCGAAGCCATGACCGCCTTGAAATGATCCACTGTTGTCCCAGATTGGTGCAACAGTGGAGGATGTATTAAAGATGGGTAGCGCGTTCCCTGTCGTGTTATAGGCAGAGATATTGAAATCCACACCATTACATGAGGCCGGAATTCCTGAAACCGTGACGCTAGTGAAATAGAAGGCGCCTGCACCTGAAGCATTTGTGAATGAGGATGTAGGTGTCATGGTGAGAATCGATGAGCCGGAACACGCGGCGGTAACGGCGAGGCTCTGACCAAATTCCGCGGGGACACCCGTGTTAATTGAAATATTGGCTGCCAGAGTTGTCTTCACGAAAATTCCAGCGGCCAGAAGAATCAAAATGGAGGCGAGCGCCGTGGGGATTCTGCGGCGGCGAACAGGGGCTTCCTCTATCGGATCGTCGTAGTAGTAATCAGACATAACTTCCAGCCTTACTTCTTCCCCTGCTTTGGGTGGACCTTGGCGATTGTGGCTGGGTCGTATCCATCTACGCGATAGCTCACTGATACCCACTTCGCCCCGACAGCAGCTAGCGGCGCCGATTTAGCCGAACGAATTGCGATGACCGTGCGAAGCGTCTTGCGATAACTCTTGATCACCGCACAGACCGAAGCTGCCTGCTTCTTGGCTAGCGCAGTTGCTTTAGCCGGTGGAAGTAGTGCTGTATAGGTGTAGCCAATGCACGTCACGATTGCATTTGGTTTGAGCGTCGAAATGTATTTCCGCAAGTATTTCAACTCATAAGGCGTGAGTGTGAACTTCTTGGTCACTGAGTACAAACTGACCGCCGGAAGATATTTATGCGCAGCATTTGCGGCATCGACAAGCGCCTGAACTTCTGGAGTCGATGTCTGCGAATCTTGCTCAACTGGATTGATTGGCGAGGTAGAAGTAGCTGTGTCGGAGGCAATGGGTGCTACAGCAGCCACAGTCTTGGTATCCACCACAATAATTGCGGCAACAACGATTGAGGGTGCTGGGCCAGATGGCGGCGGCGCTGGCGGCGTAGGTGTGGTGGCAACATCGGTAGTGATTGAGGGAGACGGCACGCTTTGATCACTCGAGCCAATTGCATTCTGCGCGACTACTGTAAATGTGTAGTTGGTAGATGCTGTCAGGCCAGTGACCACGCAGGAATTAGATGTCGTTGAACAACTCTTCCCGTCATTAGATGTCGCGATGTAATTGGTAATTGGGGAACCGCCCGTAATTACTGGAGCAGTCCAAGAAACTAAAGCGGAAACATCGTCGAGATCAACGGCCGTCAAGGCAGTCGCTGAATCCGGCCGTGTAATAGCAACTGTCACTGTCGGGTCTTGTGTTAATGAAACTTGGACACTTCCATCTTGGGTGGCTGTTCCAAGATAGCGAGGTGTACTGCCGAGCAATCCGTACACACGAGAGCCTTGAGTGATTCCGACATTTGAAATCGTCATGACAATGGGTTTGCCTGGAGCGGTATTGGGAACTGTCCCATCCGGAGCAACCCAAGCGACCACCATCGACAAGATGTAGTTGGAATTAGGATCAATTAACGACGCCGCCCGGGCGGTTGATGCTTGCACATAGGCGCTGATCACGGTGCCATTTGGCAAGCTGTCCGCGGTATACGAAACCGTTGCGCTACTTCCTTGGCTGCCTGCTGTAAACGAACTGCTGTTGCCAGCTATGACAGTCACTTCGGCAATCTTTACTGCATCACCCAGGCCATCGAGTGAAGCTTGAGTCCAGTGCGCATAGAGCGTCACGGTATTGGACGGCGTGTAATTACTTCCCGTTCCGCCGATGAAATAGCCCCCGCTTGCTGCTGAATACCAGCCGGCAAAGATGTAATCGGAGCGAGTGGCGCTTGGCAGCGCTAAAGGTGCCGTCGATCCGTAAGTAAATGATGCTGTTGCAGAATCTGATGTTCCACCATTGGCGTTAAACGTAACGGTGAATACTTGAAGCGCCCACTGCGCATACAAAGTCTGATCGCTTGGAGGTGTGTAGCTCGCTCCACCGGCCGTGAGCGACCCACCTGTTGGCTGATTCGACCACCCTTGCAAGGTGTAGTTCGGCCTTGTAGCTCGAGGAAGAGTGAGCGACTGACCAATCGTCACCTTTGCGGTGGCGCTGTCGCTTGAGCCTCCTTGTGCGTCAAAGCTCAAACGATATATGGCGATATTCCAATTGGCGTACAGGGTGATATCAGAGCTTGCTTCAAAAGTAGTTCCGACCGACGGTCCACCTAGCGCAGTTGCCCAGTTAGCAAATGTGTAATCGGTAAGTGAGAAACCAGTTGTCGGCAAGGTGTAGTCCGGCGTTCCGTAGACATAGGCGTGATTTCCACCTGCAGAACCTGATCCACCATTGAGGTCATAGCTCACTACGTATGTATGTGCCTGCCATTGGGCAGTAAAGACAATGTTGCTGGTGGCAACAACATACGGCGCACCTGGTGCGTAAGTATGGGAGTTATCGCTCCAACCCTTGAAGTCATATCCCGTCTTAGTAGGCGCTGCGCCCACCGCAAAACTCTGGCCGATAGTTTTTCCACTCTCTGCGGGAGCATCAGAGCCACCAGCGGCGTCATAAGTAACTGAGTACGAAATCGCGGTCCACGTCGCATACAACAAATAGTGGCCATCGCCAACGGTATATATCGACCCTGCTGCAGCGCTCTGTCCACTTTGATCGACCCAACCAGCAAAGTCATAGCCATCGCGTCTCGGCGTAATAATGGAGACGGTAATGGTGTCCCCTGAGATCTTCTGCTCGTCTGGAATCGAACTAACTACCGATCCACCACTAAAGCTATAGGTCACGTTATAAATGCGAGTCCACAGCGCCGTGAATGTCAGTGCTCCGGCTGGCATGTAGTAGGTCTGCCCAGGGTTATAGGTTCCCGAAGGTCCACTCCATGCTACGAATGCATACGTAATTGGCGGTGTGCTGGTATCCACCTTCGTGAAATCTGCAGCTGACGGCAGAGTTATGGTCGAAAGATAATTTGTACTTGTGGCTGCAGGTATAGTCCCCGTTCCACCAGCAAGATCGTATGTCAATGTATAGCTCGCGATATTCCATTGGGCATAGAGCGTGATGTTGGATGCGACGGTAAAGGAATCTGCAATTACTCCGCCGACGGCCTGAGTTCCCCAGCCTCCGAAGTTGTATCCAGTCTTTGACATGCTTCCGACGGTCGCTAAACGAGCTACAGCCGCATCTACTGTGTATGAATCCGAGCTCTTACTTGGCGAACCCGTAGCACCATTGGCATCGTACGTAATTGAATATGTATTGGGGGTCCACGCTGCCCAAAAATCTACGTCGTTTGTTCCGACGGTATAGGTATCACCAGAGATATAAATGCGGCCGGTGCGATTGGCATTTGCAGCCCATCCGGCAAAGACGTATCCAGTGCGTTGTAGATTGCCGGCGTTGCCGCGAATATTTGCAGTGTTAGTAATGGAGTACGTGTTGGGATCCGTGGGCACCGCTCCACTTCCTGCTTCGGTAGCGTGATAAATCACGTGATACGGAAGCGCCGTCCACTGCGCATAAAAAGCTACGCCCGCATTGGCTAATGTGTATGAATTGCCAGCTATATATGTAGTGCCAGTATTACCTGAATTGAGATTCCAGCCCGTGAATTGATATCCGGGCTTGGAGAGGTTTCCAGTATTGCCGAGAATGACTCCTGTGCCGTTCGTGTGATAAGTAGTCGTATCAGAGGGAGCAAGGCCGCCATTGTTGCCGTTGCCATAGTAAGTAATAGTCAGTGCCGCCAAAGTGGTCGCCGAAACGGTAGCGCTGCCAGTGTCATATGTTGCTCGCGCTGCTGTGACTGTTTCTGTCACGCTAGTTGCAAAGTTCGCACCCGTGACGGTAATGAGTCCATTCGTGATCGAAGCCGAGCCCGAAGAAGTTGTGACCCGCCAGGTGTAATTTGAGTCGTAGTTAGTAATGGATGCCGAGTAACCATCGGTATTAACGACTGGGGTGGCAATTACTGGAGTGAGCGCTGCGCTGAGTGAGGTACCCGAAGTATTAGCTATTCCGGTGTCGTAAGTAGCTCTGGTGGTTGTGACTTGAATTGATGTCGTGGCGCCCGGATTCATCCCAGAGACAGTGATTGGTAAACGGTTACCTGAAGGAGTTCCGGCCGTGATGGTTCCCGTTCCGGCGGTAATGGTTTCGGCCCACGATGTGCGGGAGTCGTAGTTGGTGATGTTGAATGTAAATCCACCAGATATGGCGACCGAGGTATCGAAAGTTGGTACTATAGCCAATCCGAGCGGTGTTGCCTGAACTGTGTTGGAGTAGGAACTTGTGCCGGCAATATTGTTGGCGGCTACTCGGAAGCTATAGGTCGTGCCATTGGTCAGTCCAGTGATACGGGATGAGAGAGGCGTGGTGGTGTCGTAAGCGACAGTGGTCCATGCTCCCCCACCAGTTGAGTACTGAACCGTGAAAGTGTCCGTTGGGGCTTCATTGAGTGAAGAACCCTTAGACCAATTCACCGTCACTTGCTGATTAGTCGGCGAAGTTGAGGTAATTGTGGGTGCATTAGGTGCCACGTAATTACACCAGACGACGGCGCTTGGAAGACGGTTCTTTAAGTAATTACTTAAGACCGTTCCGCTCGGTCCGCAGTATTGAACACTCTTGACGTATGACGGATCAAAAGCGGCGTTATCTACCGCGGTGATAGAGGAAGTCGTATCGCTTCCGAACCTGATGGTCGTCATATTCGGGTTGTAGGTGAAAGCATTCTGACCGATGGACGTAATCGTTGATGGGAAGAGTGGAATCCAGCCACGAGCGATGCCATTTTGCTTGAAGGCGTTCACGCCGATACTTGATAAGCCAGAGCCAAAGTCAACGGTAGAGAAAGCCGTCCCGCTACCAAAATTATCGCCGATCTCAATCTTTCCGCTGCCAAGTGTCAGGGCAATTTTTGTTGCAAGTCCATATTCAGGGGCTTGATTACCGAAGACCGATTGACCGAGGTAAGTGGACGATCCACTTCCGGCTCCCACGATGGTTACTGATGTGAGTGGATTATTTTGGAATCCGTACTGACCTACCAAAGTGACTGATGCAGGAATCGTTAATGATGTTAATCCAAGGTTCATAAAGCCGCCCTGGTCAATATTTGTAAAACCAGACGCCGGGATGTTAATCGCGGTTAGTGCACGGTTAGTCGAGGTGGCGCCACTACCTGGCGCGAATGCATTAATAGAAACACCAGCAATACCTACGGGGATTGTTGCGGTACCGGTACAACCTTGACCGGCGGCCGATGGAATCGTTTGTCCAGCGACCCAGAAACTTCCAGCAGTACAAGCTACGTAATATGAAGTCGTTACCGGAGCACTGAGAGCAAATGGTCCTTGTCCGGCAATATTTACTGCCGCTACTTCGTAAATATATACAGTGCCATCAGTAAGTCCGGTCACCGTTATTTGCGTGGAAGCCGATGGGGTATGTGAGACCGTATTCCAGTTGGCACCATTATCTGAGGAATATTTGACGGTGTAATCCGTAATGCCAGTTCCGCCGGTATCGGCTGGCGCAGTCCAACTGACGACCGCAGACCGGGCCGCAATAGTGGCCGAGACATTTGTCGGTTGATCCGAAGCGCTGGCTGAAAAAATGGCAGCGGATGTTGCGGTACCCGTGTCATAGCCGGCACGCGTTGTTCGAAGTGTGACTGTTGAAGAAGTTCCGGCCGCCATTCCCGCAACACGGACGATACCCAGTGCGCTAATGGTCGTGGTGTCCCCCAGCGAATTAGTCGCTACCCAAGCAAAGTTGGTGTCGTAGTTGGTGATCGGAACGGTAAAGCCATCAACCGTCGCTGTAGACGCACCGAAGGTAGGGGTGAGCTGCGCGCCATTGTTTGATTTATATGAAGACGAAGTAGCAGTGCCCGTGTCATAGCCAAGACGGGTGGTTCGGATGGTTACGGTGGAATAAGTACCCGGAGCAACTCCTGTAACGGTGGCTATACCCGTAGAACTATTAAATGAAACCGTGCCACCGGCCGAATTCGTTCCAGACCAGGTGTAGCTATTGCTGTAGTTGGAGATAAGCAAGGTGAAGCCGTCCGCAGAGCCAACTTCGGTGGTAAATGTTGGGGTAAGCGCTGTGCCATTAGTTGATTTGAACGAGTTAGACGTTGCCGTACCAGTGTCATATCCAGCCCGAGTTGTTGTGACAGTAATAGTGGAAAAGGCACCGGGGGCGATTCCCGAAACTGTCGCCACTCCCGTTGAACTGTTGAATGCCACCGATCCTCCGGCAGAGCTGATGCCCGACCAGGTGTAGTTGGAGCTGTAGTTAGAGATCAGGATTTGGAAACCGTCGGCCGTTGCGGTCTCGGTCGTGAAGTTTGGTGTTAGCGCCGATCCATTGAGAGACTTGTAAGAAATGGAAGTTGCGGTACCAGTGTCATATCCAGCGCGAGTTGCCGAAACTGTCAGAGTCGAATAGGCCCCCGGTGCCAGCCCAGTAACTGTGGCAACGCCAGTTCCACTATTGATAGTGACTGTCCCGCCTAGTGAATTAGTGCCAGACCAGGTGAAGTTTGAATCGTAATTTGAGATGCGAATTTGGAATCCGTCGGCAGTCCCAGTTTCGGTAGTGAAATTGGGGGTTAGCGCCGAACCATTGATTGATTTATAGGAACTTGTGGTTGCGGTTCCTGTGTCATATCCAGAGCGAATTGCCGTAATGCTTACCGTTGAAGCCGTGCCAGGACCGACGCCAGTAACTGTGGCTACACCGTTTGCCGCAATCGACACTGCTGTTGAACCTCCCAGCGAGTCGGTGCCGGCCCAGGTGTAATTCGAACTGTAATTAGAGATCAGAATCTGGAAACCGTCGGCTGTTGCAGTCTCAGTACCAAAAGTAGGAGAAAGCGCAGTCCCGTTCAGGGACTTATACGAAGGCGAGGTGAGAATCCCAGTGTCATATCCGGTTCGAGAAACCGTGATGGACTCCGTCGAATAAGTTCCAGGAGCAATTCCCGTAACAGTTACTAACCCACTGGCATTAATGCTCGAACTCCCGCCAACTGAGTTCGCAAATGCCCAGGTGTAGTTGGAGTCGTAATTCGATATAAGTAATTGAAAGCCGGAAGCGCTTGCTGTCTCCGCGGCAATAGAAGGGGTAAGCGCTGCACTGTTATAAGTAAATCCAGCAGATCTCGTGACAGTTCCTCCGGGAGCAACGACGATTAGGTCCTTGGCGCCCGAGCTGCTGGACGTCGGTACTGTAAATGTCAGCGTTGTAGATGATAGAACCGTAAATGTTGCATTAACAGAATTGACTGTCACCGAAGTTGTGCCCGTCAAGTTTGTGCCAGTTATCGTGTCAAGAATTCCGCCAGACAAAGAGCTTGAAAGTACGCTCAATGAAGTAATGGTTGGAGCCGAAACGTAGGTAAAACCGTTCGTTAGCGTCGAGCTTCCACCTGGTGTAGAGATAATCACATTCTTCGACCCCAATGTGGCGGACGCTGGGACAGTAAACGCGAGCGAGGTATCCGAAATTAGGTTAATTCCAGTCGCAGCCACACCGCCGACCGAAAGCGAAGTCGCACCGGTCAATCCAGTACCAATCAAAACTGAACTTACTCCCCCTGCAAGCGGACCAAGTCCAACTGTGAGCGATGATGCAGTAGGTAGTGGAAGGTAATTAAATCCTCCCGATAGCGTCGCTGTTCCATTGGGAGCCGTAACGACAATATCCTTGGCGCCGGCAGTAAGCGACGATGGGGTCGTAAAAGAGACAGAAGTATCAGAAATCGCCAGCACACTCGTTGCGGCATTCCCACCAACAGTGATTGATGTCGCACCTGTAAGTCCAGTACCCACCAGCGTGGAGGATGTTCCTCCAGCCAATGGACCTTGAACCACAGTGAGCGAATTCGCTGCCGGTGGATCAAGCGGAATATCAGTTGAGGTGGTGACATTTCCAGATCCAACGTAGCTCTTGATGAGCGTCCCCGTACCGCTGTTATCAACGAGGGATTCAACAGTGGAATTAAAAAGTGGCTGGAATAAGGCAACTACAGTTCCACTTGAAACAGAGTTTGTGAATGATGTTTGTGGAGTGAAAGTAGTAACGCCATCAGTGGGATAAATAGCGCCAGATGTCACGCGAATCTGTGCGTAACTCACTTTTCCTGAGTTGTTGTCACCGAATCCACCAATCATCAGGTATTTCAGTGATGCTGCATTGTTACTCAATCCAGTTCTCGTTCCCGCAACTTGACCATTGATAAATGTCGTCAAACGAGTCTGACCAGATACGATCGATTTCTGTAATGCCACGTGAACCCATTGCCCTCGAGGAATCACAACATTTGGACAAAGGCTGGCAGGGTCTGTGGTGTCGCAATAGGCGACCGTATTTCCTGCATTCGTCATGTAGTACGAATTGCTTCCTGGCGGGGGTGTCGCGTTTCGTTGGTTCCAGCCGTCGACTCGCCCATACTCAGAATTCGATAGAGCAATGGACCCGTACCCAAGCGTAGAACCGGTATTCGACGCAGATTCGACCTTGACCCAAGCTTCAACCGTATAAGAAGAGTTGTCACTTATCTCTTTGCCAGACGGAAGTGTCAACGAGAGAAAATTGTTTGTGACTCCACCTGCGGAGTAGTTATTTCCGTTGGACGTCACTTTCAGACTACCCAGAACAGATTTAGGCGGCAAGCAGCTAACCACAACTCCAGCGGGAACATAAGGGGCAACCAAGTGAGCAGTCATAGTTGAAAATGCTGACCCCGAACCGCAATATTGAATCCACTGCAGCGATGTGTCGCCGTTCCAAACACGGTCAGTGCCATCATTCCAAGTCTTAACGTTGACCGTTGTCGCTAGCGAAGTGCCGAATGAAAATATCTTCAAATTTGCGTTACTCCCAAATGCAGCTCCACCCATGCTGAAATTCGAATTGGCAGTGCCGGTATCGGCGCACATTTGAACTGTGCTTAAAGTGGTGATTCCCAAATAGGCGCTGGTGCCAATTGAATTTAGCGCACACGGAAGTTGAATCGTGGTGAGCTTAGTGTTTCTAAACGATTCGATGCCGATTGTCGTCACTGTGCTCGGCACACTAAAGCTTTGCAAGTTAGTGCCAGAAAGTGTTTGATCACCAATGGCACGCAGTCCGGATCCGCCAGTTATGCTCGTAATTGAAGAACCGGCAAACTCCAACCAACCAAAATCCATAACACCTGACCCAAGTGACAATGAAGTTAAATTTGGCGTGTTATTGAAAATGTAATAGCCGGTGAGCAGCGGGCTCGCTGCAGTGCCTCCTGCCAGCGATGCTGAGGCTAGGTTAGGGTTATCTGCAAAGGCCTGCGCCGCAATCGAAGTAACCGAGCTCGGCACAGATATTGATGTGAGATTAGTAAATTGAAAAGCACTTGATGAAATTGTGGTCAAGCCGCTAGCGGGCCAAACGACTCCTGTTACTTTGCCAAGATTGGTAGCGCTCGGACTAGTTTGCTCGAAGGCGTTTGCGTCCACTGTAGTAATGCCTAATGGGATTGTTGCTATGCCGACACAGTTTGCGCCGGAATTTGATGGGATGTTCGGCCCGGAGACGGAAAAGCTCCCGCCACCGGAGCAGCTAATGGTGTAGGTAGCCGCGTGCGCACTGCTTAGCAACGCGGCAAACGGTAGAGCACTCAAGGGCAGGGCAAAGGATCCCACGATTGAGGCAAGAATGAGTTTGCTCAACTTAATCCTCAGCGCAGCTAAGTAGCCCGTACGTCGTGCCTCCCGCATGCCAGCCCCCTATCGAAGGTTGGAATACTAATCCAAACTTGGGAGATTATTCCATTTATAGAGTTCTCTTCCAAGTGTCATAGCACCCTTCGAAATCGGGGTTCCGTCCTAAACTTGTGCCGTGCCAACCAAAAAGAAGGCAGCGGCCCCCAGCCGCCAAGCCGCCTATACCGCTCGAAACCGAGCGAACCTGGTCTCGGCTGCCCAGCGGGTTTTGGCCGAGATCGGACCTCAGGCCACAATCGAGCAGGTCTCGGAGATCGCTCAGGTCTCCCCGACCACCATCTATAAGTACTTCCCTAACAAGGAAGCCCTCTTCTCAGAAGCCATGGCGGTCATCTGGCAGGAATGGGTTACCTGGTCATACAACGGTGAGGCGCCAGCCCAAAACCTGGAATCCGTCTTGAGCTCCGCTCGCAAGCTCTTCTGGATCAAGCAGACTCATCCGCTCTTCGCACGGATCCTTCACAACACACTTCATAACCCGAACTTTGTTATCCAGGCCGTCTCCGGGCCGGCTCGTATCACGTTCCAAAAGTTAGCCGCGCAAGGTGAAATTGCGAAGGATGACTTCGATAAGCGACTTCTTATCTATGCCTATTCGCTCGCTGGAATTTTGACAGCGGTGCACGTCACCGAAACCTTGTCACCAACAGACGCTGAAAAGTCACTTGCCTATGCCCTGAAAATATTTGATGTCAGTGAAGCCAAAGTAAATAAAATATTTGCGAAGAAAATCGAGTTTTCGACTACCAAATAACTTGGTCTAAACCTGCTGCAGAATTTGCAGCGAAGCCAATCTGTGATGCTTGCTTCCCTGAACTTACGGAAATCGAACCCAGCGCCGCGACCATGGCGCCGTTATCGGTGCACAAGCCCATGGCCGGAATCCGCAGCTCGATGCCAGCCTTCGCAGTGCGCTCTTGGGCCATCTCGCGAAGGCGAGAATTCGCCGCGACTCCCCCGGCGATAACCAGTGAGTCAATTCCAGATGTCTTGCATGCCGCAATCGCCTTGGTGACCAACACGTCCACTACTGACTCCTGGAACGATGCCGCGACGTCCGCTCGAACCGAGTCTGGAGTTTGCTGCAGATAACGCGATACCGCGGTCTTTAACCCGCTGAAAGAGAAATCATAGGCATGCGCTTCTTGATCGTTCGAGTGAGTCAATCCACGTGGGAAATCAATCGCAGATTTATTGCCGGCCTTCGCTTCTTTATCGATCGCGGGTCCGCCTGGGAATCCGAGTTCCAGTAACCTGGCAATCTTGTCGAAGGCCTCGCCCGCAGCATCATCCATCGTGCTACCCATGACCTTCACGTCACTGGAAATATCATTGACCTGAAGGATGCTGCTGTGGCCACCGCTGACTAACAGCGCAATGGTGGGCTTCAGCGGATGATCGGAA
>Ga0207956_1000153_pt1 | contig 20505 bp, 19 predicted proteins | sample CryBogCBE25Jul07_FD_184580 | JGI IMG/M metagenome (GOLD analysis project Ga0207956, IMG submission 184580) | Freshwater microbial communities from Crystal Bog, Wisconsin, USA - CBE25Jul07 (SPAdes) (version 2) | ecosystem: Environmental > Aquatic > Freshwater > Lake | place: Crystal Bog...
CATTAAGGCAATACCATCACATCGTGCACTAGCACTCTTTAGAGGTCGTCGTGAGCAAATCTTGATGGTGACCTTGCGCTTAGATAGCGAAGCAGAGAGGCCCAAGTGGGATGCGCCACACAATCATTGTGAAAACCGTATTGCCAATCATTTCAAGATCAAGAATGAAGGGCGACCAGCAGACGGCTGGCTGATAGATACAGTGCGTTGGACATGGAGAGTGAAGTGTTCATTACACTTAGAGTCGGAGCTGATGACTGCCTTGCGTGAACGTTCAGAAACCGAAGCCATCAATGTCTTTGCGCGCAATCTGAAAGATCTCCTTCTGGCAGCGCCAGCAGGCCCAAGAGTCACCATTGGCCTTGATCCTGGAATGCGCACTGGTGTGAAGGTTGCAGTAGTCGATGCAACAGGTAAAGTAGTTGACACTGATGTCATCTATCCACATCAGCCTAAGAATGACTGGACGGGTTCGCTCCTAACGCTTGCCAAGTTGGCTGAGAAACACAAGGCGACCTTAATTTCGATTGGGAATGGCACGGCTTCACGTGAAACCGATAAGCTTGCGCAGGATTTAATCAAGGCAAAGCCAGAGCTAGGGCTTACTAAGATTGTTGTCTCTGAAGCAGGAGCCTCGGTTTATTCTGCATCAGAGTACGCCTCAAAAGAATTGCCAGGAATGGATGTCTCTTTGCGTGGCGCAGTATCCATCGCCCGACGTTTACAAGACCCACTAGCAGAACTAGTGAAGATTGATCCCAAATCAATTGGCGTTGGCCAATATCAGCATGATGTTATGCAAACCCAATTGGCTAAATCATTGGTGGCAGTGGTAGAGGATTGCGTAAATGCGGTAGGTGTAGATGTAAATACTGCCTCAGCACCATTATTAGCAAGGGTTTCGGGTTTATCGAGCGTAGTAGCAGAAGGTATCGTGGCCTATCGCGACAATAAGGGGGCATTTCAATCCAGAATGGATCTCAAGAGCGTGCCACGACTTGGCGAAAAGACTTTTGAACAGGCGGCAGGTTTCTTGCGCATCATGAATGGTAATGATCCACTTGATGCTTCAGCAGTACACCCAGAATCCTATCCATTAGTTGAGAAGATTCTGAAAGATATTAATAAGGGTGTGAAAGAAGTGATTGGCGATACTAATCTTCTTCAATCACTCTCACCAGAAAAATATGCAGATGGCCAGTTTGGTGTGCCAACCGTTACAGATATTCTGAAAGAATTAGAAAAGCCTGGCCGTGATCCACGTCCAGAATTTACAACCGCCACTTTTAAAGATGGGGTTGAGAAAATGAGCGACCTCAAGACTGATATGATTCTTGAGGGAGTTGTGACTAACGTCGCGGCCTTTGGAGCTTTCGTAGATATTGGCGTTCATCAAGATGGCTTAGTGCATATCTCCGCGTTATCAAACACCTTTGTGAAAGACCCGCATTCTGTTGTCAAGGCGGGGCAGGTCGTCAAAGTCAAAGTGCTTGAGGTAGACGAGAAGCGTAAACGCATTGCACTAACGATGCGTCTATCTGATGAGGCACCGAAAGCAACTGCAGGCGCTAGGCCTGAGCAAAGGATTGCAAGTCGTCCTAAATCGAATGAGCCTAGAAAACCTCAAGATGATAGAAGACAGGCTGCACCCATCAATAATGCGATGGCGATGGCCTTAGCAAAGTTAAAGAAGTAGTCTTGAGTGATTATTATTTTTAGGTATGACTAAGATTAATTCAGAGGGGGTATCAGCATCGAAGGTATTTTTGCCTGCGAATCAATCTCATCCAAACCTGCTGCATTTCTTTATTGCTCAATTTCCCCATATCAATCCTGGTGAGTGGGAGCAGCGATTTAATGACAACCTCATTTTAGATATCGAAGGTCAACCCCTAGCAGCAAATGATCCATATCAACCCAACATTCATCTGATGTATTTCAGGAGATTGGAGCGCGAACCCGAGATTCCGTTTGAAGAGCAGATTCTCTTTCAAGATGAACATATTCTGGTTGCGGATAAGCCCCATTTCTTACCAGTGACACCAAGCGGCTTATATTTGCACCAAACCTTACTCAACCGTTTAAAGAAAAAGACGGGTATTCCAACACTCAGCCCTATTCATCGTATTGATCGAGATACTGCAGGCTTAGTCATTTTCTCAGTGAATCCTCATGAGAGAGCCAAATACCAAAATCTCTTTCGAGATCGTGCGGTAAAAAAAGTATACGAAGCAATCGCTCCTTACTCAGAAGATCTGATTACGCAATTGCCTATAATGTATCAAAGTAGATTGGAAGAATCAAAGCACTTTTTGCAGATGCAAGAGGTGGAGGGTGATCCTAATAGCGATACTTTGATAGAGTTACTTGAAAAAAAGGCTGCTTGGGCTAGATATCAATTAACGCCCGGTAGTGGCAAAAAGCACCAGCTGCGTTGTCATCTCAACGCATTGGGAATCCCAATCAAGTTTGATCAGATCTACCCAGTTTTGACTCCGTATCAAGAATACGACCTGGATTTTTCTAAGCCCTTACAACTGCTAGCAAAAAAAATCCTATTTCAAGATCCCATTACGGGTGAGATGCGTACCTTCTGCAGCCAACGAGATCTTGAGGGTTGAGTTTTATTAATCTTTGAGCGCTGCAAAACTAGCGGCCTGAGCCTTATTCCAGTAGAGCTCAAATACTTTCGGTAGATTCAGAGTTGGATCGATGTTACCCCCCTGAAGAAGAAGTCCTGCTGGCATTTCTGGTAACAAGAAGGAAAGGAGGCGTACTTCATTTTTGCTAATCCGTCGAACAATATGGGAAGCATCGATCTCATTTGGATGATCTAAGCCCGCTGCCTCCACTAACTCTTTTAATGTCTTGAGAGTTTCATTATGAAAGTGATAAACGCGCTCGGATTTATCAGGCACCACCAAGGCTTTTTGGCGCTCAGGATCTTGGGTAGTTACGCCAGTAGGGCAGAAGCCTGTGTTACAGACTTGTGCCTGAATGCAGCCTATTGAGAACATAAAACCACGGGCACTATTACACCAGTCCGCACCTAAGGCAAAGGCCACTGCCATATCAAAGGCGCTAATAATCTTGCCTGAGCAACCAATTTTGATCTTATCGCGCAAGTTCACACCCATTAGAGTGTTGTGGACTAAACGTAAACCATCTTGCAGTGGTGTGCCAACGTGATTCGTAAATTCCACTGGGGAGGCACCAGTGCCACCTTCAGAGCCATCCACTACGATGAAGTCAGGATGAATATTGGTTTCTAGCATGGCTTTAACAATCCCAAACCATTCCCAAGGATGGCCAATGCACAACTTGAAGCCAACCGGTTTACCACCAGACAAATCGCGTAAGCGTTGTATAAAGTGCATCATCTCAAGGGGTGTGGAGAAGGCGCTGTGTGATGAAGGGGAGATGCAGCTTTCACCTTCTTTAACGCCACGAGCGGCAGCAATCTCTGCGGTAACTTTAGGTCCTGGCAAGATACCGCCATGGCCTGGTTTAGCCCCTTGGCTTAATTTGATCTCGATCATTTTGACTTGAGCATCAAGGGCATTTTTTTTAAACTTATCAGCATTAAAAGTGCCGTCTTGATTGCGGCAACCAAAGTAGCCTGAACCGATTTCCCAAATGAGATCACCACCATGTACGCGGTGATAATGAGATATCGAGCCTTCACCTGTATCGTGCGCAAAGCCTCCCTTCTTAGCTCCTAGGTTCAAAGCTAAGATGGCATTAGCGCTCAGTGATCCAAAGCTCATAGCCGAGATATTAAAAATACTGGCCGAGTATTTTTGCGTACAGTCTTTACCACCAATCTCTATTCGAAAATCATGACTTGGTAAATGGGTAGGCACCAGGGATTGATTGATCCATTGATATCCCGGCGCCATCACATCTATAGTTGTGCCAAAAGGAATCTCATCGGCAACCGCTTTTGAGCGCGAATACACTAAAGTGCGTTGCTCTCTCGAGAAGGGTGTCTTATCGTTATCGCCCTCAATAAAGTATTGTCGAATCTCAGGACGAATAAATTCCAGCAAGAAACGCATGTGACCCAGAATCGGGTAGTTCCGCAAAATGGCATGTTTAGTTTGCAAGCGGTCATAAATACCTAGCAAACTAAGAAGGCTAAAAGCTATAAAGAGGAGCCAGCTAGAAGCATCCATCAGCAAGGCAACACCGCTGATGAGGGTGCCAACAATACAAATGGCAAAGGTACTTAAGCGAATGGGCAGAATAGGGCGAGATGATTTATTCATAAAGGATACTTGGCTCCATTGGGTCTGAACGCAGTATAGACAGTAAATATGTAAGCTTTATTGTGATTTAGGTCAAATTCTGACACGAATCCTCTGAATGGCAGGAGTATGCTGGATCTAAGGAGATCTTAGTGCTTGTTCCAGGCCCTGCAAAACTCGAGCCAATTAAGCATACTCATCACCATGACGCTTAGATTGCGGAAAAATCCTTGCGTAAGCATGCAAGTTTTTCTATAAAGTAGATCGAATGCTGTAATTTTTTAAATAGGACCAAGTAATGACTAAAGAAACTCTAGGGCCAGATGGCTTGCCAGGACATGATTACTTCTTGGATGCGGTAAACCATATTGATGAGGCCGTAGCCAACAAAACGATTGCCATCAGCGCAGCAAAGGGTATTGTCTATAGTCTTGTAGAAACTCTAGGAGCTATGGTTGGTGACCCTGACTTGCCGGCCCACCTAAAGTCTGGTTACATGGGTGCGCTTGATTTGGCTGTTGACTTAGAAGCAAAGCTGTCTAAGTAAGTTTTATTGGTAATCAGTCTCGTAAGGGCAACTTCGGTTGCCCTTATCCATTTAGAATGGAAGATAAATGCCTTTGTATAGATGTTTATGAGCACTCCCCCAGAAAAACGCTTGGCGGTCGCACCCATGATGGAATGGACGGATCGCCATTGCCGTTCTTTTCATCGCACACTGACCAAACAGGCGGTTCTCTATACAGAGATGGTAACTACTGGGGCATTAATGCACGGAGATGTTCCCCGTCATTTGGATTATTCACAAGATCAGCATCCCGTAGTGTTACAGCTTGGAGGCTCTGAGCCAAATGATTTAGCAAGATCAGCTGAGCTCGCTGCGCAATGGGGCTACGACGAGATTGACCTCAATTGCGGTTGCCCATCTGAACGTGTACAGCGTGGAGCATTTGGTGCCTGTCTGATGGCTGAGCCAAAGTTAGTAGCTGATTGTGTCAAGGCAATGAAGGATGCAGTCAATATCCCGATTTCAGTCAAGCACCGCTTGGGTCTAGATTCTATGGATGCTGCAAGTTCAGAAAAAGATTATCAATTTGCTCTGGACTTTATTCTTGCTGTAGCCGATGCGGGTGCAAGTCAAGTCACTATTCATGCGCGCAATGCAGTACTCAAAGGTTTGTCTCCTAAAGAAAATCGTAGCAAGCCTCCATTGCGTTATGAGGTAGCAGCAAAGCTTCGCATTGATGCACAAAAGCAGTTTCCCAGGCTCAAAGTCTTACTCAATGGTGGCTTGGAAACCAATGAGCAAATTGCAGGGCACTGGAATGACTTTGATGGTTTTATGGTCGGCAGAGCGGCATATCATTTCCCAGCATTGTTATTGGGGTGGGATGATTTAATAAGCACTAATGGTGATGCGGCAGGATATCTTTTTAGTGAGACTGAGTGGCATCGTATTCAGATAGCTTTAGTAAAGCAGGTATGGGCTTGGTTTGATGAATGCAAAGAAAGGCAAAGACCGTTTTATATCGGCGCATTTACAAGACATATTTTGGGATTGGCGCATGGTAGGGCAGGCTCACGTTATTGGCGTCAACGACTTTCTGATCACCATGCTTTAGCAAAAGTACAGAGCAAAGCTGCCATTGCAGACTTTTTTCTGGATGCCAGCCTATGCCTTGGCGATTGGGCTGCTTTTGAGTTGGAAACGGCCGATTAGGGTCTTTTTGGCAGGTTTTTGGTCAAAAAGGCTATAATCTGACCTTCTACAACGGCGGACGTAGCTCAGTTGGTAGAGTCCCAGATTGTGATTCTGGTTGTCGCGGGTTCGAGCCCCGTCGTTCGCCCCACAATATTCATAAAAGGCTCCTCAATTGGAGCCTTTTTACTTGGCTTGTACAGTGCAAAATAATAGAGAATGACAAAGCCATACAGCGAATCATCTGATATTGAAATCACCCCTGATTACCAAGCGGTGATTGAAGCTATTGAGCGCCACGACCCTTACATCTTTGTGAGCGGTAAGGCAGGCACGGGGAAAACAACCTTAATAGGTCACCTTCGTGAAACGATTCCTGGCAACGTCGTTGTAGTTGCCCCAACTGGCGTCGCTGCATTGCAGGTAAAGGGTGTCACAATCCACTCGTTCTTTAGATTGCCTCCACGCCTGATTTTCCCTGAAGAAGACATCAAGCCACTGCGCGACAAACGTCTCTATAAGGACATTCGCTTGCTGATCATTGACGAGATTTCGATGGTGCGCGCCGATGTGGTGGATGCGATGGATTTATTCTTGCGTGAGAATGGTCCACAAAAAGGTAAGCCCTTTGGCGGTATTCAGGTGATGTTTGTGGGTGATTTATTTCAGCTGCCTCCGGTAGTCTCCAGTGCAGATATGCAGGTACTATCAGATCGAGGTTACGAAGGTCCTTATTTCTTTTGTGCCATGGCGTTACATCGTAAAGACGTCACGATGGTTGAGCTATCCAAGATCTTCCGTCAAAAAGATGAGCACTTTGCTAGTCTGCTCAATCGTATCCGTATTAACCAAGACGTAGATGAAGCGATTGATACCCTCAATGCACAGTGTTATCGCCAAGACGAACAAGTGGATGAACAAACTATCACACTAACAACGACTAACGCTCGGGCTGATCAGATCAATGGAGCAGGACTGCGCGCTATTACCACTGAGGGTAAGGTGTACGCAGGTAAAACGACTGGTAAGTTCAATGTTGATGAGCGCAACCTGCCATCGCCAAATAATTTAGTCCTCAAGGTCGGCGCTAAGGTGATGTTTACCGCAACGGATCCTGGATTTCCGAAGCGCTGGGTGAATGGCACGATTGGAGTGGTGCGTGAGTTATTACCAGACAAGGTCAAAGTCATGGTGCAAAACGGACCTTACTCCAATACTGTTGAGGTAACGGGTCATCAGTGGGAATCGTATCGCTACGATCACGATATGATGTCAGGCAAGATTTCACCGAGCATCATTGGCACTTATGTGCAGATACCGCTGATGCTAGCTTGGGCTGTCACCATCCATAAGAGTCAAGGCAAGACCTTAGATAAGGTGAAGGTTGACCTTTCTTCCGGTGCCTTTGCCTCAGGCCAGGTCTATGTAGCGCTCAGTCGCTGCAAAACGATAGAGGGCATTTCTCTACAAAGGCCAATTGAGCCAAGAGATGTCAGCTGTGATCAAGAGATCAAGCGCTTTTATATGAATTGCCTGCCAAAGAATTAAAACCCGGCTGCCAATCCATCGCGGCGGTGATCACTACCAGCAATATAAGCAGAGTGAGTGTCATCACCCAGTTTGGCAATGGCTTGCGCGCTACCAAAATCTAAGCTGTTAGCAGGCTGCACAGCCACTTCATGACCCATCGCTTTAAGTCCATCAACAACACTCTGCGGCATAGATGCCTCAACCGTCAGTTTGCCCAGATCATCAATACGCCAGCGAGGAGCATCAGAGCAAGCTTGTGGGTTTAAATACTCATCAACAAAGCGCATTACAAATTGAATATGGCCTTGAGGTTGCATATTGCCGCCCATCACGCCAAATGCCATTGCTGGCTGACCGTTCTTCGTTAAGAAAGCGGGCAAGATCGTGTGGAAAGGACGTTTACCTGGAGCTACTTGATTGGGGTGTCCGTCAACTAGGCTAAAGCTCATGCCACGATTGTGGAAAGCAATGCCACCTGGAGCGACCACACCAGATCCAAAGCCTTTAAAGTTTGACTGAATATAAGAAATCATCATGCCCGATTCATCTGCGGCACAAAGGTATACGGTACCACCAGAGTGAGGATCACCGGCCCCGTAGTTGCCTGCCTTGCCATGGTCAATCAGTGCAGCTCGACTTGCGAGGTAAGCGCGATCTAACAAACTGGTTGCTGGAACTTGCATCGAACGTGCATCACTGACATAAGCATACGCATCAGCAAAAGCTAAACGCATTGCTTCAATCTGAAGATGAATGCGCTGCGCAGAATTTGCTGGATATTGTTTGACATTAGCGGCTTGCAAAATTCCTAAAGCCATTTGCGCTGCGATGCCAGAACCGTTCGGTGGGATTTCTAGAAGAGTGTATTCGCCATAATCAAATGCAAGTGGCTCAACCCAATCCGGCTTGTTATCGGCAAAGTCTTGCATGGTGAAGCAACCACCAGTTTTCTGGGCAAAGTCCACCATACTTTGGGCAAGCGGACCTCTATAAAAAGATTCGCCTTCAGTTGCCGCAATTTCTTTCAAGGTCTTAGCTTGCGCAGGATATTTCCAGATCTGTCCAGCTTGTGGAGATTTGCCATCAATTAAAAAGGATTCACTAAAGCCCGGTTGATTTTTCAAAATTGGAATTGCTTCACGCCATTGACGAGCAATGACTGGAGATACTGGAAAGCCATTTTCTGCATAGTCGATTGCACGTTTAAAAAGTTGCGCAAAAGGCAGCTTGCCAAATTTTCTGGAGAGCTCAATCCAACCGGCCACCATCCCCGGAACGGTAACCGTATTCCAACCAATTAAATCCATTGCGGATTTGCCAACAAAATACTCTGGCTTCCATGCGGCAGGCGCACGACCTGAAGCGTTCAGACCATGAATTTTTTTGCCATCCCACAAAATTGCAAAACCATCCCCACCAAGACCATTCATGGTTGGTTCTACAACAGTGAGGGTGATAGCAGTTGCTAGCGCCGCATCGACTGCATTCCCACCGTTTTGCAGAGCTTCAATACCCGCTTGGGTTGCTAAAGGTTGGGAGCTGGCAACGGTATTTCTGGCAAGCACTGGGGCACGACCGCCACCAAAGGGAGGGGAAATAATCATGGATTTACTTACTTAAAGATTGAAGACACATTAGTCCACTTTAACATTCGCTGACTTTACAACTTTGGTCCATTTGTTTGCCTCTTCGGCTGTAATTTCAGCTAATTTTTCTGAGTTAGCAAATTGCGGGTGAATACCTTGAGCAGCCATGCGTGATTTAAAGTCTGGATTAGTCAAAATCTTTCGTATCTCATGCTCTAACTTACTCACAATGGCTGGGGAAGTTCCTTTGGGAACATATACCGCGTAGAAGTTCTCAACATCAAATTGCTTCATGCCATCTTGTCCCAGCGTTGGTACATTGAGCATCAGTGGCGAACGCTCGGCAGCAGCAATCGCAATAGGTCTTAGCTTTCCGCTCTGAATGTGAGGTAGGGAGGCCGTTACGCTGTCGAACATCATTAAAGTGTTGCCAGCAATGAGGTCGGGTAATGCAAAACTACTACCTTTATAAGGAATATGAGTTCCAGCAGCACCGATGCGCTGCATAAACAAGGTAGATTCTAAGTGCGAGAGACTGCCATTGCCTTGAGATGCGTAATTGAAATCACCTTTTTTAGATTTAATGAAGGCAATGAGTTCAGGAAGATTTTTAGCAGGTACACCAGGATTCACCACAATCAAATGGGGAATGGTACCTATGAGAGCAACAGGTACAAAATCCTTTTGCAAATCAGCAGGGGGATTTTTAAATAAGGCAGATGAAATCGATTGATTAGTGAGTGCGCTGATATGAATGGTGTAGCCATCTGGAGCGGCCTTGGCGGCTGCTTGCAGACCAATCATGCCACCTGCGCCAGGTTTGTTCTCCACCACAATTGATTGACCAAGTAAATCCGCTAGAGGGGCAGTTACGCTACGCGCAAAAATATCGGTAGATCCGCCAGCTGGAAAAGAAACAATTGCGAGGATGGGTTTCTTAGGCCAATCAGCCTCTGGAGCAGCGAACGCAGTACTTAACAAGCTAAGTAGGGTGCAAGTGCTGAAAAGTAAGGATTTGAGGATAGTCATTTCAAGGTCCGTAGAGTCAAACAGGTCAATGGGTAATATAGTATTGGATATTCATAAAACAGATTCATACAGACTACAAGAGACATTCATGACGGCAGCAAATAAAACATTGAACGGTGTAGATATGTCAGCTTATTGGCTACCGTTTACTCCAAATCGCTATTTTCATCAGAATCCTAAGATCATGCAGTCTGCCAAAGGAGCTTACTACTACGATGATCATGGTCGTAAGCTGTTTGATGGTCTTTCTGGGCTCTGGTGCTCACCATTGGGGCATGCTGATCCACGCATTGGTGCAGCAATCTCTAAACAGTATGAAACCATGGACTATTGTCCTGCCTTTCAGATGGCAAGCGAGGCCACTTTTAGCCTAGCTACTCGCATTGCCAACATGGCGCCTGCAGGGTTGGATAAAGTTTTTTTCACCAATTCTGGATCAGAAGCCGTCGACACTGCGCTGAAAATTGCTATTGGTTATCACCGTGTTATGGGAAATGCTTCGCGCATTCGCATGATTGGCCGCGATCGCGCATATCACGGCGTCGGTATGGGCGGTATTTCAGTGGGCGGCATGGTCGCTAACCGCAAAATGTTTGCCAGCATGATGATGCCCGGTGTTGATCATCTCCCGCATACCCTCAATCTTTCGCAAATGGCTTTTTCAAAAGGACAGCCAACCTGGGGCGCACATCTAGCGGATGAGCTAGAGAAAATTGTTGCCCTTCATGATGCCAATACGATTGCGGCCGTTATTCTTGAGCCCGTACAAGGATCTACAGGAGTGATTGTTCCACCACAGGGTTATCTTCAAAAGATTCGCGAGATTTGTACGAAGCATGGCATCTTGTTAATTTTTGATGAGGTCATTACAGGTTTTGGGCGTCTGGGAGCAAACTTTGGCGCTGACCGTTTCGGAGTGACACCGGACATAATAACGTTTGCAAAAGCCATTACTAATGGCGTGATTCCTCTAGGTGGTGTGATTGTCCGTGGCGATATTTATGACAACATTATTGCTAATGGTGGTCAAGAACAAGCTATTGAGTTTTTCCATGGCTATACCTACTCAGGACATCCAATACCAACTGCTGCTGGTCATGCGGTACTCGATATTTTTGAATCTGATGACTTAGTTAATCGTGCAAAAGCGCTAGAGCCAATTTTAGAAAATGGTCTACACGCCATGAAAGGTAAATCTGGAGTATTGGATATTCGTAACTTTGGTTTGTCTGGGGCGGTAGAGCTTGATCCTGTCCCTGGTAAGCCTGGTCTGCGCGCGCTCAAAACATTAGAGGCATGCATTGAAAGGGGCGCACTTGTGCGTGTTGCAGGAGATGTGATTGCTGTAGGCCCTCCATTTATTTCAGAGCCAAAAGAGGTAGAGTTTTTGTGCGGCGTCTTGGGCGATGCGGTAGACGCAGCGATGAAAATTAATTAGGCATTAAATTGCCCGCTCACACTGTCACTTATTAAATAAATGATAGACGATGGGAATGGCAACGGCACTAATAACGCCATTCATTCCCATTGCAAGGCTTGCATAGGTTCCCGCCTCTGGGTGAATGCTAAATGCGCGTGAGGTACCAATTCCGTGCGCGCCAATGCCAATCGCAAATCCTCTTTGCCACCAAGCTTTCATCCCTAGGGCATTCAGAACAAAGGGTGCCAAGATGGCGCCTAGTATTCCAGTGCTCACCGCAAAAATTGCTGTCAAAGTAGGTGACACGCCAATACGCTCAGCAATACCCATCGCAATTGGCGCAGTCACTGATTTTGGATACATAGCACCAGTAATACTTCTATCAGCCCCTAAAAGCGTAGCAATTTCTACGGCACTCACAATTGACACTAAACCGCCAGTACACAGCGCTGCAATCAAGGGCAGTGATCTTCCTTTGAGGCTGCTCAGTCCACGATAAATCGGAATGGCTAAAGATACAGTTGCGGAACCAAGCAAGAAGTGAATAAATTGAGCACCCTCAAAATAAGTTGAATAGGGCATCTCAATGAATTGAATGCTAGTTGCAACAATCAAGATGGCAATCGCTACGGGGTTGGCTAAAGGATTTTGCTTGGCGTGCTTGTAAATGGTTAAGCCTATTTGGTAGGCGGCCAGCGTAATAAAGAGCGCAAAGAGTGGGCTACCTGATAAATAAACCCAAATTTCGACGATGGAATGCTTTTCACCCATGATTAGCCTTTCGGCTTAAGAAGCGAACCACTAATGCGCTTGAACCAATCGTGAGTATGACGCTGGCAACTAGTGCGGATATGATGGCCAAGGCATTGGCTTTGAGTTGCGGTAGAAATAGCACCACACCAACGGCGGCGGGCACAAAGAGTAAGCCAAGGTACTGGCTAAAACCATCGGCGACCATCGCTAGTTCAGCATTGATCCCCTTGCGTATGGCTAGCCACCCAACCAGCAGTACTAAGCCAATCACTGGGCCGGGTAGGGTAGGCAAGAGAAGCTTGGAAACCAACTCGCCAAGGCTCTGAAAAAGAAGGATTTGTACTAAGCCAGAAATCATGATTCGATCTTACAGGCTCTAATTTATGTTGCATAGCAATAAATCAATTCTTCAGTAAGATAAACGCACGAAATTAATGGGGGTTTTGCTAAAAGACCTTTGTTAAAAAAAGTAACAAAGTAAAACAAGAACAGAGATAAATAGGAGACCACTCATGGCTGAGTTAAATGTCAATGGTAAGAAATACAAGGTGGATGTAGATCCAGATACCCCATTACTTTGGGTCATACGTGAGCAAATTGGTCTCACTGGTACTAAGTATGGTTGTGGAGTGGGCCAATGCGGCGCCTGTACTGTTTTGTTTGAAGGCCAAGCATTGCGTAGCTGCTCAGTGCCAGTTTCTGCAGCAGAAGGCAAGAAGATCGAAACCATTGAGAGCTTGGAGAAGAGCGGTCAACTTTCTAAAGTACAAAAAGCTTGGGTTGATAACCAAGTGCCACAGTGTGGCTACTGCCAGTCTGGCATGGTGATGGCAACAACTGCTTTGTTGCGTAACAACCCAAAGCCAACCGATGCGCAAATCGATGAGTCGATTACCAATATCTGCCGTTGTGGCACATTCCAACAAGTGCGTGCAGCGATTCATGCTGCTAGCAAAGCTTAAGGAGGACATATGACTACTACTATTAATACCTCCCGCCGTCATTTTGTCGTTGGCTCGACTGCTATTGCCACCGGTTTGGCAATCGGCTTTGATCTGACATTTATGTCAGCAGCAAATGCTGCAATGGGTACTGGCACAACATCGATGGCGCCATTAGCTACCCCAGAGATTGGTGTATGGGTTGTGGTTAAGCCGAATGATGATGTGATTGTGCGTATCGTTCGTTCTGAGATGGGACAGGGCACTATTACCGGTTTGGCGCAAATGGTTGCAGAAGAATTGGAATGCGATTGGAAAAAAGTCAGCTACGAATATCCATCGCCTGCCGAAAGTCTCAAGCGTAAGCAAGCCTGGGGTAGCTACTCCACTGGCGGTAGCCGCGGCATCCGTACATCCGAACAATATGTTCGCAAAGGTGGTGCAGCAGCGCGCATGATGTTAGTTCAGGCAGCTGCAGATCAATGGGGCGTTCCAGTCTCTGAGTGCGTTGCAGCCAATAGCGTGATTACACATACGCCATCTGGCCGCAAGACTACTTTCGGCAAGGTTTCTGTAGCGGCTTCACAGCTGCCCGTACCTACTGAAGTGCCATTGAAAGATCCAAAAGAATGGAAGTTAATTGGTAAACCTGTTAATCGTATCGACGGCGTTGCAGACAAAGTGACTGGCCGTCAAGTCTATGCAATTGACCTGAAGATCCCTGGCATGTTGGTTGCCAATATCAAAGAGTCTCCGGTTTTTGGCGGCAAGGTTAAGAGCTACGACGCTGCTAAAGCTCAAAGCATGAAGGGTGTGAAAAAAGTCGTGCAAGTTGGTGACTCTGCTGTTGCTGTTGTGGCGGAAACTTTCTGGCAGGCTAAGACTGCATTAGACCAAGTCAATATCGTTTGGGATAACGGCGCCAATGGCAATGTATCGAGCGCTTCCATCAAGAAAATGTTGGAGGAAGGCTTGACTGCGGATGATGCATTTGTTCATAACACCAATGGTGATGTGAACTCTGCGCTATCTAGTGCATCTAAGAAGATCGAGGCAACTTACTTCTATCCATTCTTGAACCATGCAACTCTAGAGCCACAAACTGCTACTGCTAAGTGGACTGCAGATTCATGCGAAGCATGGGTTCCAACACAAGACGGTGAAGCTTCTTTGGCTGCGGTCATTGCAGCTTCTGGATTGCCTGCTGAGAAATGTAATGTCTACAAGGTAAACCTTGGCGGCGGATTTGGTCGTCGTGGTGCATTCCAGGATTACACAACTCAAGCAGTCAACATTGCTAAGCAAATGCCTGGTACTCCGATCAAGTTGATTTGGACTCGTGAAGAGGATATGACACAGGGCCGCTACCATCCGGTCATGATGTGCAAGATGACCGCGGCTATTGATGACAAGAAAAATGTCACCGGTCTGAATATGCGTTTATCTGGCCAGTCAATTTTGGCGGCGGTTCGTCCTGCAGTAGTTGCTGCTAATAAAGGTAAAGATCCATTGGCATTCCAGGGTGTCGAGCCTAGTGGCGAGCACGGTATTACTTATAGCTTCCCTAATTTGACGATTGATCATGCAATGCGCAATACCCATGTTCCACCAGGCTTCTGGCGTGGTGTGAACGTCAACCAAAATGCCGTCTTTATTGAAACATTTATGGATGAGCTGGCTGAAGCTACAGGTATGGATGCTGTGGAATTCCGCCGCAAGCATATGAAAGAGTTTCCGCGTGCAGTTGCCGTTCTCAATGCAGTAGCTGATGGTATTGGTTGGACTAAGCCTGCTGCTCCAGGTGTATACCGTGGTGTAGCGCAAATGCGTTCATTCGGTAGTTATGTAGCCGCTGCTTGTGAACTCTCAGTGACCAATGGCAATGAAGTGAAGATACATCGTATTGTCGCTGCGACAGATCCTGGCTACATCGTTAATCCAGCTCAGGTATCTCGCCAAGTTTCTGGTTCTTTCGTATACGGCTTATCTGCTTTGTTTGAAGAAGAGATTACGATTGAAAATGGTGCCGTAGTGCAGAAGAACTTCGACACATTTAATTCCATTCGTTTATCCCAGATGCCAAAGGTTGAAACTATTGTGATTCAGGGCGGCGGTAAAGAGTGGGGTGGAGTTGGTGAGCCTACGATTGCAGTCGCTGCCCCAGCAGTGCTCAATGCCATTTATCGTGCAACGGGCAAGCGTTACCGCACTGTACCTTTGAAAAATAGCGGCATTAAGCTCGTTTAATCATCAAAGTTTTGTGAAACAGCGTTTATGAGAAAGGGGTGCGTTCTAGCAATATTCTTGCTAGGCGCCCTCAATCTCCATCCGATTGCTGCACAAACGATTGTTAATGGCGCGATAGATCAACCACTCACTGCAGTGCCAGGTGATGCTCTTCGTGGAAGAGCCATTGTGGCTAGTCGTCAAACGGGATTGTGTCTGCTGTGTCATAGTGGACCGTTTCCAGAGGAGCGTTTTCAGGGCAACCTAGCTCCTGAGCTAAGTAGTAGTGTGGCGCGGTATACAGCACCTCAATTAAGAGCCAGAATCGTGGATGCCAGTTACTTTAATCCTAACACCATCATGCCAGCGTATTACCGCACTGATCATCTCAATCGCGTTGCCCCTAAGTTTGCAGGACAGACGATTCTCAATGGTCAAGAGATTGAAGATGTGGTGACATTTTTACTGACCTTAAATACCAATAACAAATGATGCATAAAGAATCTATTTTTCAAAAGAGTCGACGCGCTTGGTTCAAGAAAATTCAACAGCTCGGCTTGATTGCAGTCGGAGCCTGGTTTAGCCCTGCGACTGTATTTGCAAAACCAGAAGACGCTGCAAAAGCCATTCAAGAAATTACTGGTGGAAAGCCTGTGCTAGATGGCAAAGTCAAGCTCGTTATTCCGCCTTTGGTGGAGAACGGCAACCTCGTGGTGCTCAAGGTGAGTGTGGAAAGTCCAATGACAGCCAATGATTACGTGAAATCAATCCATGTGATTGCAGAGGGCAATCCATTGCCCAATATTTTTACGGTTTACTTAACGCCGCGCTCTGGCACGGCTACTATTACTACTCGCGTTCGTTTAGCCGATAGTCAAACTGTGCGCGCTATTGCGCAGATGAGTAATGGTAGTTTTTATCAAGGACAAGCGGAAACCTTGGTGACGCTATCAGCCTGTACTGAGTTGGTATGAGGAGGAATCATGAGTAAAACTTCTCGTACCTCTATCACCATGCCATCGAGTGCTAAGAAGGGCTCAATCATCGAGATTCGGGCAATTGCTCAGCACGATATGGAATCAGGATTTCGCTATACCGAAAGCGGCAAGTTAATCCCGAGAGACATTATTCGGGTATTCACTTGCACCTATAACGATGTCGAAATTTTTAAAGCGGACTTTTACTCTGGAATCGGCGCTAATCCATTGATCATCTTTACTACCATCGCTACAGAAACTGGTGTCTTAGAATTTAAATGGTCTGGTGATAATGGCTATGAAGCGGTGAACCAAGCCAACATCACGGTTTCATGAGTAAGCCACAGTTCTTGTGGTTTCTTGCTGCCACGATGATCTTGAATTCTGCCACGCTGTTGGCGGCAAGCGATAGCAGCAAATCAAAACCTCAGTCAAGTTACGAACTGATGTCGTCTGAAAATAAAGCCATGCAAGATGATCCTAGCCTCAACCCGGCGATGTTTTGGGTAGGTGATGGCGAAGTTTTATGGAATAAGCCTGAAAAGAACAATCAATCCTGTGCCAGTTGTCATGGCGATGCCAAAAAATCAATGCGTGGTATTGCAACAGCATTTCCAAAAATGATGAAAGGGAAGTTGCAAACTCTAGAAGGTCAGATTAATCAATGCCGCGTTAGCGCGCAGGGCGCATCTGCATTGGCATATGAAAGCAAAGATCTTCTCTCGCTTACTGCATATATTGCATATCAATCCAAAGGGATGCCAATCGCAATAAAAGAAACCCCAGAGAACAAATCCGCGATGCAGAAAGGACGCCAATCCTTTTACCAGCGAATGGGGCAGCTAAACTTGTCTTGTGCTCAATGTCATGAGGACCGAGCTGGACTTAAATTGGGTGGTAGCCCCATCCCACAAGGTCATCCTAATGCTTATCCAATCTATCGCTTAGAGTGGCAGACTCTAGGATCTTTACAACGTCGCTTGCGTAACTGCATGAGCGGGGTAAGAGCGCAACAATATGAATATGGCTCACCAGAAATGGCTCAGCTGGAGTTGTTTCTGGCTTGGCGCGCTCGTGGGTTACCTCTGGAGTCCCCAGGGGTAAGGCCCTAACTACTTTTATTGCCCTGATTAGTCTGAGAATACGACCGAGGTAGTGCCGTTGATCAAGACGCGATCATGCAGATAGTATCGTAGGGCACGAGATAAGACGGTACGCTCCAAATCACGACCCTTACGCACTAAATCCTCTGGAGTATCACCATGAGTGACGCGGGTGACGTCTTGTTCAATGATAGGACCCTCATCTAAATCGCTAGTCACAAAATGTGAGGTTGCTCCAATGAGCTTAATACCGCGAGCATGGGCTTGGTGATAGGGCTTGGCACCTTTAAAGCTTGGCAAGAATGAGTGGTGCACGTTAATGCAACGACCAGATAATTTGGTGGATAGGTCATCTGACAGAATTTGCATATAACGCGCAAGAATCACCATGTCGACTTTAGAGTCGGCAATGATCTCAACTAGCTTAGCTTCTTGAGCGGGCTTAGTTTCGGGGGTAACCGGCAAATGATAAAAAGGAATGTTCGCAAAATCAATGCTTGCATAGACATCGCGAGGGTGATTTGAAACAATGCCGCTGATGATCATGGGTAGTTCACCAATGCGCCAACGGTATAAAAGATCAACTAGGCAATGATCTAGCTTAGAGGCCATGATCAACACACGCTTCAAATCTTTTACAGCACGCAGATTCCAGGTAAGTTCAAAGCGCTTAGCAATTTCTGTAAAGCCGGACCGCAAGGCATTACCATCAGTAGGGCAGCTAAAACTGACGCGCATAAAAAAGCGTTTAGAGGCTTTGTCATCAAACTGTTGAGCTTCTTCAATATCACCACCCGCCTGAAAAATATAGGTTGATACTGCGGCAACAATGCCAGGTTTATTGGGGCAGGTGAGTGTGAGGTAGTAGTTTTCAGTAGTCATGGCGTAAATGCTCAATATTGCAAGATCAGTTGATTTTAATCCCTCACAGCATTGTTGACAGGGAATGCCGACCGCTACTGTTTGATGGTCTCTTTGGGCTTGTCAGCTGGGCCTGGAAGGGGGCTGCTGTTGTCAATGATTTTTGGCAGAACGACATCTTCACAGATGGGCTTGGGGCCAATAATATTGGTAAAGTTGCACTCTTTTTTTGTAGCCGCAGAAGCTGCATGCTCCAAAGGTGATTTTCCAGTGGCAACAGTTGAGGCAACACTTGTGGCTGTCATAGGATTTGCTGCGGCAGCAGTAACTACGGTTGTACCAGCAGAGCTTGCTGCTGCAGTACCGCTAGTACCGAGTGCTGCTAAAGGAGCTGCGCATCCTTGCAACAAGGCAAAGCCCAGAATGGATGTAAACCAAACCCAGTGTTTTAAGGGCATTCAGTCAAGAGTAATAATGAATTACTTAGCTTTGCAAACGGAGTTAAAGACACCAGCCACCCAGTCACCACTTGGTACAGGCTCAAATTTGCTATCAGGGGTATTGTTATCTGATACCACTTTTCCTGATCCCTTGTTGCCGGAAAATTCTTTAAAAGCAATTGGGCGGTAACTGACTGTAGGGCAGTCAAATTCATTGAGGCCAACGATGGAATTCACGGGCTCTTTATTCGTTGGATTTACGCCAGGCTTTTTGAAGTCAAGCATCGAAATGATTTGGGTCTTTTCACCTTGAGTTTGAACAGTATCAAGATCTACATACACCACCATTAGTTGATTTGAACCTAATTCTTTCCATGCAGCATTAGCATTACCGGAAGAAAGCAATAAGGTTGCTGTAGTTAAGCTAGCGAGAAGGATTTTTTTCATAGAGCGGCTTTCAATAATGACGCGGACGCGTAAATACATTAAGGCTATTTTAAACACCTCAGATGTTTAATCAATTACTTATTGCTTAATTCAAGAGTGCGCTTGCTGGAATCGGGCTTCATCTGCAGGGGTAGATATTCATTCTTTGCCCAAAGAGGAACCATATTCCGATAGAGCTTGCTTTGCACCCAGCCTGATTGTCCCGACTGGAAGATAAAGAGGGATTTCTCTAGATCAGAAAGGTCATAAATTGCTCGCAAGCTTGGTGCTTGAAGAGTTTCATAGGGGTGCTCCGACCGAAGCAGCTCTAATCGACCAACATTAATCGTATTGCTATCACCTGGGAAAGGAGTCTCGAGGTTAAAGAGTTTTCCAAGAACAGGAATCTTGCTTAATGGGCGATGCTCAGAGATGGCAATATGCGCTTTGCCCCAAGCCCATTTACTGGGGTCGTTACCGTACTCTTTGCTTAAAAACTCCAGCGCTTTATTAAAGGCGTCGTTAGAAGCCTCGGCACAAGTTTCTATTGCTTGAGTCTTGGGGTTATCGCACCAAGGACTATTCGGATGTTTCATTTGCGCAATCAGTGCGCCACGGTAATTACGATCGCCGTAGGTTTCAGAGAAGATATAACTCAAGCGAGAAAATAAATTACGCGTTAGTTGATCTGCCCAGGCATTAAAAATCAAAGCAGCGGCGCTATCAACTCGCATGTCACCATTGAAATCTTTAGATATTTCCAATGCTTTAGCGCCTAGCGGGTGGCTTGGCACGCTGGATTTAAAGAGCTCTAACAGAGGAATCGAAGTCAGGGAGAGCGTGTCGGCCTGCATCGTTTTCATATACTCGAGATCGTAACTATTTCTGGCTTTAATGAGATCTACAATCCGATCGTAACGGGCTGATAAGTCCCAGTCACTCGTCAGGGGATTGGGATCGTTACTCGCAATGATTCTTTGATTGGCCGTTGCAATCCATCCCTGCTCTGGATTATTGCTAGCTGGGAGTTGTTCAAACGGCACGTAGCCATTCCAGTCGTATTGCTTTTCCCAACCAGGCGCTGGAGCAACACCATATAGTCCGTGATGAAGCAAACGCTTAGGAGCAACACCGGCAGCTTGATAGGCAATATTGCCATCAATATCTGCCATGACGACATTTTGCATCGGGGCGTAATTTTTGCGTAAGGACTGTTTAAAAGCATCCATATCCTTGGCGCGATTGAGGTCGAGTAATCCTGCTACCG
>Ga0207956_1000157_pt1 | contig 19958 bp, 20 predicted proteins | sample CryBogCBE25Jul07_FD_184580 | JGI IMG/M metagenome (GOLD analysis project Ga0207956, IMG submission 184580) | Freshwater microbial communities from Crystal Bog, Wisconsin, USA - CBE25Jul07 (SPAdes) (version 2) | ecosystem: Environmental > Aquatic > Freshwater > Lake | place: Crystal Bog...
GATTGATGGGGCTGTTGTTTGGACTGGAAGTATGAACTTGGTAGACCCTCGGACCTTTAAGCAGGACTCTGGAGTGGGTGAGTGGGTCGATGCCATGGTACGTATTGAAGGGCCTGTCGCATCTCAGTTTGAGCTCACATTCTCGTTTGATTGGAGTGTTGATAATTCTAAAATTACCCACTTTGATGATCGTGAGCCACCTGTATCTCCTCATGAGGGTGGTGCCATAGCTCAAGAGTTTTCATCTGGCCCAGTGTATCGAGACGATATTCTTTATCAGGTGCTGTTATCAGCCATCATGGACGCGCGCGAAGAGTTAACCATTACCACGCCTTACTTTGGTCCTGACGATGGGTTACTTCAGGCTTTGATGGCTGCTGCTGCGCGCGGAGTAAAAGTTACCTTAATTGTTCCTAAGCTCAATGACTCCAAATTAGTTGCTTGGAGTAGTCGAAGTTTTTATAGTGATTTACTAAATGCAGGGGTGAAGATTGCGGAGTTTCATGGAGGATTACTGCATACCAAGAGTCTCCTAATAGATAAGAGAATTGCTATTTTTGGATCGGTTAATTTTGATCAGCGTAGTCTGCGCTTGAATTTTGAGATCAGTCTGATTGTTTATAACAATGATTTCTGCTCTAAGCTTGAAAAATTAATTGAATCTTACTTAGCGCAATCTGATTATGTGGATTCAAAAGTTTGGGCAAAACGACCACGCTGGCATCACTACTTGGAAAATGCTGCGCATTTAACTTCGCCGCTTCTTTAAATTGCTCCGCTTGCACGCATACTAGTAATTTCAGAATCCGCTAAGCCAAGCTCTTTAAGGATTTGCTCGGTATGTTGACCTACCGCTGGAATCGGGTCCATGCGATAGTCGTAGCTATCATTTAAGCCAGGCGGCAGTAGGGCGGGTATTTCTCCGTTGGGGGTATCCACCTCAGCCCAGCGATTGCGTGCTTTTAATTGCTCATGCTTCCAAAGGCCTTCCATATCATTCAGGTGGGCATTGGCAATCTGAGCTTGCTCTAGACGGGCAATGAGTTGCTCGGCTGTGAGTTTGCTAAAACAGACATTAATAATTTCTAGTAGTTCAGAGCGTTTTTCGTTCCGCTTGAAGTTCTTGTCAAAGCGCTCATCCTGAGCAAGCTCTGGATTTTCTAGTACGGTTTCGCAGAATTGGGCCCACTCACGTTCGTTTTGAAGACCAAGCATGACAGTCTTGCCATCACCCGCTTTAAAGGGGCCGTATGGATAAATGGTTGCGTGTGAAGCACCATTTCTTGGTGGAGCATCAGCGCCATCATAGGCGTAATACAACGGAAAACTCATCCACTCGCCTAATGCTTCAAGCATGGATACATCAATCATGGAGCCTTTACCAGTTTTACCCCTTTGCAATAAAGCAGCCAATATATTGGTATAGGCATACATGCCAGCTGCTATATCAGCTATCGAGTTACCCGCCTTACTAGGAGTTTCTGGTGTGCCGGTCACCGATAGAAATCCTGCTTCACTCTGAATGAGAAGGTCATAGGCCTTCTTGTCACGGTAAGGGCCGTTATTTCCATAGCCAGAGATATCGCACAATATCAATCGAGGATTTTCTTTGTGTAAAAGCTCTGCAGTTAAGCCCATCCGTGCAGCTGCACCAGGAGCTAGGTTTTGTACTAATACATCAGCCGTCTTTAGTAGGTTTTTTAAAGCTGCCAGGGCAGCTGGTTGTTTTAAATCAAGCGTCAAACTTTCTTTAGAGCGGTTGACCCAAACAAAGTGAGATGACAAACCTTTAACTTGCTTGTCATAAGCCCTAGCAAAATCACCACTACCTGGGCGCTCCACCTTAATAACACGAGCACCCAAGTCTGCCAGTTGGCGTGTACAAAAGGGTGCGGCAATAGCATGTTCAAGTGAAACAACGGTAATGCCGTCTAGAGGGCGAATGCTCATATTCAATATCTGCCGGAAGAATTAGAAGGATCTTGGTAAACCAAGAATATGCTCGGCCACATAAGAGTAGATCAAGTTCGTGGAGATCGGCGCTACTTGATAGAGGCGAGTTTCTCTAAATTTACGTTCGACATCATATTCATTGGCAAAACCAAAACCACCATGGGTTTGCAAGCAAACGTTGGCCGCTTCCCAGGATGCCTTGGCTGCTAAAAACTTCGCCATATTTGCTTCCGGACCGCAGGGCTGATGGCTATCAAACAGTTCACATGCTTTAAAGCGCATCAAATTGGCTGCTTCGGTTTCAATATAGCTATCTGCAATCGGAAATTGAATGCCTTGGTTTTTACCGATAGGACGATCAAATACCACACGGTCATTGGCATAACGACGGGCGCGATCTATAAACCAATAGGCGTCACCAATACATTCTGCAGCAATGAGAACCCGCTCAGCATTTAAGCCATCAAGTATGTATTTAAATCCCTGGCCTTCAGTACCAATCAGATTTTCTGCCGGAATTTCTAAATTATCGAAAAAGACTTCGTTAGTTTCATGATTCACCATATTGGCAATTGGCCTGACTTCCATGCCTTTGCCAATGGCATCTTTGAGGTTGACGATAAAAATCGACATCCCTTCAGATTTACGTTGCACTTCATTGATTGGGGTTGTTCGTGCCAACAGAATCATTAAGTCAGAATGCTGGATGCGCGAGATCCAGACCTTTTGACCATTCACAATATATTTATCACCTTTTTTGACTGCAGTCGTTTTCAGTTTGGTTGTATCGGTACCAGTGGTAGGTTCTGTGACTGCCATGCTTTGTAAACGCAACTCGCCAGTGGCTATCTTTGGGAGATACATTTTCTTTTGCGTCTCAGATCCATGGCGAAGTAGTGTGCCCATGTTGTACATCTGACCATGGCATGAGCCAGAGTTGCCACCAGAAAAATTAATCTCTTCCATGATGACGGAAGCTTCTGCTAGACCCAATCCTGAGCCACCATATTCCTCTGGAATTAAAGCGGCTAACCAGCCTGCTTCAGTCATAGCTTTGACAAAAGCCTCGGGATAGTCGCGTTCATGGTCAATCTTTTGCCAGTAGGCTGAATCAAAACTTTTGCAGAGGTCACGCAATGCTTCGCGCATATCTTGATATTGATCGGGCTTGGGAATAGGGTGATTCATGAATGTCTCGTTTTGTAGGATTTATATTGCTTTTAGGGCTAAAGCATTAGTTTAAGCAAGATTTGAATTTCTTGGAGGATTGATAAAACAAGGCAAAATAGACCCATTGGGGTTACTCAATCCTAAGATAGCAATACAAAAGGGGTATGCGTTTCATGGAGCACGCACTCGCGCATTTTTTTGGATGGTTTGGCTTGCCCTCAGTAGGCCTGCCAGCGGTGTTCGTGAGCGCTTTTGTTTCAGCCACCTTACTTCCGGTTGGATCTGAGCCCATTCTATTTGGTTATATTTCTCTAAATCCCCATTTGTATTGGGCTGCTATTTTTGTCGCCACTGTTGGCAATACCTTGGGAGGTATGCTTGATTGGTGGCTCGGCCTCATTGCTCGCAGAAGTATGAAATCTGTTGGAGAGCCTAAAAATGAACGCCTGAAAGATTGGCTAGAGGCTTGGGGTCCCAAGATTCTATTGCTATCTTGGCTACCTGGACTTGGCGATCCCTTGTGCATTGCTGCGGGTTGGTTAAAGCTTGCCTGGCAGCCATGCTTAATTTATATGTTCATCGGTAAGTTGTTGCGCTACCTTACCTTAACCTGGTTGTTGACTCTGGTTCCAGAAAGCTTCTGGCGCCAGTTAGGTCACTGGTTGCACCTCATTTAATGCTGAATTAAACAGCACAATACTTCTGCTGTATCTCATCGTTGTTTAAGAGATTTTGCGCAGTGTCATGAAACACGATCTCGCCTTGGTCTAAGATATAAGCGCGATCAGAAATCTTTAAAGCTTGCTGAACATTTTGCTCGACGAGCAAAATTGTTAAACCTTGTTGCTTGAGTTTCGCAAAAAGCTCGAACATTTCTTCAACCAGGACTGGCATGATGCCTTCAGAGGGTTCATCAAGCAAAATTACTTTAGGCTTAGCAATCATGGCGCGGGCAATCGCCAACATTTGTTGTTCGCCGCCCGACATGGATGTGCCGTCCTGATGAAGACGCTCTTTGAGTCGTGGAAAGGTTTCGGCGATTTCATCTACTAGGGCGCTCATATCACCGCGGTTCTTTTGCGCAATGACGCCTAACTCTAGATTTTCTTTGACAGTCAAGCCTGGAACAATGCGACGATCTTCTGGAACGTAAGCCAAACCAAGGTGAAAGCGTTCGTGCGCAGGAAGATCCAAAAAGGATGTGCCATCAATGCTCGCTTTTCCTTGACGTTTAGAGAGCAAGCCCATGAGGGAGCGGAGAGTAGTGGTTTTGCCAGCGCCATTGCGACCCATCAAGGTCACAATCTCTCCCTTGTGAACATCCAAAGAAATACCTTGCAAGACGTGACTACGGTCATACCAAGCGTTTAAGTTTTCAATATGCAACATAGCTGACTTTCAATTAACCTTGACCTAGGTACACACGACGTACCTCAGCATTATTTTGGATTTCCTCGGGAGTTCCCTCGGCCAGGAATTCACCATGATGCAAAACAATGATGCGTTTGCATAAACCCATAATGAGTTTCATCTTGTGCTCTACCAAAATGACAGTGCGCTCACTTGCCAAGGTGCGAATGAGTTCCATCATCACTAGAGTTTCTTCAGGAGACATGCCTGCAGTAGGTTCATCGAGAAGTAAAAGGCTGGGATTGCATGCTAATGCCATCGCTATTTCAAGTGCACGCTGTTGACCATGCGCTAAATCCCCAGTTTTCTTATTGCGTAGATGCTCTAAGTTCACGCGTCGCAAAAGTTGATCCGCAATTTCAATGGGGCCTGGATAGCTTTGAGCATTACGCAAAAAGTTATATCGAGCGGTTTCCATTTGAGCAGCAACACGAACATTTTCATGAACTTTGAGTTGCTTAAAAACATTGGTTATTTGAAAGCTCTTAGAAATACCAATCCGCGCAAATTCATATTGCTGCATACCGGTAATGTCTTTGCCATTAAATAAAATTTGTCCACTAGAGGGGGGAAAGGCGCCGCTTAAAACATTAAAGAAGGTGCTCTTGCCTGCGCCATTAGGACCAATGATTGCTGTTAATGTCCCAGGCATAAAGCTTGTAGAAACGTTTTGCAATGCTTTGAACTTGCCAAAGCTCTTGCTGACATTGCGCGCTTCAAGAATAGGAGTTGTAGTTGGGCTATTCATTATTTGGAATCCTGATGAATTTGTAGCTTGCTCAGAATGGTTCCCCAAATACCTTTAGGGAAGAACAGCACAAAGAACATGAAGACCAAGCCAACCACGGCCATCCAGTGTTTTGTGAAAGTGGTGACTACGTCTTCAAGGTAGAGCATGACTGCAGCGCCCACAAAGGGTCCAAAGAAAGTACCCATGCCACCCAAGATGCTCATCATTACTGCTTGACCTGATTGCAGATAGTGCAAGGAATCGATTGGAACAATAGAAAGGTGTAGTGCGCGTAAGGAGCCAGCCAATCCGCAAATGGCTGCTGATAGAACGAATACAAGCAACTTGGTTCTGGCGACATCAAAGCCGCATGCTGCTGCTCGCTTTTCGTTTTCACGAATCGCTTCCATGACAGCGCCAAGTGGCGAGTTCAGAATGCGGGAGATCAACCAAATGGCAATTACAACAAAGAACAAGATGATGTAGTACTTCACCATTGGGTTGAGAAAGTCTACGGGGATGCCAAGGATATTGAAAGAATCCACGCGCACGCCGCGTAAGCCATTCTCACCGCCAGTCAGACTCTCGGCTTTATAGAATACGTAGTAAACAATTTGACCAAGCGCCAAGGTCACCATCGAGAAATAAATTCCTCGAGTGCGAATTGCTAAAAAGCCCATGATCAATCCGCCTATCGCGGCGCCAATAACCCCAATGAGGATTGCGCTACCCCAGCCTAAGCCATAGTGCACGATACCAATGCCGGTAAGGTAGCTACCAATACCAAGGAAGGCTGCATGCCCAAAGGAGAGTAGGCCCATATAACCAAATAGCAGGTTAAAGCCCATCGCAAATAATCCAAAGATCAGGATGTTGATTGCCAATGCTTCATACGGCATGATGAACGGGAAGATTGCCAAGAACAGGGTGCTTGCTAAAACGCGATGTCGAGCGATAAGTTGAAAATATGAATTCATATGCACTGAGAGCCTTAGCCCATTGCCCCCGCTTTACCAAATAAACCTTGTGGTCGGATTAATAAGACCACAGCCATTAATACAAAAATTGAGAGCTCAGCAAGGTCTGGGAAAAATAATGAGGTCATGCTGTAAACCACCCCAACCAATAAGCCTGCAACTACAGCGCCAACAGGAGAGCCCATACCGCCAACTACGGTCACCACAAATGATTCAGCCAAAATGGGAATGCCCATCTCTGGATTTACTGAGCGAGTAGGAGAGGCTAAGATGCCGGATAAACCAGCGATTGCGCATCCCAACCCAAACACTAAAAGCCAGACCTTGGCGATATCAACACCAAGCACTTTGACAATTTCTTGATCAGCAGCGCCGGCTTTAATAATGAGGCCATAGCGCGTCTTTTGAATCAGAAACCAAACTCCAAGAATGATGAGGGCTGTTGCGGCAATTAAAAAGAGCCTGTACTTCGGAAAGAAGCCAATGCCGACGTTTACAGTGCCGCTTAATCCATCGGGGGTGATGGAGGGCAGGCCCTCAATACCAAAGGTCACGCGCATGACTTCAATTAATACATATGACAAGCCAAAAGTAAGAAGTAATGGGTAGTCCAATCCCCGTCCATAGAGTGGTCTGACCAAAAAGCGCTCAGTGACCAAACCAAGACAACCAGTTAATAGCGGTGTTAGTACTAAGCTAAACCAAAAGTTTCCTGTGATGCCTAAGAAATAGACGCCTAAGAAGGCTCCAACCATAAAGAAGGCGCCATGAGCAAAGTTCACTACATTGAGCATGCCAAAGATCAGGCAAAGTCCTAAGGCTAAAAGGGCATAAATACTGCCGAGGGCGATTCCCGTAAGCAACTGCATGCATAAAAGTTCAAATGTCAGACCGGTCATAAATGTACTCAGAAAAACTCCCCATGACCCGAAGGTGCAAGGGGAGTGATTCAGGGAAGATCAGGCGATCCCCCTGAGTTTGTATTAGGCTTTGTGGCCCAGCTCTGCGCAGGAGCGCATATTTTTCTCAGTGGTAGGTTCAATCGTCAAGATATTGAAGACGTCATACTTGTCTTTCATATTCTTCGACTTAGACTCTACGATGATGACCGTTTGAACAGCTTGGTGGTCGCACTTGCGATAGTACTCAGGACCTTTGTACCAGTCGTACTTTAAATTCTCCATCGCACTAACAACCTTCATGGTGTCGGTAGATTTGGCAATCTTGATGGAGGCTAAAACACTCTTCACGCCAGCGTAGCCTAATGCACCGTAGTCAGATGGAACTGAGCCGTTATACATTTTGCGGAAAGCATCGTTAAATGCTTTTGCTGTAGGGATACGATCTTCAAGGCCCCAGTAGTATGAGGTACCGCCGATAATGCCTTCGAATGCCTCTGGGCCACCAGCGAGGCGTGAGGTATAGAGCAATACTGGAGTAACAATTTTCATGCTGGATTTGAGACCAAAATCAGTACACTGTTTTGCAGCATTCACCAAGTCACGGCCAAAGTTACAGAGCACCAAGATATCAGGATTCAATGCCTTAATACGAGGCAAGAAAGCAGAGTAGTCTGAAGCGCCCAATGGGTGGCGAATATCGGCCAAAGTAGTGGCACCCATTTCTTTACCAGCGCGTTCAAACGCACGCACCATTTCATGACCATAGGCATAGTCAGCAGTGAGGAAAACGATCTTTTTACCAAAGCGGGGAATTGAGTAGCGGGCTACTGCACCAGCAGTCATGGTTGGGTTTAAAGCTTCGTGGAATGTATAAACACTCCAGTCTTTTGCTTCATTGATCGCATCAGATTGGCTGATGGAGTTAAAGAGTACTTTACGCTCTTTACAAACCGCATTAATTGATAGTTGAGTTGCAGCAGACAATGAGCCAACAACATAATTCACCTTATCTTTTTCAATCAGCTCGAGTGTGCGAGTTGCTGCTTCACCAGGATTGAGTTTGTCATCGCGGACCAAGAGTTCAGCTTTACGACCATTAAAACCGCCTGCATCATTAAATTCTTTAATAGCGAGTTCAGCAGCTTTTACTTGATCTTGAGCTTCAGCAGAGAAGGGTCCTGTTAATGGCGTTGGGAATCCAATTTTGATGGTGTCTGCTTGTGCATTGGCGACATTAAGCCAAAGCGGTGTGCTTGCCGCGGCAGCGCCACCAATCAACATCTTTCGTCTTGTTTGATTCGTTACTTTTTGTTTCATGGTTGTCTCCTCCATATAAAACTTTGTTTAAATAAGAATGCTTTTTTGTTTCTCAAATCTTAACTGAATGTGCCTTTTAATGGGCAGACTCAGGTACTGCTTTCCCTTGGGCTAGTAAATCGCTAATGTCGATGGCAGTTTCCGCCATTACCGTGCCAGCATTGCGCTTGAGATTCTCTTGATCCCTTGTACCTTTACTCCCTTGAGCTTGCATATAGCGCCCCAAATACTGTGCTCTGGCAACTACTTGTTGACCTAGCTTAAGACGTTCATCACTGTACGCTTGAAGGGCATTAGGGGTAGCACCTAGTTTCTCAATATGCTTGGCAATCACCATGGCTTCATCGCCGGCTTTAGTAACACCCATGCCTACGTGTGGTCTACCTACAAAGGCGGCATCACCCATGAGAGCTATTCGGCCAAAGACGATTTGCTCAGAGCGTACGTCATAAATTGCTTGTAAAAAAGGAGCAGCAGTCTTCTCCAGGATCTCCGCATATTGAGGTGCCAAAATTTGTCGCGCTACTGTGCGCATATGCGCAATATGCCTCCAAGAAACTTTTGATGGTGGAATGCCAATCGGGTAGTAATGGCCATCATCATCGGTAAGCAATTGGATAAGCTCTTCATGCTCGGAGGCTGGTCGATACCAAACAAAGTTGTAGCGACGTTTGCCAGGGCGCGTATCGTTTCCGGAGCCTGCGACGGGATAGCCCAGCATCTGCTCTCCATTTGGAAGGCAAAAGCCAAAGTAATTAAAGAGAGTGTCCAATGTGTATTGAGAGAGACAGGCTTCATCGCAGACACCGCGCCAAGCAATGTAGCCAGCGTATTCAGGCTGAATTTGGGGGGCGACTTGTGCTCTGACGCCAGAGCGGATGCCATCAGAAGCGATCAATAGCTCTGCTTTATAGGTACTACCGTCTTCGCATCCCACCTCTACCGAGTCCACATCTTGCGTAACAGTTTTAACAGTCTTGCCTTGAAGATAACGCTCTTGCGGAAACGCTTCTTTGAGCATGTGATAGAGGCGACTCCAAGACGTGAGAATTTGTGGCAAAGCCATTTCACCAAGACTTTGACCATCTGACCCCAAGGTAACGCGCTGCGTCACTGGCACGCCAAGAGTGTGATCAACAGTAACACCAGCGGTACGCAATGCTTGCGCAAGCGCATCATGAGTCACGATGCCTGCACCACGACCATCAAGGGAACCAGTAGCTTTTTCTAGCAGGGTGACGTCATGGCCTTGGCGTAGCAAGATATTTGCTACGAATAAACCTCCCAAGGAGCCGCCCACTACTAGTATTTTTGCCATCAGTATTTCCTTAAGCGGCCTTTGCGTCTAGCGCTGCTTTTTCTTCGGCTGGGTAATTGAGCTCAATCACAACACCATTAGGGTCGTCTAGAAAAATTTGATGCAGTTTCAATACAGGAACTGTCCGCTCACGATAAGGAATATTGAGCTGTTTTAATAAAGCAATTTTTTCTTCAAGACCATTCGCAAAAAAGGCAATGTGATCTACAGCGCCAGAGCCATGCAATGAACTGGGATCACGATCTCCAAGATATTTTTTTAAGCCATTGGGATCATTCTTATCTATTGCAATCAGATGAAGCACTGCATTTGCATAGCTATCATGGGCCCCGTTGTACAGCCAAACGCCTGGAAAAGGAAAGTCTGGTCTTGGACCAATCGTTAAGCCCAGGACCTTGCTAAAAAATTCTGAAGTTTTTTCAATCTCAAGGCTACGAATGGAGAAGTGATTAAGGCTTAGATTGGGCATAGTGACCTTTTAAATTAAGTAAATAGCGTTTTGGCGGAATGCAAATAAGACTCAACACGATCGCGAATGATTTCTTGTTCAGAGTTCGGAATATCTTGGGCATAGATAGCTTGACCGTAAATCCAGCGACGCATACCGATATAAAAGATACCACCGTGTAAGCCCATTAAAAACTCAAGCTCACGCTCTGTTGGCTTTGGTTCTATGGGGCGCTTACAGTACTTGCGAGTCTCGCGAATGAGGCGAGGTAATAGACGCGAACGCAAAAGCTCAAAGAAGCGATCACTAATAGAGTGATCACTTAAACCAGAGAAAATTAGAATGCGAACAAAGTCATAAGTTAAAACAGTATTGGTGTAATCCAAATAAAAAGCGTTGAACTTTTCTTCAGGTGTGAGCTTGGGGTCATCTAATAATTCTTCCCACTCAGGTTTCCAGCGGGATTCAAAAACTTCTTTGTAGACTTCTTGAATCAGCGCTTCTTTCGTTGGGAAGTAGTGATAGAGCAGGGTATGGGTTACACCGAGCTCCTTGGTGAGATTGCGGAGTTGACCATCAATGCCGTATTTGGCGAAGAACTGAATCGCGCGATCCAATATTTGGCGTTTGCGGTCAGCAGTATTCATGCGCCGACGTGCTGGCGTTAATGATTGGGCTGGATTTTCGGCCTCATTTGAGCTAGAAAGGCTGTCTTCGCTAAAACGCATGGGTTCTCAGGGTTTATCCGAATTTGGACTTATTGACCAAAAGTTAAATAATGGTACATTGTTGAACAATTGGTAGATAAGACTCTATCCGTACAAACCCCAAGGAAGCTAAATGGAACTCAATGGCGAACAATTAATATCCGCCCCAATCCCTGATGTGTGGAGGGGGCTGAACGATATTGATGTATTGGCCAAGTCCATTCCTGGGTGTGAAGAGATCAGCCGAGTCTCACCAGAAGAGGTTCATGCCAAGGTGATGTTCAAGATTGGCCCAGTGAGAGCCCGTTTTTCCGGGAAGCTTTTACTTAGCGACATCATTCCAGATCAATCGTGTTCGATGGCTTTTGAAGGTTCTGGTGGAGCGGCAGGTTTTGCAAAAGGTAAATCTCGCGTTGAGCTCAAGCAAGCCGAAGGTGGCACATTAATTTCATATACAACCGAAGCTTCCATTGGTGGAAAGCTTGGTCAGATTGGCGGACGCTTAATTAGCGCCTCCGCTAAAAAAATCGCAGATGACTTTTTTCAGAAGTTTGCAAAAGAATTAGGCGGGGAGACAACGGCGGTGGAGTCTGGCGCTGGTAGTGAGTAAAAAAGCAGTTCAAAAATAAAAACAGTAGTTGTAATGCAAAAGTAATTAAAAGTAAGAGTAGTCAATATAAAAAGAGCCACAAAGGCTTATATCAATTGATGGTGGAGGAGACTGAATGAAAGCAGCAGCATTTGACTATGTAAAGCCAAAAGCTTTAAGTGATGCCTTGTCTTTGCTGGAGCAGGGGGGTGATGACGCAAGATTAATTGCTGGCGGACAAACTCTCTTAGCTACGCTCAATATGCGTTTATCAGAGCCAAGCATCTTGATTGACATCACTGATGTTGCAGAGCTCAAAGGTATTTCTGTTGTAGGTGACAAACTTCGCATTGGCGCTCTCGTTACGCATACAGAAATCGAAGATTCTGATTTAGTCGCGAAACATGCGCCACTTCTAAAGGCGGCTGCGCCCCACATCGCACATCGCGCGATTCGTAACTTAGGAACCTGGGGTGGTTCACTTGCTTATGGTGACCCTGCTGCTGAATGGCCCGCTTGCAGTCTCACATTGCAAGCTACGATGGTGATTCATGGTCCGAGCGGCGAACGTAAAATTTCTGCAAAAGATTTCTTCATTGATTTGTATACCACCTCCCTGGAGCCAGATGAAATTTTGGTTGCCACTGAAATTCCGCTAGCTACAGCCAATCAAGTTTTTTATTTCCACGAGCTAGCAAGACGCCATGGAGACTATGCGGTTGCGGGCTTAGCGGCGGTTGCTGAAAAGCAAGGAAGTGTGTTGAACAACTGCGTGTTTACATTCTTTTCAGTCAGTTCAACACCAGTGATGGCAGTAGCTGCTCAAGATTTGGTCAATGGGCAAGTCATGAATGATCAAGTAATTGCAAAGGCAGTGGAAGCTGCGCGTGAAGAGATTGATGCGATAGCAGATATCACTAACAGCGCTGAAGCGAAGACCCATTTAATTGGAGTGTTGCTTGAGCGCGGCCTAAAGCACTTGGTAGCCTAACTACTCAGATTGTTCGGAGATCTAAAAATGAGTTTGAAGAAAAAAGTATCGATGACCGTGAATGGCGTCACTGTAAATGCAGAAATTGAGCCACGTCGTCACCTCGTCGATTTTTTGCGTGAGGATTTGCATCTTAAAGGCCCTCATTTAGGTTGTGAGCAGGGTGCATGCGGGGCTTGTACCGTCAAGGTGGATGGTCAGATCATTCGAGGCTGTTTATTTCTTGCGGTACAGGCGGATGGCTCGGTAGTTGAGACTGTTGAGGGACTCACTAAGAGTGGCGCTTTAGCTGATCTACAAGAATCCTTCATGCGTCATAACGCAATGCAGTGTGGCTTTTGTTCCTCAGGCATGTTGTTGGCTGCTGCGGAGTTAATTGAAAAGCAGCCCAAAGCCAGTCGCGAAGAAGTGCGTGAGTGGATCTCTGGCAATTACTGTCGTTGTACGGGCTATCACGCAATCGTAGATGCGATTGTGGATGTTCTCGAGGCTCGAGCAAAGGGCCAAAAAATTAAACCTGTCGTTGCCCACGCTTAAGGAATTTAGGAAAGCATTATGAATAAGCCAAGCGATTTAAAAGGACTCGTTCTCGATCCCGTAACCAATGACCAGCGTTACATCGGTAACAGCGAACCAAGACATAGCGCGCGTCGCTTACTTGAAGGTCAGGGTACCTATATTGACGATATTCAATTGCCCCGCATGGGTCACGTCGTCTTTTGGCGTTCACCAGTAGCGCATATGAAGATCGGTAAGATTCATACTGAGCATGCTAGCAAAATGCCAGGAGTACTTGCGGTAGTAGACGGTGTGCAGATGGCCAAAATTTGTAAGCCTTGGGTTGCGACACTAGGTCACTTAGCTGGTATGAAATCTGCCCCTCAGCATGCGCTTGCTATTGACCGAGCTTGCTGGCAGGGTGAACCTGTAGTGGCAGTAGTTGCTGAGACCAGAGCCCAAGCAGAGGATGCTTTGCAACATGTTGATGTTGAGTGGGAAGAGTTACCCGCCGTTATCTCAATGGAGTCTGCTTTAGATCCGAAGACCCCATTAATTCATCCTGAGCTCGGCGATAACTTGTGCTTCACGCGCAGTTTGGATGTCGGCAATGTTGATGAGGCATTTGCAACTGCGGATGTTGTTGCTGAAGCGACTTTTGGATTCGGTCGTCACACTGGTGTAACGCTCGAACCCCGTTGTCAAATTGCAGACTACAACCCGGGCGAGCGTCGCCTCACGGTGTATCACTCACAGCAAGCGCCACACATGATGCAAGATTTGTATTGTCGTCAGTTTGGCTTATCTGAATCAGATGTCCATGTGATTTGTAAAGATGTGGGTGGCTCATTTGGCATTAAAGTTCACGCCTATCCGGATGACTTTGCAACTGTCGGGCTATCTATGATGTTAGAACGTCCAGTGAAGTTTGTTGCGGACCGTTTAGAGTCGTTTACGAGCGATATTCATGCGCGCGAACACCGCATTAAAGGCCGCATTGCCGCTAATAAAGCCGGTGAGATCTTGGCCTTTGAGATTAATGACTTAACGGGTATCGGTCCTTACTCCATGTTCCCAAGAACTAGTGCGATTGAAGGTAACCAAGTGGTGAACTTGGTGGGCGGCCCGTATAAACACCAAAACTATCGTGCTCATTTGGATGTTGTCTTTCAAAACAAAACACCAACTTGCCAATATCGTGGCGTAGGGCATCCAATCGCTTGTGCTGTGACCGAGGGCTTAGTGGATTTAGCTGCGCAAAAATTGCAAATGGATCCATTGGAGTTTCGCAAACGAAATGTGATTCCTGATGATGCGTATCCATGCTCCGGAATCTCCGGCATCAAATTAGAAGTTCTGTCACATGAGCAATGCTTGCGTACGATTGAAAAGATGATGGATTACCCAGCATTGCGTAAGGAGCAAGCAGAGCTGCGTAAGAGGGGTATTTATCGCGGTATTGGCTTTGCTACCTTGATTGAGCTCACAAATCCAAGCCCTGCTTTTTATGGGGTTGGTGGTGCCCGCATTGCTTCGCAAGATGGTGCTTCAGTTCGACTTGACCCAAGCGGTGTTGTGTCAGTATTGGTCGGCGTTGGTGAGCAAGGCCAGGGCACTGAAGGTATCTATGCGCAGATCGCAGCTGATGCGGTCGGCGTATCGATCAACCAAGTCCGTATCGTGACTGGCGATACTGATGTGACCCCTTATGGCGGTGGCACTTGGGCGTCTCGAGGTGCGGGTGTAGGTGGCGAAGCAGTATTGCTTGCTTGCCAAGCTTTGCACGAGAATATTTTGAAATTAGCTGGTGCGATTTTGAATCGTCCAGTTATAGAGTTAAGCATCCATCGCAGTCATGTACTTGATAAAGCGACTGGCGAGCAGCTACTCCCATTTAGTGAAATTGGTCGCATTGGTTATTTCCGTACTGACACCTTGCCTGCAGGTTTTTCTGCTGATCTCATGGTGACTCGTCATTACACTCAGAAGGATTACCCATTCATCTTCACCAATGGTGTACAAGCTTCTTATGTGGAAGTGGATCCCGATACGGGCTTTGTCAAGCTACTGAAGCATTGGGCAGTCGAAGATTGTGGCCGAGTCATTAATCCGATGTTGGTAGATGAGCAAGTTCGTGGTGCGATTGTGCAAGGCATTGGTGGTGTTCTCTTTGAAGAATGCCTTTACGATGAGAGTGGCTTGCTTCGCAATGGCAGTATGGCTGATTATCTGGTGCCAATGGCTAATGAGATGCCTGATATTGAGGTGGCTCACGTAGAAACCCCAACCCAATCTTCCAAGTTAGGTGCAAAAGGGGCGGGTGAGGCTGGTACAGCAGGCGCACCAGGCGCTGTTCAAAATGCAATTAATGATGCTTTGGCACCATTTAATGCCACGGTATTTGATCAGCCAATTACCTGCGAGAAGATCCTACGGGCGCTTAAGAAGATCTGATTTTCGGGCATATCTCATAGTCTGCTGGTCCACCTGAGTGCAAAGCCCAAATTTGGGCTTTGCACATCCTGTAACATCAAGTTTTAGGTGACCCGCCCTAGGGTACATTGGTTAACTTGATACGGTAAACATCGATATGTCCACATTAAAAGGTAAAACAGCCCTAGTAACAGGATCTACTAGTGGTATTGGTTTGGGTATGGCAGTTGCATTGGCAAAGCAAGGTGTCAACATTATGGTCAATGGCTTTGGTGAAAAAGACGAAGCAATTGCAAAAATTAAGGCCTGTGGTGTTGAGGTGGATTACCACGGCGCAGATATGAGCAAGCCAACCGAGATCGAAGATCTCATTAAGCAAACTGAAAAACGTTTTGGTTCGCTCGATATTTTGGTGAATAACGCAGGCATTCAGCACACCGCGAATATTGAAGAATTCCCAACAGATAAATGGGATGCGATCATCGCGATTAATTTGAGTTCTGCATTTCATACTACGCACCATGCACTTCATGGAATGAAGAAACGCAACTGGGGCCGCATTATTAATATTGCCTCTGTGCATGGCTTGGTTGCATCAACACAAAAAGCAGCCTATGTCGCAGCTAAGCATGGCATCGTTGGCTTAACAAAGGTTACTGCTCTGGAAAATGCTCGCACTGGTATTACTTGTAACGCAATCTGCCCAGGCTGGGTCTTGACCCCATTGGTGCAAAAGCAGGTAGATGCTCGTGCGGAGCGCGAAGGTATCTCTAATGAGGCTGCTAAGACGGCCTTGGTCTCTGAGAAGCAGCCATCAGGAGAGTTCGTTACTCCAGAGCAGTTAGCTGCGCTAGCAGTATTCCTATGTGGTCCAGATGCTTCTGAAGTGCGCGGTGTAGCTTGGAATATGGATGGTGGTTGGACAGCTCAGTAAGTCCAAAGAAAAGTCTACTAGTTGTGCAAACAATGACCGCTAGGTAACTGCAAAGTTACTCGGCGGTTATTTTTCTATCAGCAATAATCTTTCCCCACATTGCAGATTGACTGGCGATATATTTCTGCAGGTCCTCGCGGCTACCAGGATTCGGCGTTAAGCCATGCTCAGCTAATTGCGCATTGGTTACTTTATCTTTTAGGACTGCAACCAGTGCTTTATTCCATTTTTCTAAAATGACATCTGGTGTTTTACCAGGCGCCACAAATGCATACCAATTGCTCGCATCAAAACCGGGGTAACCAGATTCAGCAATCGTTGGTACGTTTGGTAAAGTGGGTGCACGCTTCAATCCTGTGGTAGCAATTGGAATTAACTTGCCGTTCTTAATATATGGATCAGCAGTGGCTAGAGCAGAGTAATAAGAGGAAACGCGGCCGCCCAGCAGATCAACCATGGCAGGGCTTCCACCTTTGTAGGGCACGTGAACGGTATCAATATCAGCGCGCACGTTCAATAATTCACCCTGAAGGTGTGATGCAGAGCCACTACCCGTGGAGGCAAAGGTAATCTTGCCGGGATTCTTTTTGGCTAAAGCAACATATTCTTTAAAGCTCTTTACACCCAGCTCTGGAATCACCACCAGTACATTAGGGAAGGTCACCCCCATCGTGAGGGGTGCTAGATCTTTTTGAGGGTCATATGGCAACTTCATCAAATGTGGTGCGATCGATAGTGGGCCAATCGAGCCAAAGAGAATGACTGATCCATCTGCTGGTGCAGTAGCGGTATAGGCGTGGGCAATATTGCCGCCTGCCCCTGGCTTGTTATCCACAATGACATTTTGCCCAAGATCCTCACTCAATTTTTTAGCAATGACGCGAGCGGCGCTATCGGCAGATCCGCCAGCGGCAAAGCCGACCACAATCGTGATGGTTTTCTTGGGAGGAAATTCTTGGGCGTGAGCGTTGGAGATGAATCCAAATGCCAATAGACTCAGGCAAGCGATTACTTTAGAAAAGGATGGGAAGGGCATGTTTTGTCTCGTTTGAATAATTGTTTTTTGCTTATTTTGCACCCCAAAATGCCCTAAGTCACTAGCAAAATCGCTATTTTATTGAAGATGCTGATATTTTTAGATACCTAAACAAAACTAACAGAATCGTTTATAGTTACAGCGCATTCTTATATATAGGAGATCCTTTCATGGCTTCAATCTTGACCTCATTGGGACGCACAGTATTAGCTGGTTTTGTGCTCCTCGTTTTAATTATTCTTGCTTTGGGTGGTAACTTTAGTTCTGCTGAATTGCCATTCGTATTCCGTTGGTTGCACGTGATGTTTGGTGTGATGTGGATTGGTTTGCTCTGGTACTTTAACTTTGTGCAAATTCCTTCCATGCCAAAAATCCCTGACGAGCAAAAGCCAGCGATTGGTAAAGTAATTGCTCCAGCAGCATTGTTCTGGTTCCGTTACGCTGCACTCTTCACTGTGCTTACTGGATTGATTCTTGCAGTAGTAAACGGTTATGCACATCAAGCTTTCACTTTACAAGCTCCTTTCCGTGCAATCGGTTTGGGTATGTGGATTGCTTTGGTAATGGCATTTAACGTATGGTTCATCATCTGGCCTAACCAGAAACGTGCCCTTGGCATCGTGACTGTTGAAGCTGATGTAAAAGCAAAGTCTGCACGCGTAGCGATGTTGACATCCCGTTTGAACACATTGCTTTCTATCCCAATGTTGTTCTTGATGGTTGCTCAGTCACACAACACTACTTGGTTTGTGATCGTTTCTTAATCACCCCTAGTTAGTGTTAAAGAAAAGGCCCGCAATGCGGGCCTTTTTGTTTGCCGAGAGTCTATTTAGGCCAGAATGGCTGGCAATTCCTTGGTGAGGGCGCCACGCTGTGCGGTAGCCGAACCCATCAATACAAATCCTAGGAGCTCGCCATCGGCAGACTCAAAGCGTGCCTCTAGACCACCTTCAACCGAGTTTGTCTTCCATTGACCAGCAGCACCTTTAGCAGGTGGCGAAACAATAGTCGCTAAGGCTGGTGTTTTAACCATCACAGGCATTGCAGGGTAGGTGAGAGCGGTACGTTGTCCAGTAAGCGTCACGGCCAACGCTCTTGCTGCTTGCATGATCGGCATGACGTATGGAAGTACTAAGCCCTCGACTTCAGCGCAATCACCCAATGCGTAAATGTGAGGAACGTTAGTTTCTAGTTCGCGATTTACTTGGATGCCTACACCAGTAGCAATACCCGATGCTTTGGCAAGATCTAGTCGGGGTTTTAATCCTACGGCAGACAACACTACATCGCTAACGATTACAGTGCCATTGGCTAAAGTAATGTGGAGTTGCTCATTGGCACGATCTATCGTCTGCACTGTAGTGCTAAAGTGCCAATGAACACCCGCATCACTCAACTTATTTTGTAGGTCGGTAGCCGCAGCCTCCGGAATTAAGCGTCCCAGAGCCTGTGGTGCCAGGTCAATGACGTCAACATCGTAGCCACCCAAGACTAAGTCGTTTGCGAACTCACAGCCAATCAGGCCTGCGCCCAGAATGGCAATCTTCTTCTTATTAGCAATAGCACTACGAAACTTTGCATAATCCTCAAGATCGTTGACAGTCAATACTTCATTGGCTGCATTACCTTGAAGAGGCAAACGAATTTGATCGGCACCCAGTGCCAAGACAAGTTTGTAATAAGGAATTTCTCCCTTGCTGGTTTGAATCACTTGCTTAGTGCTATCAATTGCAGTGACATCGGCCTCAGACAAGATGTTGAGCTCAAGTTGTGTGGCCATTCCATCTGCTGGCGTAGAAATCAATTGCGCCACTTCTTTTTTGCTTGCTAGAGCAGTCGAGAGCATTGGTTTGGAATAAAAATATCCAGGCTCTTTAGTAACCAGCGTAATGGGAATTTCTTTATTAAGTTTACGAATCTCTCGTATAACGGTGTACCCAGCCAATCCACTGCCAATAATGACAATAGTGGATGAGGATTGTGATGTATTTTGATCCAAAGCTGGGCTCCCTAGCAATGCGTTAATTAAGGTGATTCAAAGACTTACTAAACAGCGTTATTTAAATCTGCACCATTTCAAAGTCAGATTTTGAAACGCCACAATCTGGACATTCCCAATCTTCTGGAATATCAGCCCAAGCTGTGCCAGGGGCGATACCGTCTTCTGGTAAGCCTTTTGCTTCATCATAGATAAAGCCACATACGATACATTGCCAAGATTTCATGTTCATTCCTTCGGTAGTAAATGTAAGTTTAAATTCAGTTGAGATTTATTTCTTGTAACGCCTTATTGAGAGGCGAATACTTTTGCCTTCTCTAGAGCCTGCTTGTAATGGTTGGCATGACGCTCCTCCACATTGGCTAAGGCAGCAAAGCGCTTGGCTGCTTTTACCAAGACCGCTTGGAACTGCTCGGCATGTTCTTTAGACTCTGCAATTTGCTCATCAATTTCTTGAATGGCTGCAGCATTACCTTCTTCCACAGCGGTTTTACGGAAAGATGGATACATTTCGGTGTACTCATACGTTTCCCCTTCAATGGCAAT
>Ga0207956_1000166_pt1 | contig 19381 bp, 16 predicted proteins | sample CryBogCBE25Jul07_FD_184580 | JGI IMG/M metagenome (GOLD analysis project Ga0207956, IMG submission 184580) | Freshwater microbial communities from Crystal Bog, Wisconsin, USA - CBE25Jul07 (SPAdes) (version 2) | ecosystem: Environmental > Aquatic > Freshwater > Lake | place: Crystal Bog...
GCCACTCGCTGGGTTGCATGTGGCTTAGCCAAAGCATGCGCACGAATAGCCATGTCCTTCAGGTCACTGCGATTGAAGTTTTGAATCATCAAAGCCAGGTCTTGAGGATTAAGAGATTGCTGAGGTAATAAAACTGCAGCACCAGCATCTGACAAAAATTTAGCATTTGCTGTTTGATGATCATCAATCGCATGAGGAAATGGGATCAAGCAAGATGCAACGCCGCAGGCCGCCAATTCTGAAACAGTCATTGCTCCAGAACGGCAGATCACCAAATCTGCATTTGCATATGCAGTTGGCATGTCATCTATAAAGGGACGAATGTCTGCTTCTACACCTAGCTCAGCATATCGTTTTTGCAAGTCTGCTAAATGCTTATCGCCTGCTTGATGAATCACTGATGGACGCACATCTTTTGGAATCAAGGCTAACGCTGCGGGAATATTTTCATTTAATGCCGCTGCGCCCAAACTACCACCAACAACCAAGATAGAGAGGGGGCCCTGGCGATCGTGATAGCGTGCCTCTGACTTTTGTATGTGATCAAACTCTTCGCGAATCGGATTACCAACCCACTCCGCTCTTTCCATCGTATTTGGAAAGCCAGTCAAGGTGCGCATTGCAATCTTTGCTAATGCACGATTAGCACTACCTGCTACTGAGTTTGCCTCATGCAATACCAGGGGACGCTTTAAAAATTTCGTTACTAAACCGCCAGGGAATGTAATGTAACCACCCATACCCAAGACAACATTGGGCTTTAAGCGACGCATAATCTTCCAACTCTGAAAGCATGCTCGTACCAAATTGATTGGAAGCATGATTTTTGCCTTGAGACCTTTTCCACGCAAGCCGCCAAACTCAACTGCTTCAAAAGGAAAGTCACAAGACTTCACTAAGCGATATTCCATACCACTTTGATTGCCCAACCAAGAGACATTCCAACCGCAGATTCGTAAATATTGAGCAACAGCAAGGCCCGGGAATATATGCCCACCAGTTCCACCAGCCATCACCAAGATTGAGGGTTTGGTCATAACTTCCCTCCGCGCATCAAAATACGATTCTCATAATCGATACGAAGTAGCATCGCAATGGCAACTGCATTCATCAAAATTCCCGAGCCACCATAACTGACTAACGGCAGAGTTAAGCCTTTTGTTGGCAACAAACCTAAGTTCACGCCCATATTGATAAATGCTTGCCAGCCAATCCAGATAGCAACACCTTTTGCAGCTAAGCCTGCGAAGCTTCGGTCCAATTGCAAAGCAGTACGGCCAATCATGAAAGCACGACGCACAATCCAATAGAACAAGAAGATCATGACAACAACACCAATAAAACCAAGCTCTTCGCCGATGACCGCCATGATGAAGTCGGTATGCGCCTCAGGAAGATAGTGAAGCTTTTCAACGCTACCACCAAGGCCAGTGCCAAACCACTCACCCCGACCAAAAGCCATCAAAGAGTGTGTCAATTGATACCCTTTATTGGCTGCGTTATCCACTTGCCATGGATCCATAAACGCCAACATACGACCGCGTCGAAATGGTGAAAGCGCAATCATTGCGGCTCCACTCAGTAAGCCGACAACAATCAAACCACCAAATAATTTGGCATTGATACCACCTAAGAACAAGATCCCAAATGCGATTAAGGCAACCACAACAAAGGCGCCCATATCCGGCTCTTTCATTAAGAGACCGCCAACAAGTGCAACAGCTATACCCATTGGCAGCATCCCCTTGGAAAAAGAATGCAAATATTCTTGGCGCTGAACTGTATAACTCGCCGCGAATATCACTGCCGCAAATTTCATGAGCTCTGAGGGCTGGAAATTCATCAATCCCAACGGAATCCACCGTTTCGCGCCATTCACACCCTTACCAATACCTGGAATTAATACTGCGATCAGTAATAGCACTGTAAAACCGAAAATCACTGGTGAATAGCGATCCCAAACCTTGGTTGGAATTTTGAATACCCAGATACCCACCCCAACAGCAATTGCTAATGAAACCAAATGACGAATCAAAAAGAAGTTACTGCTGTAGTTCGCATATTTAGGACCATCTGCCAACGTAATCGATGCGGAATACACCATGACCAAACCAATCAGCATCAGTGATAACACTGCCCACACTAATAACTGGTCATATTCCATCATGCGTGAACGTGTTTGCTCTACGCCCGATACCGCATCACGTAAACCTGTCCGGAAGTTATCAATACCGCCTCTAGAGAAATTCCAGAAGCGATCTAAACCAAGACGATTCTCAGGGAAGAATTTTTCTCTTAAGTTCAAACCTGAACTCCTTCAAATCTCATACCCAATTCTTCAACTTCGGAGGCAAATACTTGTGCACGCTCTTTGTAATCTCGGAACTGATCTAAGCTTGCACAAGCAGGTGATAGCAAAACTAAATCACCTGAGACTGCTCTCTCTGCAGCAGCTCGAACCGCTGAAGATAAATTACCGCTATTTACACAATAAATATTGCTAGCAATTGCCTCGGCAATCTTTTCTGCATCCTTGCCGATTAAGAAAATACCTTTCACAAAACGCAATGCGGGTTCACGCAATGGACTAAAGTTTTGCCCCTTGCCATCGCCGCCTGCAATCAGCCAAATTCGCTTGCCCGCTTCATTACTACCCAAACCATTTAATGCAGCAACTGTTGCGCCAACATTTGTACCCTTGCTGTCATCCACATACTCAACATCATTCACAATTGCAATGCTTTGCACGCGATGAGGCTCGCCGTGGTAATCACGCAATCCATGAAGCAGAATGTTCATCGGCAAATTAGCTGCGCGTGCTAAGGCGAGTGCAGCTAATGCATTCAATGCGTTATGACGTCCCCGAATACGCAAAGCGTCTGCTGGTATCAAACGCTTCAGACGCAATAACTCATCCTCCTCAATAACGGCAGACTTACGGCGACGCTTTGGCTTAGGCTCTACATCTTCATCGACCTCAGCCCATACCAGCCAATCAATACCGCCTGCACGTAAATCATGCTCAATTCCGAATGCGCCTTGCTCATCAGGACTATTTGAACCAAAGGTAATAATGGCCTTTTCAGCCTTCTGCTCATCGGTGAGTAGGCCCATCACAGCAGAATCATCACGATTCAAAATGCAGATCGTGTCAGAACCAAATATTTTGGCTTTAGCCTCTACATAAGCAGACATATCACCATGCCAATCTAAGTGGTCTTGGGTGATATTTAGAACTGTTGCCGCAGTGGCATTTAAAGAATAGGTATACACCAATTGGAAGCTAGAAAGTTCTAACACCCAAATATCTGGCATATCTTCAATCTGATCTGCACCATCTAAGCATGTCATTAACTTATCGAGTGCCGCAGGACTAATATTGCCCGCAACCGCTACTTTTTTACCAGCACGCTCGCATAGCTGACCAGTCAATGCGGTTGTAGTGGTTTTACCGTTAGTACCGGTAATAGCTAATACCGATGCTTTATAGCTAGATTGCTTTTCTTCTGCACTACGAGCCATAGCTGCAATAGCACGAGCAAAGAATTCAATCTCACTCCAAACATCCACTCTTGCTTTACGAGCTTTAATTAAGAAGGATTCGGTTGGCTCTTGGAGCGGAGAGAGCCCTGGGCTAATACCAATCACATCTATAGCATCCAATAGCTCATCAGTGAAAGGGCCAAACTGAATATCTTTTAGTCCAGCAAATTCTAGTTCTGCGAGCCATGCTAATTGACGCTCAGAAAAATTGGATCGGTCACGCGTATCTACAAGGCGTACTTGTGCACCATTACGTAAGCACCACTTGGCCATCGCAACTCCAGACTCACCCAATCCTAGGATTAGGAAACGGTGTGGGGCTGTATAGCCTGTATCAGCTACTGCGGCAGGGTTAGCAAAAGTATTTTCTAAAGTTAGCATATGTATTCTTTGGCTCACCGTAATTTCAAGCTAGATAAACCAATCAAAACTAACAGGATGGTAATAATCCAAAAACGAACCACTACTTGAGTTTCTTTCCAGCCACCTAACTCAAAGTGGTGATGCAAAGGTGCCATACGGAAAATCCGTCGTCCTTCGCCAAAACGTTTTTTGGTGAACTTGAACCAAAATACTTGCAGCATTACTGACAGCGTCTCTGCTACGAAGATGCCACCCATTACAAATAGGACAATTTCTTGACGCACAATCACTGCGATAGTTCCAAGTGCGCCGCCTAAAGCAAGCGCGCCGACATCACCCATAAATACCTGTGCTGGGTGGGTGTTGTACCAAAGGAAAGCAAGACCTGCACCTCCCATTGCGCCGCAGAAAATCATTAACTCACCAGCGCCGGGGATGTATGGAAAGAGCAAATACTTTGCATAGATGGCATTACCCATCACATAGGCAAAAGCGCCTAATGCTGCGCCTACCAAGATCACCGGCATGATCACCAAACCGTCAAGTCCATCAGTCAAATTAACGGCATTACTACTTCCAACAATGACGAGATAACTCAGGATGATGAAACCCATCATTCCTAATGGATAACTCACTTCTTTCATGAAGGGGATGAGTAAATTCGTTTTGGCGGGAAGATCTAAAGCAAATCCACTCTTCAACCATTCATAGAACAATTGCAATACTTTTAGGTTATTGACCTCCGATACGGAGAATGCTAAGTAGATTGCTGCAAACAAACCAATTAAGGTTTGCCAGAAAAACTTTTCTCTTGATGCCATACCTTTGGGATCTTTACGAGCAACCTTACGGTAGTCATCTACCCAGCCCACAGCACCAAAACCAAAGGTCACAATCATCACAATCCAAATAAAGCGATTGCTAAGGTCGGCCCAAAGCATGCATGAGATAAAAATACCAATCAGGATTAATACGCCACCCATCGTTGGTGTCCCTGATTTCACTAAATGGGTTTGAGGCCCATCGGTGCGAACTGCTTGACCCATCTTCAATGCTGTTAATTTACGAATTACCCAAGGACCCGCAGCTAATCCAATGAGCAAAGCGGTAACAGTCGCCATCACTGCTCTAAAAGTAATGTAGTTAAAGACTCTGAAAAAACCAAAGTCATCTTGCAACCATTGCGCCAAAATTAAGAGCATGTTTTAGCCTCCTCTAACAAGGCTTGCACTACACGCTCCATACGCATAAATCGTGAACCCTTAACCAAAATGTTTAAATGCTGATTGCTACCCGTTGATTGAGCATGTAATGAATCTCGCAACTGAGAGACCAAGCTATCCATATCACTAAAGTGCAAAGCTTTAGACGACGAATTATTTTTTGCGGCTGCCTCAAAACCCTTGATCGCAAATTGACACTGCTCACCCAAGGCGAATAATTTAGTCACTCCCTGCTCAGCCGCATAGGCACCCACTTCACTATGAAACTCAGGGCCCTGATTACCAACCTCTCCCATATCTCCCAGAATCAACCAAGAAAGATTTCCAGACTGCTTCAAGACATCAATAGCGGCGCGAACAGAGTCTGGATTAGCGTTGTAGCTATCGTCAATTAAGGTGTGATTGGGATCGATCTTTTTGGCTTGCATGCGGCCATTTACTGGCGTAAAAGATTCAAGACCTTGCTTTATTTTTTCAAAAGCAACTCCGGCTGCCAGAGCAACAGCAGTGGCTGCCAAGGCATTTCGTACGTTATGGCTTCCGAGAGTATTGAGCTGAACTTCAATTGATCCAGCATGGCTCATTATCTCCACGAGACCATTATTTAATAATCGCCCGCTGACCAATGCATTTGTATTTACTTGGGCCGATAAAAGCGCAAAATCAATTACTTTTCTTGTACCAGCGGCCTCACGCCATACTGAAGTGAATTCAGAATCCGCAGGAAATACGGCAATACCATTTGCTGGCAGTGCACGAATCACATCAGCATGCTCCTCAGCAACTGCAGCTACGGTTGCCATAAACTCTTGATGCTCGCGTTGTGCGTTATTAATTAGTGCGATGTTTGCTTGAGCTATAGCTGCTAGTTGCGCAGTTTCACCAGGATGGTTCATTCCCAGCTCAACTACAGCGAGGCGATCTGTTGGGCGTAGCTTTAACAAAGTGAGCGGTAAACCAATCTCATTATTAAGGTTACCCTTGGTTACCAAAGTGTGAGCCTCTCCTACAGCAGCCTTGAAGATTGAAGCAATCATCTCTTTTACTGTGGTTTTGCCATTGCTTCCAGTCACTAGCGCTAAAGGGATTTCATAATTTGTACGCCAAGCTTTTGCCAAATCACCCAGACCAATACGCGTATCGTTGACGCAAATTCCAGGAAGATTTGCTGGACATTTTTCGGCCTTACTTACCAATACAGCTCTAGCGCCCGACTTTGCTACATCAGCCAAAAAGTCATGCGCATCAAATCTCTCGCCAGATAATGCAACAAATAGTTCACCAGCATCAATTTGACGACTATCTGTACCCACTCTCGATAGTGCAACTGCCTTTGCAGCCTCTGCAGAGACATTAATCAGGCTACTGCCTGGCAACATAGCTTGGACTTGGGCTAGCGTTGTCATTGACATCACACCAATCCTCCGCCAGCCAGACGAATATGTTCTTGATCAGAAAAATCAAAGCTCTTGCCATTAATTTCTTGGATAGTTTCATGACCTTTACCAGCAACCAATACAACATCGCGTACATCTGCGTGTCGAATCGATGCCATTATTGCCGCTGCCCGATCGGCAATTTTTTGGACATTCCCAGCCTGCAAATTAATACCTTGGCAAATCATATCTATGATCGCTTGTGGATCTTCTGAGCGTGGGTTATCGCTGGTAACAATAATTTGGTCAGCATACTGAGCAGCCACAGAACCCATTTGAGAACGTTTACTGCTGTCACGATCGCCACCACAACCAAATACGCACCAGAGTTTTCCGTTACGCTGCTGAGCAATGGGACGCAATGCCTCTAAAGTCTTCTGCAAGGCAACCGGTGTATGGGCGTAATCTACAACTGCCAAAGGGCCGTCTGATTTTGAATTCTTACCCAGTGAGATCAACTCCATACGACCAATCACCGGTTGTAATTGACTAACACGCTTACTGGCTTCATCTGCAGTTAGACCCTGCGTCAATAGCGTTGTCCAAACTGCTAGCGCATTACTTAAATTAAATTCACCTAGCAATGGAATATTCAAGGCATTTGAATTAAATCCTTCATGCGTGAACACGGTGTCATATCCAGCATGATTCAAAACAATATTGGTGGCATAAATACGCTGCAAACGATCGCCAAATTGCTCAAATCCTTTGAAAGGATCTGAATTAAGAGCATAGGCCCAAACCTTTAAATCATTTCTAGCTAAAAGATTCATCGCTAGTTCGCGCCCAAAAGCATCATCTAAATTTAATACGGCATGCTCTATGCCTGGCTGACTAAATAGCTTTGCTTTTGCTTCAGCATAGTTAGCCATACTGCCGTGATAGTCGAGGTGATCTTGCGTCAAGTTAGTAAAGACTGCGCAATTAAATGAAGTACCGGCAATACGATCTTGATGCAATGCATGGGAGGAAACCTCAATAGCAACTTGTTGGGCACCAGCATCCAATAGCTCTTTTAACTGAGTTTGCAATTTCGGAGCATCTGGAGTGGTATATCCAGTCTTCTCCAATGCACCCGGAAAGCCAGTACCTAAAGTACCCAGTACCGCTGTGCGATGAGTAGGTTGATCTAATGCCTTGGCTAGCCACTGAGTAATACTGGTCTTACCATTCGTTCCTGTTACCCCAATCATCTTTAATTGATTGCTAGGCTCGCCATACCACTGTGCGCATAACTTACCCACTTTTTCCGCAAGATTCTCAATTGCAAAGCATTGAGGGTGCTCTGAATAATCAGCACCAAGTCCAATCGGATCAAAGATCACTGCAGCAGCACCATTTTGCAAAGCGGCATCAATATAGTCACGTCCATCCCGCAAAGCTTTTCCATGACCTACTGGATATGCGAAAAAGATATCCCCCGCATGAATGTGGCGACTGTCTGCACTCACCTGAGCAGAAGAATCTGCCAAGGAGCGCAAGTGGTCAATCAAATGATTGGGTTCTATTTTCAATTCCACCCTCATCTTTTTAAAACCACATGCTGTGTCTGCAAGCTAGCAGTACTCACCGCTTTAGAACTCTGTTCATTTAGAGTGAGTTGGCTGTGCTGGCTATCCGGTGCAACATTCAAAGCCCTGAGTGTCTCACCAACAATCGTAGAAAAAACAGGGGCAGCCACATCTCCACCGTAGTGACTACCGCCAGTGGGCTCATCAATCATGACGGCAACAACAATACGCGGAGCACTAATCGGCGCAATTCCAGCAAAATAAGCTCTATAGGAATTTCCGTAACCCTTACCAACAAGCTTATGTGCTGTACCAGTCTTACCGCCAACGCGGTAACCCTCAGCCTGCGCTTTAATTGCTGTTCCTCCAGGTTCAGTAACCGCCTCCATCATTTTCCGCATTTCAATAGCGGTTTTAGCTGAGAGTACGCGTGTACCTGACTTATATTCAGGACTACGTTCAATTGTTAATGGAACTAACTCGCCATCGCGAGCAAATATGGTGTACGCACGAGCCACTTGAAATAAAGAAGCCGAGATACCATAACCAAAAGCGATACGGGCCTGATCAGTTGGCATCCATTTTTTAAATGGATGCACCGTGCCAGCAACTGCGCCAGGGAAACCAATTTTAGGAGTTTGACCTAATCCCACTGCAGTATAAAAATCCCACATTTCTTCTGCGGAAAGATTATTCATCGCAATTTTTGCGGTACCGATATTGCTCGATTTCTGAATGACTTCGGTAACCGTTAAATTAGTATAGGGATGAGTATCTGTAATCGGCTTTGGCCCAACCAGATACTTTGCGCCTATCGCCATATTCGTATTTGGTGTGACAGATCCTTTTTCTAATGCGATAGAGATCGTTAAAGGTTTGATTGTTGAGCCCGGCTCAAAAGTATCAGTCAAAACACGATTACGTAGTTGCTCACCGCTTAAATTTCTGCGGTCATTTGGGTTATAGCTTGGATAGTTTGCGAGCGCTAGAATTTCACCGGTTTGTGTATCAAGTACTACTGCACCACCCGCCTTAGCGTGATGTTGCTCAACTGCGCTTTTCACTGCGTTGTAAGCAAGATACTGGATCTTGCTATCGATCGAAAGTTGCAAATCTTTACCATTTTGCGGTAACTGTTCAATTGCAATCTCTTCAACAACACGACCCAAACGATCAATCACCACTCGTCTTTGCCCTGGATAGGCAGCCAGATCCTTATCCCTAGAGAGCTCCATACCCTCTTGGCCCTTGTCATTTACATTAGTGAAGCCCACGACGTGCGCCATTGCCTCACCCTCAGGATAAAAACGACGATATTCACTATTAAGGCCTATACCCGGGATTTCTAATTGCTTAATTTGTTGAGCAATTACTGGATCAACTTGACGCTTTAAGAAGAGCTGCTTTCGATCCTCTTTTAACTTTTTACGTAATTCCGTCTCACTAATTTGCAATAGACTAGCCAGCCTCTTAACCTTGTCGGCGGCTAAATCATCTGGAACAGTATCGTTATAGGCAATCACTGACTTAGCCTCAAGACTTGTGGCTATCACTTGTCCGTTTCGATCCAAGATCTTTCCGCGGCTAGCGGGCAATTCCAATTCACGCTGCGTTCCACGAACACCCTTGGCTTCATAGAATGCGTTGCCCGGACCCTGTATCCAAAAAGCACGCAGTAAGAGCAACATGAATACAAAAAATAATAGAAACAACATCAAGCGTGACCGCCACATAGGCAGACGCAATACTAAATTCGGGGTTGTTGAAAAGCCAACCGTTCTCATTGGCTATCCTTCAAGTACAAAGTACGTTCAGGAGTAATCGACACCATACGCAACTGATTACGAGCAACATCTCGAATCCGCGCTGATTTTGAAAGGTTACGTTGCTCGTACTCCAATCGCAACCATTCTTGATTTAATTTACGCTCTTCAATTTGCGCGCGTTCATAGGCTATAAATAATCTGCGGGCGCGTTGTTGTGCAGCGACTAATGACAAAGCGCAAATTAAAAGAAGGGCCAGCAAAGTGAGGGTGGCACGATTCATATGAATGCTCCCATACGCTTCTCTGCTACTCGCATAATGGCTGAGCGCGCACGAGGATTTTCAGCAATCTCCGCGTCGCTTGGCCTTACGCGCCCAATAATTTCAAGAGCGCTTTGAGGCAAGTCTTTTTCTCTAACGGGAAGTCCGCGCGGAATCTCTACTTTTGCATGCGCTTGAAAAAATTGCTTAACAATACGATCTTCTAGAGAGTGAAAACTAATTACTGCAAGTCTTGCGCCTGGCTTTAGTAATTTCAGAGCAGCCTTTAAACCCAACTCCAAATCTTCTAACTCGCGATTAACAAAAATACGCAACGCTTGGAATGTTCTCGTGGCGGGATCTTGACCCGCTTCACGTGTACGCACCACGCTTGCGACAAGGCTTGCTAACTGTGTAGTAGTTTTTGGGGACAGTCCTTCTTCTCGCTTGGCCACAATTGCCTTCGCGATTTGAAATGCAAAACGTTCTTCTCCGTAAGTCTTAATCACGTGCGTGATTTCCTCCTGCGGTGCTTGCTCTAACCACTCTGCAGCTGTTACACCCTGATCGGTATTCATCCGCATATCGAGCGGACCCTCTCGACGAAATGAAAACCCCCGATGCGCTTCGTCTACTTGTGGCGAGCTGATTCCCAGATCTAACAAAATTCCATCGACCGATTCTGCTAGTGCGTACTGATCCATCCGCGCAAAGCTGTCGTGCACAATCGTTAAGCGTGGATCGTTGATTTGCTTCGCCACTGCGATCGCATCTAAATCCTTGTCGAAGGAAATCATGCGAGCTGATATTGGTAACTGTTTCAGTAATGCGCTCGTATGACCACCACGCCCAAATGTTCCATCGATGACTAAAATGTTTTGGTTCGTGTTTTGCTGCTGAATGAGCGGGCCATTGGTTAGCGCCGTCACCGCCTCGGCCAGTAACACTGGGCGATGAGTTATGTTCATAGCACCCTGTCATCAAAAATTAAATTGCTTGAGTGCCTCAGGCATGCCTTTTGCAATCGCAGCCTGTTCTTTTGCAGCGTATGTTGCTGCGTCCCACAGCTCCAGGTGACTGCCCATGCCAAGCAAGATCACCTCTTTTTCAATGCCTGCAGCAGAGCGCAATTCCGGACTCACTAAAACTCGTCCCGCACTATCAAGATCGATTTCAGCAGCGTTACCAAGAAAAATTCTGCGCCACCAATGCGCATCCATCGGAAGCTGAGCAACTCTTGCTCGAAAACTTTCCCACTCTGGCCTTGGAAATAGGAGAAGACAACCGTCTGGGTGTTTGGTGAGCGTAACTCTGCCATCACCCTGAACCAACAGGGCGTCACGATGCTTTGCCGGAATCGACATCCGACCTTTTGCATCTAAATTGAGAGCTGACGCGCCTTGAAACACCATTTACCCCACTTTTTCACACTTCCTCCCACTTTAGAGGATCGTAATAAGAGGGTCAAGTGTTTTTGGGTGTTTTTTTGGGAATTTCTCTAGTGTTTACAAACACTTAGCGTCGTATGTTCATAAAATGGTGATAGTAAAATAGCTACTTGAAACAATGGCTTGGAAAATATACTTAAGAATAGATCTTAGCTATAGGGCTGGATAATAGCTAAATATACTGTATTTAAAAACAGTATTAATGAAAAATAAATCAAAAAATTATCTTTTCAGTGCCCAAACACGAATTTCAGGCGAATTAAATCTTGTATGCCGTCGTAGTCATCACCTTAGATACTATTTTCATCAATTTCTGGATTGGATCAGGCAACGCCACTCCCCCGGCATCTAAGGCCGCCCTTCCATGTTCAATTTCATCAATGCGCATTTGCTCAACAATTGCCCGCGAACGATGATCTTCTAACGGCAATTTTTCGAGGTGACTCTCAAGGTGATTTTCAACTTGCTTTTCTGTTTCAACAACAAAACCTAAGCTCCACTTATCGCCAGCCAACCCAGCGGCCAAACCAATTGCAAAAGACCCTGCATACCACAATGGATTGAGATAGCTCGTGTGAGAACCAAGCTCTTGCAAGCGAGTTTCACACCACGCTAAGTGATCCATTTCTTCTTGAGCAGAGTGATTAAGCATCTCCTGAATTTGCGGATTTCTAGCAACGAGTTTTTGTGATTGATAGAGTGCCTGTGCGCAAACTTCTCCAACGTGATTTACCCTCATCAAGCCAGCAGCATGTTTTCGCTCTGCTGCATCTAAAGATTGATTTGGAGTTGTCGAAGATCCTGGTGTTGGACGCCCTGCATTCGCACCACCAACGATAGTACGTAGCGCAGTATCAAACTCAATTATCAGGTGATCAATAGGTGACATCGGTCGAAAAAACTTAAACCAAAACCTCTGCTTTGCAGCTCTGCTTGGTCTTGAGACCCAATTCAGCCAAGAGCGCGCGGTCTTGTTCCGCTTCGGGATTACCGGTAGTGAGTAATTGCTCACCATAAAAAATAGAGTTAGCTCCAGCCAAGAAACACATCGCTTGTACAGCCCTGCCAAGCTCTTGGCGACCAGCAGATAAACGCACGCGTGCCTTCGGCATTGTGATTCGCGCAACAGCAATTGTTCTCACAAATTCAAGTGGATCCAAAGGCTTTTGATCAGCTAATGGAGTGCCAGCAACAGGCACCAAATGATTGATTGGAACTGACTCAGGATAAGGACTTAAATTAGCTAAACGTGCCAAGAATGCGGCTCGCTGTTCACGTGATTCACCCATACCAACAATACCACCACAACAAACAGACATGCCAGCGGAACGCACATGAGAAATAGTGTCTAAACGATCTTGATAACCACGAGTAGAAATGACTGAACGATAAAAATCTTCACTGGTGTCCAGGTTGTGATTATAAAAATCTAAACCTGCATCTGATAGGGCTTTTGCTTGATCTTCCTCAAGCATTCCTAAGGTCGCACAAGTCTCAAGACCTAAAGCCTTAACACCCTTAATCATGGCGGTAACTTTCTCAATGTCACGATCTTTTGGCTCGCGCCATGCAGCACCCATACAGAAACGATTCGAGCCTGCGGCTTTAGCAGCTTTAGCAGCCTCCAATACTTCTTCAAGGCCCATCAACTTTTCAGCTTTGACGTCAGTGTCATAACGAGCAGCTTGGGGGCAATATCCACAATCCTCAGGGCAACCACCGGTCTTAATCGACAACAAGGTCGCCAATTCCACATCACCCTCTGGGAAATAGGCTTTATGGGTCTCCTGAGCCTTTTGCATGAGCTCATTGAAAGGCAAGTCAAATAAAGCCTCAATCTGGGCTACAGTCCAGGCACCAGAAGCGTCCAGCTCTTTACGCAAATCAGCCTTCGATTTGACTTGAGTGAGGGGTTTTTCTACGGTTTGGGCGTCCAGCATGGGTAAATTCCAGAAAATAGGTCAATCCAAGGCATAAACATAACAGATACAAGCCTGAATTAGGAAAAACTAGTGGTCAAATATCAAACATGAAGGTTATTTCGGATCCAAATCAAGCCACCCTAGTCGACCGCAGTCTGGCTGCCGTTTGGCACCCGTGCACTCAGATGAAACATCACGAATCTTTTCCCTTGGTTGCCATCACCAAAGGGAAAGGTCCTTGGCTCTACGACGAGCAAGGAAATGCGTTGCTTGATTGCATTAGCTCTTGGTGGACAAATTTATTTGGCCACTCAAACCCTCGCATCAACCAAGCGATTACTCAGCAATTAGAAAAAATTGAACACGTCATGCTCGCAGGGTTTACCCATCAACCTGTTGTAGCACTTTCAGAAAAACTAGCCGCTCTGACCAAGGGTAATTTAGGTCATATTTTCTATGCATCAGATGGCGCCTCTGCTGTTGAAATTGCTTTGAAGATGAGTCACCACTTTTGGCAACTTAATGGCAAACCACAAAAGAAAAAATTTGTCTGTCTTGAGAATGGCTATCACGGGGAAACACTGGGCGCACTTGCTGTAACAGATGTTGCCATTTTTCGAGAGGCTTACGGATCACTTTTGCAAGATGTTTTCACAGTAGCATCGCCTGATGCACGCAAAGCAAAAGCCGGTGAAAAGGCAGAAGATGTTGCAAGACAAGCAGCAAAAGAAGTTGAGCAATTATTCGCGCAAGAGCATGAGCACATTGCAGCGATCATTGTTGAACCGCTAGTACAGTGTGCAGGCCAGATGGCAATGCATTCACCTGAGTATTTACGCCTCGTAAAAGATTTATGCGATCGCTATGAGATCCACCTGATCGCCGACGAGATCGCCGTAGGATGTGGGCGTAGCGGGAAATTCTTCGCTTGTGAGCACGCAGGGATTTGGCCTGACTTTTTGACGCTTTCCAAAGGGATCAGTGGTGGCTATCTTCCACTATCTCTTTGTATGACTACCGAAAAAATTTATCGCTCTTTTTACCAAGATCAAACTAAACAAGGCTTCTTGCATTCGCACTCATACACTGGTAACCCGCTTGCCTGTGCAGCGGCTTTAGCATGCCTTGAAATCTTTGATACAGAGCATGTTCTTGAAAAGAATATTGATCGCTCGGAAAATTTAGCCAATGCATTTAGCTGGGCTAAATTGGATTCTCGAATTGAGCACTGGCGTCAACAAGGAATGATTTTGGCTTTTGACGTCAAACAAACCGCGCTAAAAAATTCTAATACCTTTCCTCGTGAAATGTTTGCTCAATGCTTGAATGAAGGTGTTTTGATTAGACCTATCGGCAATACGATTTATGTCATGCCACCGTATGTTTTATCTTCAAAAGAAGCTGAGCAAATGGGTCAGTCTGTACAAACCGCTTTAAATCGGGTGCTACATGACTAAATCTTTCAACGCCCTCAAGCTAGCTGAAGAGCAAATTGCAGACCTAGATCAGCAATTACTCAAGCGTAAGTTACGAATTACCAATTCTCCTTGTGATACCAAAGCGCTGGTTGAAGATCGCGAGCTCAAGGCCTTTTGTAGTAATGACTATCTTGGTCTAGCCAACCATCCTGAAATTGCAAAAGCACTGTCTGAGGGCGCTCAAAAATATGGGGTAGGTAGTGGTGCATCGCACTTAATTAGCGGCCACAGCATTGCACATGATTTACTAGAAAAGCGCTTGGCATCGCTTCAGAGCGCCCATATTCCCAAAGCTCGTGCATTATTTTTTAGCACTGGTTACCTTGCAAATTTAACCGCTATTACTGGCATTGCAAGACTTGCGCCTCAAGGCAGTGCCAGTATTTATTCTGCAAAACTCAACCATGCTTCATTAATTGACGGCGTTCGTTTAGCAAGCGCACAAACTAATGCATCGGTAACGCTGTTTGATCATACGCAGCCAGACTTATTAATTGATTTACTCAAAAAAGACTCTAAGACTCTTAAGCTGATTGTGACGGATGGTGTTTTTAGCATGGACGGTGATCTTGCGCCTGTAAAAAAACTTTTAGGGATTGCCGAGCAATATGATGCTCTATTGTTGGTAGATGATGCGCATGGATTTGGAGTGCTGGGCAAACAAGGTCACGGCATTTTGGAGCAAGAAAATATTTACTCGGATCGCATCATCTATATTGGCACATTAGGTAAGGCTGCTGGTGTTAGCGGGGCTTTTATATGTGCTCAAGATACCTTTGTAGAGTGGTTAGTTCAAAAAGGCCGCCCCTATATTTACAGCACTGCTACGCCACCCGCGATCGCACATGCTTTACTAAAGAGCCTAGAGATTATTGAATCTGATGAAGGCAAACAGCGCCGTGTCCAATTACATCGATTGATTGATATTTGGCAGCAAGAAATGGTTTTTTCAACATGGGAAAAAGTTTCCTCATGCTCACCAATTCAACCGCTTATCCTTGGTGGTAACGCCGATACTTTATTGGCTGCGACATTATTGGATGAGGCGGGATATTGGATTCCCGCAATAAGACCACCCACCGTTCCTGTTGGAAGCTCACGCTTACGAATTACTTTCTCCGCAAATCATAGTGAGAATGATCTTCGTTCTCTTATTAAAACCTTGCAATTAATAGAACGGCAAGTTTTGGAGAAAAACCATTCATGAATCACTCCTCAGGATTTTTCGTGACTGGCACAGATACTGAGGTTGGAAAAACTTTAGTAAGTGGTGCACTCATTCTCAAGCTGCGAGCACAAGGCAAACATGCTCTTGGTTTCAAGCCTGTAGTCGCAGGTACATATTTAGGACCCGATGACAAATTACTCAATGAAGATTTAGAAACATTGCGGATTGCCTCGAACTTGGCTACCGATCAGCTCAATCTATGCCCATATGTCTTGGACGAGCCGGCTGCACCACACCTTGTGGCTAGATCCCAAGGAGTGAATCTAGGGCTTGCTGGAGTATTGCAAGCTTTTGGCGACCTTCAAAAGCAAACCGATTTTGTTGTGGTTGAAGGGGCAGGTGGTTTTTTAGTCCCCTTAAATGAACAAGAAAATTTAGGCGACTTTGCCCAAGAAATTCATTTGCCAGTCATTCTTGTCGTTGGGATGAAGTTAGGATGTATTAATCACGCATTACTCACAATTGAGGCACTCAAGTCGCGTCAATTAAAAATTGCGGGTTGGGTTGCAAATACCCTGTCTCAAGAAATGCATTTATTAAATGAGAATATTGAGACTCTTCAATCCCAAATCGATGCGCCTTTTTTAGGAACTATTCCGCCGTTGCCCTCCGCGCTTCAAAAGTTGAACAATAGCCCCTACTCTATTAAGGCGCTTGAATTTGCTGCACAGCACATTCAATTACCGACATAGGCAAACACCCTTGAATCAGGGCTTAAAGCCCCGCTAAGGTGCGTCTTGACTCACTTTCAGATAAGATGAAGGGATGCATTTACTACCTGAAATCGTTGAATCCGCAGAAGCGATCCAAGAAATTCGACGCAATATTCACGCTCACCCTGAATTGCGTTTCGAAGAAAACCGCACAGCCGACCTCGTTGCGGAAGCATTATCGAGTTGGGGCATTAGTGTATTTCGCGGCATGGGAAAAACTGGTGTTGTTGGTCGGCTAGATGGTGATTTAGGGCCAGGCAAGATGATTGGCTTACGCGCTGACATGGATGCACTGCCACTACAAGAGCACAACAACTTTGCACACACCTCCCGCAATCCCGGAAAGATGCACGCATGCGGTCACGATGGTCATACCGCCATGCTGTTGGGTGCAGCTCAATATTTATCCAATCATCGGGACTTCAAAGGTTCGGTGATTTTTATTTTCCAGCCTGCTGAAGAAGGTGGTGCAGGCGCACGTGAAATGATTAAGGATGGCTTGTTTGAGCAATTTCCATGTGATGCTGTATTTGGATTACATAACTGGCCTGGATTAAATGAAGGTCATTTTGGCGTCACTCCAGGTCCAATGATGGCCTCAAGTAATGCTTTTGAAATCACTATCACTGGTAGAGGCGGACATGCAGCTTTACCTCATAACAGTGCTGATCCCGTCCTTACTGGTGCACAAGTCGTGCTTGCCTTGCAAAGCATCATCACGCGTAATAAGCGCCCAGTAGATGCGGCGGTTTTATCAGTCACGCAATTTCATGCTGGCGAAACTAGCAACGTTATTCCTGATAGTGCATTTATTGGTGGCACCGTTCGCACCTTTACGCTTGAGGTTCTCGATTTAATGGAACAACGCTTGCGTGAGATTGCTCATAGCATTTCAAGCGCATTTGATTGTCAGGCAGAAATTCGGTTTTCTAGAAACTATCCACCCTTAATCAATCATCAAAAAGAAGTCGACTTTGCTAGTGAAGTAATGAGCGAATTGGTTGGCAAGCAAAATGTCAACACTGCGATTGACCCAACTATGGGTGCAGAAGATTTTGCTTTTATGCTCCTAGAAAAGCCGGGCTGCTACGTCTTTTTAGGCAATGGTGATGGCGATCATCGCTCCGTAGGTCATGGCATGGGCCCATGCCACCTTCATAACCCCTCTTACGACTTCAATGATTCTTTAATTCCAGTAGGCGTGAGCTATTGGGTCAAACTAGCTCAACGCTACCTAGAAAAAAATTAAGCGAATTAAGAGTTCGTAAATTTGGCTGGGCGTTTTTCAATAAAGGCTGCCATGCCTTCTTTTTGATCATTTGTACCAAAGCAGGCATGGAACAAACGACGCTCGAAATGAATACCTTGCGAAAGCGTGGTTTCGTAAGCAGTATTTACAGCTTCTTTCACCATCATGGTTGTTAATAAAGGCATATCGGCAATGTCTTTAGCGATGGCTTTGACTTCCTTTAATAAATCAGCCTTCGGAAACACGCGCGACACCAAGCCTGAACGTTCAGCCTCAGCGGCATCCATCATGCGACCTGTTAAGGCTAAATCCATAGCTTTAGCTTTCGATATTGCACGTGGCAAACGTTGCGTGCCACCAGCACCCGGGATAATTCCCAGCTTAATCTCTGGTTGCGCAAACTTGGCATTATCTGCAGCCATGATGGTGTCGCACATCATGGCTAACTCACAACCACCACCTAAGGCATAGCCCGATACCGCGGCAATGACTGGCTTACGAACTTTTTGCATGTGTTCCCAATTGCGAGAAATAAAGTTGTGGCGATACACATCTTGCAAGCTACGCTTTGCCATTGATGCAATATCAGCGCCAGCAGCAAACGCCTTCTCACTTCCGGTGACAATGATGCAACCAATATTGTCATCAGCATCGAATGCAAGCAAGGCTGCGCCAAGCTCATCCATCAACTGATCATTGAGCGCATTAAGCACCTCAGGACGATTCAAAGTAATGGTGGCAACCTTGCCATCTACTTCAGTCAAAATAGTTTTGTAGCTCATGTTTTCTCTCTTTGTGACCTTCATTAACGCGGCATCAATAACCACATCTTGCCATTTTGTTTCATTCGCCCCGCCATTTCTCCAGCAGACTCGCCCGAACCCCAATAGTAATCAGCTCTGACGCCACCCACAATGGCTTTACCGGTATCTTGGGCCATCACTAACTTTTGCAAGGCTTGGCTACTTAAAGGCTTGGTAGTAGACAAAAATACGGGTGCACCTAGTGGCATCGCTTGAAGATCAATCGCAATACTCCGCTCCGACGTGAGAGGGACTCCAAGCGCTCCAGTAGGACCTAAATCTGCCTCTACGTTGCCTGGCAATTCTTTAAAAAAGACAAAACGAGGATTGGCGTTCAACATTTCATTCACGCGATCTGGATTACGTTTTGCCCATTGCGAGATTCCCTGCATTGTTGCTTCACTGCGGGTAATGTCTTTTCGATCAAGTAACCATTGC
>Ga0207956_1000167_pt1 | contig 19213 bp, 22 predicted proteins | sample CryBogCBE25Jul07_FD_184580 | JGI IMG/M metagenome (GOLD analysis project Ga0207956, IMG submission 184580) | Freshwater microbial communities from Crystal Bog, Wisconsin, USA - CBE25Jul07 (SPAdes) (version 2) | ecosystem: Environmental > Aquatic > Freshwater > Lake | place: Crystal Bog...
TCGCCAAGCTGGTTAAGGCACTGGATTTTGATTCCAGCATGCGAAGGTTCGAATCCTTCTTCCCCTGCCAAATACTGCAGAAATGTTAAAGACAACCCTTTTGACCCATCAAAATCCCTAAGACTATGTCCCAGACAAACTCAGATTTATTGACTTTATTTACAGGCAACGCAAATCCGGTTTTGGCTGAGGCTGTAGCCAAAGAACTCAAGCTACCAATGGGAAAAGCCTTTGTAGGTCGTTTCTCAGACGGCGAAATTCAAGTAGAAATTCAAGAAAACGTACGTGGCAAAAATGTCGTGGTGATTCAATCAACCTGTGCACCTACAAACGACAGCTTGATGGAGCTCATGATCATGATTGATGCTCTCAAGCGCGCCTCTGCTAGCCGCATTACTGCAGTAATTCCTTACTTTGGCTATGCTCGTCAAGATCGCCGCCCACGCTCAGCGCGAGTTGCCATCTCTGCGCGTATCGTGGCGAACATGCTGCAATCGGTTGCTGGTATTGAGCGCGTACTTACTATGGACCTTCATGCCGACCAAATTCAGGGCTTTTTTGATATCCCCGTAGACAACATTTATGCCTCACCAGTTCTACTGGCCGATTTAGAGGCTCAGAAGACCAAAAAAGATCTCATCATTGTTTCTCCAGATATCGGCGGTGTTGTACGCGCTCGTGCAATGGCAAAACAATTGGGTACTGATTTAGCAATTATTGACAAACGTCGTCCCAAAGCTAACGTATCAGAAGTAATGCACCTCATTGGCGAGGTAGAGGGTCGTCACTGCGTCATCATGGATGACATTATTGATACTGGCGGAACCCTCTGTAAGGCCGCAGAAGCACTTAAAGAGCGTGGTGCAAAAGGCGTTACTGCTTACTGTACCCATGCTGTCCTATCAGGCGGAGCTGTGGCTCGTATTGCCGCCTCTGAATTAGATGAGTTAGTCGTCACAGACACCATTCCATTGACTGCTGAAGCTTCAAAAGTCAGTAAGATCCGTCAATTAACTGTAGCCCCTTTGTTGGCCGAGACTCTCTCGCGCATCAGTAAGGGTGATTCAGTCATGTCCATGTTTGCTGAATAAGCCAAAAAACGCTGTTTTACCCTGTTTTTTGGCAGTTTTAGCTCATTTGTAGGCAAAAAACTCCATTCCCACGATATAATTGTAAGCTTTTCTGTTTGGTCGCGAACGGAAATTAACCTTAAAAGGGAATTTAATATGAAAGTTGTAGCCTTTGAAAGAAGCGTACAGGGAACGGGTGCGAGCCGCCGTCTGCGCAATTCCGGAAAAACTCCGGGAATCGTTTACGGTAGTAAAGATCCAGCCTTGGTTATCGAGTTAGACCATAACGCGTTATTCCATGCCCTCCGTAAAGAAGCATTTCACTCCTCTATCTTGGATTTGGAAATTGGCGGCAAAACACAAAAAGTGTTGTTGCGTGATTACCAAATGCATCCATTTAAGCCATTAGTTTTGCACATTGACTTCCAGCGCGTATCCGCGACTGAAAAAGTCCATATGCGCGTTCCATTGCATTTCACCAATGCTGACACTTCAGCTGCTGTGAAATTGCAAGGCGCAGTCATTAGCCACATCCTCAATGATCTCGAAGTTTCTTGCTTACCAGCAGACTTGCCAGAGTTCCTTGAAGTGGACTTGGGCAAAATCGAAGTGGGTCACTCTATCCACGCTAAAGATGTTGCATTACCAAAAGGTGTTAGCTTGGTATTACACGTTGAGCAAGAGAATCCCGTTATTGCAAACGCACGTATTCCAGCTGTTAAAGCTGCTGAGACAGAAGAGGCCGCTCCAGCAGCTGCCGCAGCTCCTGCTGCTCCTGCTGCTGACGCAAAGGACAAGGCTTAATACCTTAAGTCCGCTGTTTGTGAAGAAAGCCCGCGCAAGCGGGCTTTTCTTTTATCTCTTTTTGTAGAAATCAATTTATATCTTTAAACTCACATCATGACGAAATTAATTGTTGGTCTGGGTAATCCAGGCGATGAACATGAAGAAGATCGGCACAACGCTGGCTTCTGGTTTGTTGACGCCCTTGCAAAACAATTAAACACTCGCTTTGAATCGGAAAAACGTTTTCACGGTCAAGTAGCAAAAGCAAAATGGGAAGGCGAAGATCTCTACCTTCTAAAGCCAAGTACTTTTATGAACCTGAGTGGCCAAGCAGTTGGGGCGCTTTGTCGTTTTCATAAAATGACGCCTGCGGATATTTTGGTGGTGCAAGATGAGCTCGATCTCAAGCCAGGAACCGCTCGACTCAAACTAGGCGGCGGCACTGGCGGTCATAATGGCTTAAAAGATATTCAGGCGCACTTAGGAACGCCTGAGTACTGGCGTCTGCGATTGGGTATTGGGCATCCAAGAGATCTCGCAGGCGATGGTCGACCAATGGATGTAGCGGATTATGTTTTACGTAGACCGCAATTGGCTGAACAAAAACTGATCGACATCAGCATTGAAAACGGCTTACAAATTCTGCCGCTATTTTTGAAGGCAGACACCCAAGCAGCAATGATGGAATTGCACTCTAAGGGCTAGATCATCCAGTTAAGCTGCACTCGCTTTTTTAGCGGCAGTAAGCAGCTTGAACTTCACCATTAGTTGTTCTTGGGTTTCAGTGTGGTTAGGATTGAAAGGAATGCAATCTACAGGGCACACTTGACGACACTGGGGCGCATCATAATGACCAACGCACTCGGTGCATTTACTTGGGTCAATCTCATAAATCTCCAGTCCCATATAAATCGCATCGTTAGGGCATTCTGGCTCACAGACATCGCAATTGATGCATTCGTCAGTAATCATTAAAGCCATTATTTACTCAGCGGCCTTACTTAGTGTTTTGATTGGCAATCTTATTCACAAGCCATTTTTCTACAGATGGAAATACAAACTTACTAACATCGCCACCCATGGAGGCAATCTCACGCACAAAGGTACCGGAGATAAATTGATACTGATCAGACGGGGTTAAGAATAATGTTTCAACATCAGGCAAGAGATAACGGTTCATACCTGCCATCTGAAATTCATACTCAAAGTCTGATACTGCGCGTAAGCCTCGCACAATGACGCGTGCATTGTGCTCTCGAGCAAAATCTTTTAGCAATCCATCAAAGCCGACCACCTTCACGTTGGAGTAGTGCCCCAGCACTTCTTTAGCAATCGCAATACGCTCATCTAAGGAGAAAAAAGGATGCTTGCTACGACTGGAAGCAACTCCCACGATTAATACGTCAAAAATACTAGATGCACGACGAACCAAATCCTCGTGGCCACGAGTAAAAGGATCAAATGTTCCTGGATATACAGCGACAGTCATAACTCTCCTAAGGCTTTAACAGCTATATGCAAGAGTTTAGCCTCTTCCGCTCCGAAATAGACAAGCTTTTACCTGTCCAGCCTCTAAGTATTTTCCACAATGCCAAGCTGGTAATAGGGCTTCTACCTCTTCAAGAAGACGATTTGCGGAAAATTCCACATAAATGCCACCGCCACCAGAATCATCACAAATTCTGCCTGCCTCCATCACCGCTTTATCAAGTAGAGCGTTATCAGCAAATGGGGGGTCAATAAAAATGAGATTGCTTGAGCGTTCGGCTTGTTGCTTTAAAAACTCCACACTATCGCGCTGCAAAATTTCTACCGCCCCAAGAACAGGCGAAGATTGCAATCGAGAAAAATTAGCAACTAAATTTGCATAAGCTTTTTTATCTTTTTCAAGAAGTACAACCAGTTCTGCACCGCGTGAAGCTGCCTCAAAACCGAGAGCGCCCGTACCAGCAAAGAGATCTATACAGCGCAAACCCCCTAAATCTTGACCGAGCCAATTAAACAATGTTTCCCGAATGCGATCAGTCGTTGGTCGCAGACCAGGCAAATCCAAAACAGGTAACAAACGACTTCTCCAAGTGCCGCCAATAATGCGCACTTTCTTAGGCGGCTCCACCTTAAGCAACTTGGGTTTATTTATTTTGAGCCCCCAGAACAACAATCTTCATGCGATCCATTGCGAGATATTTTTGGAATGCAGCACTGACTTGATTCAATGTAACCGCATCCACTTGCTTAGCCCAAACCTCCATTGTTTCCAGCGGTAAATCATTCCACACGATCGATGAAACGTTATCTAATAACTTACGATTGTTATCGATCCGCAATGGATAGCCATTCACCAAATTTGCTTTTGCAGCAGCGAGCTCAGATGAGGTGGGGCCATCGGCAATAAATTTTGCAATGGTGTCGCTCATCACCTCAAGCGCCAGAGAACCCTGATCACTCTTAGTTTGCAAGCCAGCCTGAAAAGTGCCGGTGTCTTTACCTGGAGCGAAATAACTAAAGACGCTATAGGCAAGTCCCCGCTTCTCACGCACCTCAGACATCAAGCGTGATACGAATCCACCGCCACCCAAGACATAGTTACCAACCAATAAGGGGAAATAGTCAGGATTGTTACGGGCTACAGCTGTCATACCCATGGCGATATGCGCTTGCTGAGAATCAAAGGGAATCTGCACTTCACGCTGCGCTAAAGGTTCGATGGGCGAACGTTCCAATTGCGGTAATGGTGCAATCGCAGGTCCTGACCGTGGAATTCTGTTTAATAGAGTTTGCACAATTTCATTTGCCTGCGCTTGATCTACATCACCTACAATACTGACTATCATGCGATCACCACGGTAGAACTGCTGATGAAATTTCTGCAAGTCTGAAACAGTAATAGCACCAACTGATTTAACTGATGGAGAATCAGCCAAAGGATAAGTACCGTAGATCATTTTTTTAAAACGGCGTTCTAAAACATAATCTGGCTTTGTTTCTGCTTCCAACAAGCTGGTGATCGTTCTTTGCTTTTCTCGCGCTAAGATATTTGAATCGTATGTGGGTGTACTCAACATGGCGGAAGCTAGCTGTACTGCCCTATCTCGCAAATCTTTTCTGCTTAATGTGCGAATACGCAAGATTGCACGCTCACCGCCCACTGATAAGCCAATATTTGCACCTAAATCCGCAATCTCATCGGCAATTTGCGCTTCGCTTAGCAAACCCTTTTCGCCACGAGCCCCATAGTTCATGAGGCCTGCAGTCATATCCGCTAAACCGCTCTTGCCAGCTGGATCATAGCGATCACCAGCATCAATGCTGACCTCTATATCGACCATTGGCAATGTCTTGGTTTGCACTAAATAAGCTTTAGCGCCTTTGTAAGTATCTAATTTTTCGATCGGTAGGATGGCCTGAGCGCTATCCAGTAAACCGAATCCCAAAAGATAAATCAGGATGACTTTATAAGGGACTCTCATTGCTTGCCCTCCTGACCAATAGTCTTACGCGCCTGAGGATATAGCACTGCAATAGTTAAACACTCATCCACTAAATATTTTTTGGTAACAGCTTGCACTTGCTCTGGAGTAATGGTTTGCATTTTCTCCAACATATAGTCTATGTCTTTCCAAGAAAATCCAGCCATCTCAGTACTAACAATTTCCATTGCTTGGCCAAAAATAGAATCACGCTTATAAATTTGCTCTGAAAGAATGCGCACCTTGATGCGCTTTAGCTCAGACTCCAATACGCCTTTTTGCTTGATTTCATCAATCGCCTTACGAATACTAGCTTGCGCTTGTGTAACCGATTTCCCTTTGGCCATAGTGGCGTTAATTTGGAATAACTCAGGTCCACGCGAGACCATGTCATAGCCAACGCCTACATCATTCACAACCTTCTCTTGCTTAACTAATGTGCGATTCAAGCGCGCATTGTCATAGCCATCAAGTACGGCTGTCAGAAGCTCAAGCGCGTATGGCTCTGGATCATCTAGCTTGCCAGGCTCAAGACGGGGGACCTTCCAAGCCATGGCCAGTTGCGCACTATCAGCTGGTGCTTTTACCTGCACCTGTTTGATCCCTTTTTGCTGCGGCTCAATCTGTGGCTTACGTACTGGTAGCTCTTGTGCGCTCACAGCACCATAGTATTTTTCTATTGTTGCCAATACTTGCTTTGCATCTACGTCACCAGCAATCACTATTGTTGCATTGTTTGGCTTATACCAACTGCGATACCACTCCCTAGCATCAGCAGCAGTCATGTTTTGTAAATCATTCATCCAGCCTACGACCGGATGACGATAGGGTGAACTCATGTAAGCAGTTGCCATGAGTGATTCATTGAGTAGGCTGCTAGGGTTATCTTCGGTGCGCAAACGGCGCTCCTCCATCACTACCTGAATTTCTTTGAGGAACTCAGCATCATCAAAATTCAAATTAGACATACGATCAGATTCAAGCTTGATCACTTCATCTAACTTTGATTTCTCTACTTGTTGAAAATAGGCTGTGTAGTCACGAGAAGTGAATGCATTCTCGCGCCCACCTACTGCAGCCACCAAACGTGAAAACTCTCCAGCTTTCACTTTGTCAGTTCCCTTAAACATCATGTGCTCAAGGACATGTGCCACGCCTGTCTTACCATTGACCTCGTCCATTGAGCCTGCGCGGTACCAGACCATGTGAGCCACAGTTGGAGAGCGATGATCTTCCCGAATGATTAGTTTGAGTCCATTACTGATCTGGAATTCATGGGTATCGGATTGATCTTTAGCCGTCGCCCAAGACAATTGGATTAAGAGCAAAAATAAGAAGGTAATTCGGAGTAAATTGAAGCGCATCTGCTAAATCACCATATCCCAAGAATTTAATTGATAAGATGCAAGGATTAAATTGTATCGATTATGTTCGGCTTACGTAAAACCCTCGGATCCCTATTCAAATCTAGCGAGATAGATGAAGCTTGGTTTGACACCTTAGAAGAATCACTGATTCAGAGTGATGTAGGATTACCCACGACTGAGCAATTAATCGACAAACTTCGTAAGGCTGCAAAATCTGAAATGGTTTCCAGTCCTGAAGGGTTGCAGGCGCTTCTGATTAAAGAGGTTGGCTCGTTATTGCAGGCATTAGAACCATCCCCAAACCCACTATTTACAAGCCACAAAGATACTATTCCTGAAGTTTGGCTGGTCGTTGGGGTCAATGGCGCAGGCAAAACAACCACGATTGGGAAGCTTTGCAGACTATATCAATCCCAAGGTAAATCAGTGCTTCTCGCAGCGGGCGACACCTTTAGAGCAGCGGCACGTAATCAATTGCAAGAATGGGGCGAACGTAACCAAGTCGATGTCATCACTCAAGAAGGTGGCGATGCAGCGGCAGTAGCCCATGATGCAATTCACTCAGCCATTTCCCGCAAAAGCGATATTTTGATCATTGATACTGCAGGCCGTCTTGCTACCCAAGACCATCTGATGGAAGAACTCAAGAAAGTGAAACGCGTCATTGGTAAGGCGCTCCCTGGAGCTCCCCACCAGACTCTCTTGGTTTTGGATGGCAATACGGGCCAAAATGGATTAAGCCAAGTAAAGGCCTTTCATGCAGCCTTGGGCCTGACCGGAATTATCGTTACTAAACTTGATGGGACCGCTAAAGGCGGTGTTATCTGCGCCTTGGCTCATACCCTCAAAGATGACCCTAAACCAGCCATCCTAGCCCTAGGAAAAGGTGAGGGAATTGAAGATTTAGCCCCATTCACAGCCAGGCAATATTCTTCCGAATTATTCAATTAATTCAATAAGTTACAAGATTAATAAAGCATTAGCACTCTCTTGACAGGAGTGCTAAAATAGACCCTTATTAACACCTCATATTTATAAAAAATGGTCCAAAAGAAATCTGACAAACCGAATTTGCAAAGGCTGCCTGTAGCGCAGGCTGCAGCGGCGTCCGCATTTCCAATGCTGCCATCCCTTGGGGTTGGCACACTTGATTCCTATATTGCGTACGTTAATCGCGTACCAATGCTTAGTGCTGCAGAAGAATTACATCTGGCGCAGGAGTTTCGTCGCACTGAAAATGTTGAGGCTGCTAAAACTTTAGTGCTATCACACTTGCGTCTAGTTGTTTCTGTTGCGCGCCAATATCTTGGTTATGGCATTCCACATGCCGATCTTATTCAAGAAGGCAACATTGGCTTAATGAAGGCAGTAAAACGTTATGACCCAAACAACGGTGCTCGTTTAGTGTCTTATGCGATCCATTGGATCAAAGCTGAAATCCATGAGTACATCCTCAAAAATTGGCGCTTGGTCAAAATGGCAACAACTAAAGCACAACGCAAATTGTTTTTTAACTTACGCAGCAATAAACCTACTTTGAGTGCACTCACTCCGGGCGAAGTAGACGCCTTAGCTAAAGCCCTAGATGTAAAGGGCTCGGATGTTAAGGAAATGGAAATGCGCCTTGCGGGCGGTGACGTTGCGCTTGAAGGTGATGATAGTGACGAAGACGCTGCATATGCACCGATCCAATGGCTTGCTGACAACACTCAAGAGCCTACAGAGCGGATTGCCCATGCGGAGTCTGATGCATTACAAGGCCCTAAATTAGATCAAGCATTAATGGCCTTAGATGAGCGTAGTCGCAATATCGTGCAATCACGCTGGTTGGCCATGGATGCTGATGGCAATGGCACTAAAACTTTGCATGATCTTGCCGCTGAATATGGCATCTCAGCAGAACGTGTTCGCCAAATTGAAACTGCTGCACTCAAAAAAATGCGCGGTATGTTGCAATCTGAAGAAGCCTAAATTCATTCGCCGCTGCAGTTATATTTTTTTATTTTAGAAGCTCTTTCAAGTCATGCGCCAAGGTCTCTGGGCCTTGAGCATGCTTGATATACAGGCGCAGTCGTCCGTCAGGGTCAAAAGCATAACTACCTGCAGCATGGTCCATGGTATATGAGCTTGGGCTATTTCCCGGCACCTTCTTGTAGTAAATCTTGAAGTCCTTGGTAACTTTTTCTAACGCTGCTTCATCTGCAGGACGCAAACCTAGAAAACGTGCATCAAACGATGGAACATACTGTTTCAAGATTGCTGCAGTATCACGCTCAGGATCAACTGTTACAAATAACACCTGTACTTTATCTGACTGAGCGCCCAACAGCATCATCGTCTGCTGCATCTCCGTCAAAGTAGTTGGGCAAACATCAGGGCACTGGGTATACCCAAAGAACATCACAACAACCTTACCCTTAAAGTCAGCAAGCGTTTTCACAGTGCCATCAGGATCTAGCAAACTAAAGTCTTTGCCGAAAGCTGTGCTACCTGTGATATCAATATTTTTAAATTCAGGCTTTTGACTACAAGCCCCCAACAACAAGATGCAGAGTGCAATACAAATATTTCGCAAAAAATGGATATTCATCTCAAAGGAAGTAGTGATCTATTAGCAATGCTGCAAAGAGCAAAGACAAATAGGTAATTGAAAAGCGAAAGGTCTTCTTAGCCAAAGCATCGCTATAAGAAATAAACAGCGCAACCACATAAGCCAAGAACATCAACCCTAGAATGATGGCTGAAATCAAATACACCATGCCACTCATTCCATAGATGTAAGGTAGTAAAGTCGCAGCAATCAAAATCAAGGTATAAAGCACGATATTGAGCAATGTAAAACGCTCACCATGAGTCACTGGAAGCATTGGTAATCCCGACTGCACATAGTCATCGCGACGATATAAAGCCAGAGCCCAAAAATGTGGGGGCGTCCAAACAAAAATAATGAGTACCAAAAGCCAGGCTTCAGCCGAGAGGGTATTGGTTACTGCCGCCCAACCAAGTGCTGGAGGCATTGCGCCAGATAAACCGCCAATCACAATATTCTGTGGAGTAGCAGGCTTCAGCAGCCAGGTATAGATTACTGCGTAACCAACAAAAGTTGCCAACGTAAGCCACATCGTTAAGGGGTTACAGAAATTCCACAAAATGATCATTCCCAGTGAACCCAGAATGATCGAGAAAACAATAATATGAAACGGTGTTACCTCACCAGTAGCTGAGGGGCGCCATGAGGTGCGCTTCATCTTGGCATCAACTGCCTGCTCAATTAAACAGTTCACTGCGAATGCAGCGCCTGCCAATAACCATATCCCAATAATGCCGCCAAATAAAACTGGGTAAGGAACCATACCTGGGGTTGCCAAGAACATACCAATTACCGCACAGAAGACCGCGAGTTGAGTCACCCTGGGTTTGGTTAAAACCCAGTATTGGCGCCAACGTGGCATTACCACTACTTCGGATGTATTTGCTGTATTCATAATGACTTCCAAGAAGCCCAATAACCCATTCTGACCAAACAGAATACCAAAGCAGCAGAACCAGCAGTATGGAGCAAAGCTGCTAGCAGGGGCCACTGAAATACCACGTTTGAAATACCAGTCAGAATCTGCAAAGCAAGTAATGTAAATAAGAGTTTGGCAAAGAATTTGAGGCCGGGGGTTGCTGATGTAGATAGGTTCAAAGCTCGCCAGCCCAAGAATGAAAATACGACCAATACCAACACTGCAAATAAACGATGCGTCCAATGAATGGTCTGAAGAGCAACTGGAGAAATAAAATCACCCTGAGCGTTTAGGCCTAACTGGCGCCACAAGGTAAAGCCCTCCGAGTAATTGGTTTCAGGCCATGCCGCACCTAGACAAGTCGGGAAATCTGGACAAGCTAATACAGCGTAATTAGTGCTAACCCAAGCACCCAAGAAGATCTGAATGCCAAGAGCTATAAAAGCGATCAACAACAAAGCAGCTGGTAATGGTTTGACACCTAGCGTACGTACTGCAGAAATTTTTTCTTCCCAAGCCTGTTGGGCATATGCGGTTAAGCAAGCGAATAGCACAAGAGCCAACATCAGATGAATCGTCACAATAATGGGCTGCAACTTCAATGTGACAGTCCATGCACCAAATGCCCCTTGAAGGCAAACCAATATGAGCAAACCCATACTTCCAAATAGGGGGGCTTTGCCTAAGGTTTTCACTTTATTAAATGCCAAGGCCACTTGCACCAAAATCAGGGCGCCTACAGTCATCGCTAAATAACGGTGAATCATTTCGATCCAGGCTTTCATAACGGTTACAGGGCCGCTTGGCAAGGCGCTCTCAGCTTGCTGTATATCACTCAAGGCATGAAATGGATTGGATGTACCATAACAACCAGGCCAATCAGGACAGCCGAGACCAGAATCAGTCAATCGAGTGAAGGCACCAAACACAATTAAGTCAAAGGTCATAAATACCAAGACCCAATTGAGTTTCTGAAAAAAGCTATAGCCAGGCCTGGTCCAAAGATAAGCCAATGGTAGGCCTGCAAAGACAACTGCGATAGCGGCAAGCTCTAGGAATAAAACAATACTGGGCATTACAATCTCTCACCCTTATGATTTAACTTCAAGAGCTTTTCCAAATCCTTCTTCATGCTAGAAAATTCTTTTGGAGAGGTGGTAATCGGAAAGTACATCATCTTCGCCGGACTTGGATCAATCAACTGAATCTCTTTTCCAGCGCCCTCTTTATTAAGCCAGGCATCAAACTCCGCACGAGACTTCGGATCCGCAGGTAATGACACCACCTTAAGCCCTGCCGTCTTCTCGTCATAAGCCTTTGCTAATTCAGGATCTACTGACTTGCCATCGGTGTTGACCCAAACGAGCTGAACGCGCCCGCTTTCTCTTCCCATCGCAACTCTTGTTTGACGCATGAGAAATAGCGCTTCTACGCATTGCTTATCTTTCAACTGACATTCACTTGCAGGCCGCGCAACCAATAAAGTCCATTTACCTTCCAATGGCACATCAAGCCAAGCGCTATTGAATTCTTGGGCTGGATACACCAGGGTGCCGAAATTGGTTTTTCCACCTTCAGGCTTAATCACGTAGTACGCAAAATAGGATGCAATCACAGGACTTGCACATGCAAGTAATAGCAAGAGCATCTGAATGCGCCCTCGGCGAGTCCGAGCATTGATTGCCGATGAATCCATCTGAGAAGCCGGAATTAATAACTCTTTATCGCTCACGCCTAAACCCTATTCCCCGTACCCTGACGCCCATATTGACGCAGGCCAGTAATCAACCAAAATAAAAATCCGCAAACTGCCAAAGCAAACCACTGGAATGCATAAGCATAATGGCGATCGACCCCACTTGTCAGGGGTGCCCACCCCCTCAATAGGCCGTCTTCAATACCGATCTCTTCTGCACGCAAAATAAATGGGGCTTGAGTCCAGCCATGTAGATCGCCTTCAGCCACCAAGTTAAAGTTTTGCTCAATTTTTGGCTTGCCAAGACTAGCCAAAGGTTTGCCATCGCCTAACTCATACACCTTGCCCGGATGAGCAAAGACGATTCCTTCAACATTGACAATCCCAGTAGGGGTTTTGATTGGTGGCAAAGTTTCTCGATTTTCATTATTTCGCGGAGCCCAGCCCCGATTCACCCAAAGCACCTCATCGCGATCCGTTAAACGTAATGGCATCATTAGATAAAAGCCAGACTGCGAAGAAGTAGTGCCAGCAGCCGGAATTGGTCTTGGGCGGTTATCCAACCAAATGGCAGCCTCTGGAATGTATTGGCCCCGAGCAATCATGCGACGCTCACTAGCCTCTTCAAGAGTCCAAGTCTTTGCATTAGCACTTAATATCGGCATCTGTTGTCTGGCTAACAAATTGGCTGCCAAAGTAATTTTGGTATGAGCCCTAGTCAACTGCCAAAAACCTGCCCCACACCCAAGCGCAATTACCAGGAAGGCTGATACAGTAGCAACTATGCGCTTTGTCACAAGACTGTGAAAGAGGCTATTTAAAGGTTTCAAGATAAGGATTTTGAGATGAAGTGGATTATTCCGATTGTCCTACTAATGATCGTTGCTAGCTTGGGCTCAGCACTTTATTACATGATGAAAGATAGGGGTAATAGCGCCAGAATGGTTCACTCCCTGATGCTACGCATTGGCTTATCGGTTGCACTATTCCTAGGCATTCTTCTAGCCCACTACTTTGGCTTTATTGAGGCAACTGGCATTAAGGTTGGAACACACTAAAGAATACAAAACAGGCTGAGGCTATAAAACAAATCGGGGCTTCAAGCCCCGATTTTTATTCTACTTACATCCAGTAAACAGCGATGTACAAACCAAGCCAAACAACATCAACAAAGTGCCAGTACCAAGCGGCACCCTCAAAGGCAAAGTGGTGTTTAGCTGTGAAGTCGCCACGAATCATGCGACGCAAAACAATCGCTAACATTGTGCCGCCAAGGAAGACGTGGAAGCCGTGAAAGCCAGTCAACATAAAGAAAGTTGAGCCATAGATACCTGAAGTCAATTTCAAGTTCAATGCATGGTAAGCATGGTAGTACTCATACATTTGGAAGCCTAAAAAGATTGCTCCTAAACCAACCGTTGCAGCCAAGCCAATGATGGCCTTCTTCATGTGATTCTCAACTAATGCATGGTGAGCAATCGTAATCGTCACACCAGAGCTCAACAACAACAATGTGTTGATGGTTGGAACGGGCCAGGGACCCATGGTGGTGAATTTCTCAACCAAACCAGCAGGACCATCGTTAGGCCAAACCGCTTGGAAATCAGGCCATATGAGCTTGCTTTCAACATCACCCATCCAAGGCATCGCGATATTGCGAGCGTAGAACAAAGCCGCAAAGAATGCGCCGAAGAACATGATCTCAGAGAAGATGAACCATGCCATTGACCAACGATAGGAGATGTCGACGTTAACGCCGTTCTTACCAGCATTTGACTCTGCAATCGTGTCACCAAACCAGTTATAGAGCACATAGAGAACAAATGCGACTCCAGTCAAGGTAAGTGGTCCACCCCAAGAGGCGTGGTTTACCCAGCCAGATATACCAAAGGCAAAACCAATCAGGCCAAACGCAGCCATAGCTGGATGCCTAGATAGTCCAGGGACGAAATAGTGTGGGGTTGAATTGGATGACATCTTATTCTCTCTATTCAATCAAAAAATAATCAATGGGACACAACTGCTTTCACTATTAAGAGCAGGACGGCCATAAAAATTAAGGCTCCAACAACACCCGCAATAATAATGTGTACAAAACTTAATGATGCTACATCTTCCTGCAAACCTGACTTCTTACGCACCCCTAAAAAGCCCCACATGACGGCTTTCATAGACTGCATAAAACTACCATTCTTCTTCACGAAACTACCTTTGACTTTGGAGCGGGTGGAGTGCCGCCCAATCCCAATTCAAAAAATGTATAGGACAAGGTGATTGTTTTCACATCATCCGGTAAGCCTGCATCAATGACAAAGACCACTGGCATCTTCTTAGTTTCATTAGCCGCCAAGGTTTGTTCTTGAAAACAAAAACATTCCAACTTTGTAAAAAACTCTGTCGCACTTTTAGGTGCGTAACTCGGTATTGCTTGAGCCCTCACTGAGCGATTTTGATTGTTAGTGACTTCATAAACAATCTCCGTCATCTCACCAGGATGCACTTCTAAAAAATTCTTCACTGGCTTAAAGGTAAACGGGCCGCGACTATTGGAGTCAAACTCAATGGTTACTGTACGAGCATAGTTAACTTGGGTGTTGCCAACCTTGTTGGGACTGAATGCTCTAACGCCATAATCATTCTTGTTCGTTACAACATTGATACCTGTCACTTCACATAGAGCCTTGTACATTGGAACTAAGGCATACCCAAAACCAAACATCATCACTGCAGCAATTACGAGCTTAATTAGGATTTGACGATTGAGCGACTGAGTAGAAACCATTGCAAGCAGCAGGCGTTAACCTAAAAAACTCCGTTTAATCACAATACCAATAAAAAAGGTCAAGACGATACTCAAAAGTACAAACCCCAGCCTGCGATTATTTGCAGCTAGGGCTTGTTTATTTGAAGAATTAAATTCCTGCTTCACGCATCTGCTCTGCACTAGGCGGAGTTTCAAAAGTGTGGTGAGGAGCTGGTGAAGGTACTGTCCACTCAAGACCTTTGGCGCCATCCCATGGCTTCATTGGTGCTTTTTCACCTTTACCGCTATACGCAGGCAACACCACGAATAACAAGAAGTAAACCTGTGCCAGACCGAAACCCAAAGCACCGATAGAAGCGATCATGTTGAAGTCAGCGAACTGAGTTGGATAGTCAGCATAACGACGTGGCATACCAGCTAAGCCCAAGAAGTGCATTGGGAAGAAGGTGATGTTAAAGAAAATCATGGAAGCCCAGAAGTGGATCTTGCCGCGAGTTTCATTCGCCATGTAACCAGTCCACTTAGGGCACCAGTAGTAGAAGCCAGCAAACATTGCAAACAATGAGCCTGCTACCAATACATAGTGGAAGTGAGCAACTACGTAGTAAGTATCTTGTACGCCGATATCGATTGGCGCCATTGCCAAGATCAAACCGGTGAAACCGCCCATCGTAAATACGAAGATGAAGCCGATAGCCCACAACATTGGAGTTTCAAAAGTCATTGAACCTTTCCACATTGTTGCAACCCAGTTAAAAATTTTCACGCCAGTTGGAACAGCAATCAACATTGTTGCGTACATGAAGAACAACTGACCAGTTACCGGCATACCAGTGGCAAACATATGGTGAGCCCAAACAATGAATGACAAGATCGCAATCGATGCCGTTGCATAAACCATTGAGCTATAACCAAACAATGTCTTTCTGGAGAAAGCAGGAACGATTTCACTGATGATTCCGAAAGCTGGAAGAATCATGATGTAAACCTCTGGATGACCAAAGAACCAGAAAATATGCTGGAACATGATTGGGTCACCACCGCCAACAGCAGAGAAGAATGAAGTACCGAAATGGCGATCGGTCAAAACCATCGTGATTGCACCAGCCAATACAGGCATCACAGCAATCAATAAGTACGCCGTGATCAACCAAGTCCAACAGAACATTGGCATCTTCATTAATGTCAGACCAGGAGCGCGCATATTCAAGATGGTGACGATGATATTGATCGAACCCATGATGGAAGAAGCCCCCAACAAGTGGAGAGAGAAAATTGCCATGTCCATGCCAGGGCCCATTTGCGAGGTCAATGGAGCATAGATAGTCCAACCACCAGCAGGAGCACCGCCAGGGACCAAGAATGAACTCAACAACAAGGTTGCGGCCACTGGAAGAATCCAGAAGCTAAAGTTGTTCATGCGAGCAAATGCCATATCGGAAGCACCAATTTGCAAAGGCACCATCCAGTTTGCAAAACCAACGAAAGCCGGCATGATTGCACCGAACACCATCACCAAGCCGTGCATGGTAGTTAATTGATTGAAGAACTCTGGACGGAAGAATTGCAAACCAGGTTGGAACAATTCCAAACGGATTCCCAAGGCCATCAGGCCGCCAGCTAATAAGCTAATAAACGAGAAGATCAGGTACATCGTGCCGATGTCTTTGTGGTTGGTTGCGAACAACCAACGACGCCAACCATGTGGCGTGTGATCATCATGCGCGTGATTGTGTGCGTGATCGTGGGTAGTAGAGACTGTGCTCATGAATTACTCCGGTTTCGTTTTATCTGTATTAGTTAATCTGAATTACTGGCCGCGTGCGGTAATAATTTCTTGGGTCTGAATCACTTCACCCGTCTTATTACCCCATGAATTACGAGTATAGGTAATGACTGCGGCAATATCGCCATCAGAAAGTACACCTGCCCATTTCGGCATTGCATTTTTACCGTTTAACAAAATGTTGAATTGACCAGCTTTAGGACCATTCACCACTTTGCTGCCATCCAATGCTGGGAACGCACCCGCACCTTTGCCATTTGGCTGATGACATGCAGCACAGTTTGCTGCGTAAACTTTTGCACCGCGCTCTTTTTGTTCTTCAAGGGTGTAAACCTTCGAAGGATCATCACCGCCAGCGCCCATTTCTTTCTTCTTCTGTGCAACCCAAGCACTGTAATCCTCTTGTGAAACTACTTTCACAACAATCGGCATGAAAGCATGCTCAGCACCGCAAAGCTCAGAACACTGACCGCGGAATGTACCAATCTTGTCGGCCCTAAACCAGGTATCACGAACAAATCCTGGGATCGCATCTTGCTTAACGCCAAACGCAGGGATCGTCCATGCATGAATAACGTCGTTTGCTGTAGTAATCAAGCGAATCTTCTTACCAACAGGGACAACCATTTCGTTATCCACTTCCATCAAATAGGTATTTGATTTTGGCGCTAGGTTGTTAATCGCTTCACGTGAAGTAGACAAAGTAGACAAGAAGCTAATGCCTTCGCCTTCGCCTTTAATGTAGTCATAACCCCATTTCCACTGATAACCAGTGGTCTTAATAGTGATGTCAGAGTTAGTTGTATCTTTCATAGCTACAACTGTTTTAGTTGCAGGCAGTGCCATACCAATCACGATGAGCAAAGGAATGACTGTCCAAATAATTTCAACAGTTGTGCTCTCATGAAAAGAGGCTGATTTATGACCCAAAGATTTACGGTGCTTCAAAATCGAATAGAACATGACACCAAATACGCCCACGAAAATAAGCGCACAGATCACCAACATCATCCAGTGAAGCCAGTGGATCTCTTGCATGATTTTGGTTGCTGGAGCAGCGAAATTCAGCTGGTTTACAGCTGGACCTCCAGGCATGTTTTCAGTGGCGTGTGCTAAAGCAGTGCCGAAGGCTGCTACTAAATAGAGCGATGCCCTAGTGACTTTTCCAAATAAATTCATCTTATTCTCTGTTGATTGTCATGAGCACAGCAGCAAAAAACGCCACAAAATGCTCAAAATGCGGTCTCAAGCCAATACTTCCAGCGATGATTATAGGGTTAATTAGGCTCAACAACAAACAGGGATATCCCACCTCCATCCAATCTTGGTCAAGGTTAAAATGATAGTAAGCACTTACACTTAAGCAGAATATTACCTAGTCTTGCGCCCAATTTGATTTATATCAATATAAGCAACGCTATCCTGCGCTTTTGCAAGATGCTTGCCAATAGCCCAAGCGTGTCCATAAACCACTTCCAGAGTGAGTTTTGGAGGTAAATCAGTCATTTCATGGTTTGAATTAGAGGCTGAATCTCCTAACTTCAAAGCCTGTACATCAGCTATTAGTAGCGCTGAGTTTTCATAATCTAATGTCAGATATTCCATATCCATCACGGGATCTGAAAAGCGCTCAGCCATCAAAACATCGCCCATATCATGCATATCCCAAGGGCTCAATAAGTTTTTGATCTGAAAGGGGAGCGGCCCGACTGAGCGTAACTCTTTCCCGGTATCTGGCCCTAGATAACTAAACGCAATCAAACCACCCTCTCGCAGGACGCGCCAACACTCCTGCAAAAAATGCTTTGGGTCAGCAAGATCATGTAACAAGAGATCGCTCAATACCAAATCAACAGAATTGTCAGGAAGATCAAATTTACCTGTACTGAGATAACTAGAAATTAGGCTTGAATGAGCGGTGCGAAATAAAGAGCGCCAATTTGCCAAGATCTTTGCAAACCACAACTGAGAGGTAGATGAACCCGCTTCTGCAATGCTGTGGATGCGCGCGTGAGGGAAACGTTTGGCAAAAGCAGCCAAATGCTTTCCAGGAAAATCTGGCGCCACTAAAACATCTCTGACATCTAATTTAACGATATCGAGTTTGTGCAGCATACGGTCTGCAATTTCATCTTGTAACCATCTGATCGGCTGGGTCATTGACTCAGTATACTCAGCGCCCCATGCAATTTCTAGTGAATCTTCTTGCATCAATTAGTACACATCTATTACCAACTGCATGCATTATTTGTCAGCAGTTTCAAACTGAATCGATTTGCGCTACTTGTCTTAGTACATTAGAAAATAATAGCCTGATTCACTATGAATGTTGCCACCAGTGCGGCATCCCGCTTCAAGTTCGAGAGCTCAATAAAAAACGTTGTAGCTGCTGCGTAAAGCATCCACCATTTTTTGATGAGACCTATTGCCTTGATCGCTATGATGGGATTTTGCAAGATGCCCTTCATCAACTGAAGTACCAAAAAAGAATTGTCTTTGCATATGGTCTTGCAAAAGCCTGGGATCACATTCAATTTCACTTACAAGAGCAATGCCAGGCTGACTACTTGCTCCCTGTGCCACTGAGTACCGAGAAATTACTGTCACGGGGATTTAATCAAAGCTGGGAATTGGTAAGAAGAATTCAATATGGGCGCCCTGCAAAAAAGTTACCCCATGCCATTAAGCGTCACCATCACTCACATCACCAAGCAGGTAACACTCTGAGCGCAAGACAAGATGCTGTTCAAGAGATGTTTTATATT
>Ga0207956_1000171_pt1 | contig 18808 bp, 14 predicted proteins | sample CryBogCBE25Jul07_FD_184580 | JGI IMG/M metagenome (GOLD analysis project Ga0207956, IMG submission 184580) | Freshwater microbial communities from Crystal Bog, Wisconsin, USA - CBE25Jul07 (SPAdes) (version 2) | ecosystem: Environmental > Aquatic > Freshwater > Lake | place: Crystal Bog...
GCGCCATTAATTTGATCGAGGGATTCGCTTTTAGGAATAAGCAAGCATTCCACATGTAATTCTTGAGCAAGTAATAAATCCGCAGAGTAAAACTTGCTGCCTGGAGAATTGGTTCGAATGACTAAACGTTTCCTTTGCTCTGCGGAGAACTGGGGCCACGCAGTCCGAATGGCATTGCGAGCAGCCCCTTTATCTTCTTCTGCAACAGCATCCTCTAAGTCAAGCACAACACCATCAGCGCCACTATCAAGTGCTTTGACAAAACGCTCAGGACGAGTACTAGGCACAAATAAAAAGTTAGAGCTAAAACCTAGGGGAGTATCAAGTGGATTCATGAGCGTGCTTAGATTGAATTGCTAGACAGTAAAGAGCCTATCTTGGCTTGTTTACGAATATTCCACAAGCGGTCAATAGCTTGACTCATTTCTGCAGGGCTAGCGCCGCCGCTAAAAGCAGCCAAACGCATGGCTTTATCGGTAATTTCTGCGCGGGATAGAGTATTGCCTGGATCGCCTTTAGGCTCATCGACGCGACCATCTAATACCTGGCCATTATTAAGATGAACTTTAACTTTACCAATCCAACGTTGTGGATAAGCGCCATCCACTTCGGGATCGAGGGTCATAGTCACGCGATCTCTAAATAAACAAATCGCATCATCATGGAAATGTTCATCGAATTCTTGTAAGCCAGCAAATTGGTAATGAGCAATGAGCGCTAGTACAGTGCCCATGGAGAACTTTGATTGATGGACAGTTGTCGGATCAGTAACTGGCCCTAAAACATCAATTGCACCTTGATGTACCAAAGTTTCTACTTTAGCGATATCACTAGGCTTGAGTTTATTCGCAAGCATCACTTGTAATAGGGCGTCAGCAGCAGGATGAGTATGACGGCAAGAAGCGTGATATTTAAAACTGGTCTCTGCCAAAGTCCAACGAGTACCAAGACGATCGACTAACTTGCTAGGATCTGCATCACTAGACATGCCTGCTGCTAGTCCTTGCTTGCCTTCCAGAATATGTTGCGCCCCAGTGAAGCCTGCTTGGGCGATGTATGCTGACATCAAGCCAGTAGAGGCTGCATGCGCAGTGTGTAGCTGCTTGGAATCAGCGGCATCGCGTAAAAACTCCCAGAGACCTGCTGACTGTGTGCCCGCTGAACCAAAGGCGTGCAACATTTGTGCGGGATTGAGTTTAAGTAAGCGACCTACAGTAGCGGCAGCGGCAATCGTTCCTGCAGTGCCGGTTGTATGAAAGACTTTATAGTGCGAACGCCCTAAAAATTCGCCAACCCGTATACCGACTTCATAGCCCGCTACTGCTGCAACTAACATCTCTTCGCCTGAGGCGCCAATTGCTTGAGCACAGGCTAAGGCGGGAGGAAAAACAACTGTTGCCGGATGAAAGACTGAGCCGTTGTGAACGTCATCTTGTTCTGCAACATGTGAAGCAGCGGCATTAGCCATTGCTGCTAAAAAAGGACTAGAAGTTTTTCGAGAGATGAGGATTTCAGAAGGTCCGGTGTGAGTAGCATCAAAACCTCCCATATTTTGGGCAAACTGGGTAATGGTTTCGACAGGTCGTGAGCCTTTGCCTGCGATTGCAGATCCAAACCAATCGACCAATAAATCTTCTGCACGACTAATGACATCACTTGGAATATCGCTAATCTTGAGATTGGCAGCAAAGCTTGCAAGCTCGCGAGATAAGTGTTCTGTACTCATAAGGATGACGTCTCTAGTCTTTTAATTATTAATTGAATTACGCCAGCACTGCGCTTGCTTGCATCGTGAGCCAGCCTTCGTGATCTTGCGCCCAGATCGCAATCGTTTTTCCAGATGGATCTTTTTCTAAATCTGGCTTAGCACTGACTTTGAAAATATTGATATCAAAAGTAGGGCGAATAGCCCGGAACTCAAAGCTCTTCAGCTTACACCCTGGAATGCTCTGTCGCACTAGATCTACTAAAAGTGTGGCAATCAAGGGGCCATGCACGATCAGACCTGGGTAGCCTTCCACCTCAGTCACGTACTTGCGGTCGTAATGAATGCGATGACCATTGAAGGTCAATGCAGAGTAACGAAATAAAAATACATCATCAGGCGTGATAGTTTTGCTCCACTTAGCATCTGTTGGGGCGGGAGTAGGTGCTACAGGTTTGTCATCAGGACCCGGTGCATCGCGATAGACGATGTCGTGTTCCTCAATAATGGCCAAACCTTCTTGATTGGAGATTTCGTGTTTGACCAAAACAAAAATCAAATCACCGGTGCGTCCAGACTTATGGGTTACCGATTCAATTTTAGAAACGCGTTTGATTTCATCGCCAACACTTAAAGGTTCTAACCATTGCACACGGCTACCAGCCCACATGCGGCGGGGTAGTGGTACAGGCGGTAAAAAGCCACCACGTTTAGGATGGCCATCGGACCCAATTTCAGATTGACGTGCATGTGGCAAAAAATATAGCCAGTGCCAAAGTTCAGGCAAGAAGGTGCCTTTGCTTGGCTCGGGGTCGGGTCTATCAAGCGTTGCCGAGAGGGCGCGCACTGGCGCAGCCGTAACAGTGTCAGTGAGTATTTCGGTTTTACCGAGCCACTCTTGGAGATGGGTGATGGTTTGAGGTTCGATTCGCATAACTTCCATTATGCCAATCTTGGGAAAAATCTTAGCCGATCAAAATCGAGGCAAAGTAGCTCAGCAGCCCCGTCAGTGCGGAGCTGGCAATGACGAGCATTACCCCTTTTTGGAATTTAAACAAGGCTAAACCTGCTAATCCGCAAATGAAGATGGATATCCAAGAAATTGACCCACCCAAGCCATGGGGTAAAAAGACGTGATACGCAAAAAATAGACCTAGGTTAACAATCACCCCAACGACTGCCGCAGTGATAGCAGTGAGTGGTGCAGTAAATCCAATTTTGCCGTGGGTCGATTCCACCAGAGGACCGCCAACGAGAATGAAAAAGAAAGATGGCAAGAAGGTGAACCAGGTGGCCACTACTGCGCCCAATACGCCAAACCAAAACGGGCTGCTGTAACCAATCAGGTGTTGAATATGCCCTGCAAGATAACCAACAAATGCCACCACCATGATGAGTGGTCCAGGCGTGGTCTCTCCCAGAGCCAAGCCGTCAATCATTTGATTTGCGCTCAACCAATGGAACTGATCTACTGCGCCTTGGTATACATAGGGCAACACTGCGTATGCACCGCCAAAAGTCAGGAAGGCAGCTTTAGTGAAGAACCAAGCAATATTGGGATACAGCGTTTTCCAACCAAAGTAGGCAATCAGCATTGCGAGCGGAAGTAACCAGCAGGCAAAGGCAGTAACGCTGTGAAGCACCGTTTTTTGCAAACGAAATTGGGCATGCGCTGGAGTAGGAGTATTGTCATCAATGATGGCGCTGCCATAGCTCTTGAGGTCTTGATTGCCATGACCACTTTGCGCAAAATATTCTGGATAACGTTTGCCGCCCCAGTAGCCGATGGCGGCAGCAATGAGAACAATGATCGGAAAAGAGACATTGAGAATAAAGATGGCTAAGAATGATCCAACTGCAATCCACTTGAGTGCAGGATTGTGAATGGTGCGTTTACCAATGCGTACTGCAGCATGTAAGACGATTGCAGTGACTGCAGGTTTGATGCCAAAGAAAATGGCGGCAATCCATGGCACTTGCCCATAGGTGAGATACACCCAAGATAAACCAATGAGGATAAATAAAGAAGGTAGAACAAATAGTGCGCCAGCGAGAATGCCACCCCAACTACGATGCATTAACCAGCCAATGTAAGTTACTAACTGCTGAGCTTCAGGCCCGGGCAGTACCATGCAATAGTTGAGCGCATGTAAAAAGCGCCGTTCAGAAATCCAGCGACGCTTCTCAACCAACTCTTGATGCAATACAGCGATTTGTCCTGCAGGCCCTCCAAAGCTAATAAAACCTAGCTTTGTCCAAAATTTGAGAGCCTCGCGCAGGCTGATTGCTGAGGGTTCGCTCAAGCATCTTCCATTCCGCCAACAACTTGGCTAAAACCGTTATCTACATAGATGATTTCTGCTGTGATGCCATTTGCCAAATCAGAAAGCAAGAATGCAGCAGTATTGCCTACATCATCGATCGTGACGTTACGACGCAATGGGGCGGTTTGTTCAACCGCTTCCAAAATCTTGCCAAAGCCTTTGATGCCTGAGGCAGCAAGCGTTTTGATCGGGCCTGCAGAAATGCCGTTGGCACGAATGCCTTTGGGGCCAACGGAGCCGGCGAGGTAGCGCACTGATGCTTCAAGCGAAGCTTTAGCTAAACCCATGGTGTTGTAGTTTGGAACATTCTTCATTGAACCTAAGTAGGTCAATGTGAGTAATGAGGACTTATCACGCAACATTGGCAATGCTTCTTTTGCCATGGCTGGGAAGCTATATGCAGAAATATCATGGGCAATCTTGAAGCCTTCGCGTGAAAGCCCCTCTAAAAAGTCGCCTGCAATCGCTTCGCGTGGAGCAAAGCCAATGGCGTGAACAAAACCGTCAAACTGAGGCCAGGATTTTGCAAGGTCCTTAAAGAGGGCAGAAATCTGTTCATCGCTACCAACATCGCAGTCAAAAATGAGTTCGGTATTGAATTCTTTTGCAAAATCAACAATCCGGTCCTTAAAGCGCTCTCCAACATAGGTAAACGCTAGTTCAGCGCCCTCGCGGTGGCAGGCCTTGGCAATGCCATAGGCGATAGAGCGGTTGGAGAGGAGGCCGGTAATGAGGATTTTTTTGCCGGAGAGAAAGCCCATGTTGTGTCCTTTGCTTCAAATATGATTTGCTATCTACAATTGTTGCATATATGTCAAACCAAACCCTTTTTCGCCAAACTGCCTATTTCTTGCTACTAGCCCTGCTATTGGGTGCTAGTAGCAATAATGCACAGGCGGCACAAGGGATTGCGCAATACGGTAAGCCAAAGTACGCCGATGGGTTTACCCATTTTGACTACGTCAATCCCAATGCTCCGCGGGGCGGAACGTTGACCTTGCCAAATCCGGGCCAAAGAACCAGTTTTGATAAGTTCAATCCTTACACATTGCGCGGCGTCACTGCTCCCGGCATTGACCTCATGTTTGAATCCCTCGCCGAGGGAAGCGCGGATGAAGTGTCAAGTATTTATGGATTACTTGCTGACGATATCGAAGTCGCTAAAGATCGTAAGTCAGTCACATTTCACATTCGTCCAGAAGCAAAATTTTCTGATGGCACCCCAGTATTGGCAGCCGATGTAAAACATAGTTTTGATACCTTAATGAGTGGTCTTGCTCATCCCCGCTACAAAACCACCTTTGCTGATGTGAAGCAGGCTATTGTGATTTCTGATCGAGTAGTTCGCTTTGACTTTGCAAATAACAATACAGAGTTGCCCATTATGGTTGGAACCTTGCCAATCTTTTCGCGAAACTGGGGTAAGCGCCCTGACGGTACCATGATTGCCTTTGACAAGATTGCTTTTGAAACACCAATTGGTAGCGGTCCTTATCTGATTGAGTCCTTCAAAGCTGGTAAATCGATCACATACAAGAGAAATCCACAGTATTGGGCGGATCAACTGAGTAAGCCATTGAATGTGCGAGTTGGTTTTTATAACTTTGATCGGGTGTTGTACAAACTCTATAGTGATGACGCAGTTCGGTTAGAGGCATTTAAAGCGGGCGAGTTTGATGCCTTAGTGGAGTACCGCGCTAAGATTTGGGCCAAAGGATATGTGGGCTCTAAATTTGATAACGGTACTCTCTTGAAGAAAGCCTTTATCAACCACAACGGTGCTGGTATGCAAGGCTTTGCCATGAATGTGCGCAAGCCTACATTGCAAGATCCACGCGTTCGTCAAGCCCTCGGATTGGCTCTCGATTTTGAGTGGCTCAATCGCCAAATCTTTTTTGATCAGTATGGGCGGATCAATAGTTACTTTACGAATAGCGACCTGAGTGCCAACTTCGATGGTCCGCGCAAACCAACTGAAGCAGAATTGAAATTGCTCAGGCCACTAAAAGCCAAATATCCACAATGGGTTCCTGATGCAGTTTTTGGCCCAATGCCTGCACCGCCTTCAACCAAGTTACCGGGCAGCCTTCGTCAAAATCTACGTCTCGCCCGTGAATTACTAATGCATGCAGGCTGGCAGTATCGTGACGGCGCCTTGCGCAATGAAAAGGGCGAGCCATTTCGGATTGAGATGGTGGAGAACGGCGGATTTTTCTTGAGAGTGCTATCCGCTTACGGTCGTAACTTGGAAAAGTTGGGTATTCAATTGGATATTCGCACTAGTGACTTTGCTTTGTATCAAAAGCGCATGGATGAATATGACTTTGATATGACCACCACCCGTTTTCCAGATTCACAAAATCCTGGCAATGAATTGTGGGATCGCTTTGGTAGTCAGGCTGCAAAAGCAAAAGGGTCAGATAATATTATTGGCATTCAGTCGCCAGTGGTTGACGCATTAATCGAAGAGATCACCAAAGCGCAAAATCGCGAAGAATTGCGCGCTGCTTGCAGAGCACTAGATCGGGTGCTGTGGAATAGCTATTACGTCATCCCACAGTGGTACAACCCAACACATCGCATTGCCTTCCGTAAAGAAATGCGTTACCCAGAGCCACCGCTGTATTACCAGGCCGAGCCTTGGATCATGCAAAACTGGTGGAAAGAAGAGATTAAATAATGCAAGGACAAATGCGCGCCTACATCTTCAAGCGTTTGCTACTCATGATTCCTACTCTGTTAGGTGTTTTGACGCTGACCTTTGCGGTAGTTCAGTTTGTGCCAGGCGGCCCAGTTGAGCAAATGGTTTTAGAGCTTAAGGGTAAGGGTGATGCTGCGGTAGGGGGAACAGAGTCTTCTGGTGCAGGTGCAACTTATCGTGGGCGTCAGGGTATTGATGCACAGCGACTAGAAGAAGTCAAAGCGTTATATGGATTTGATAAGCCACCACTAGAGCGTTATTTCATGATGTTAGGTCGCTTTGCAAGATTTGATTTGGGTGAGAGCTATTACCAACATGAAAGCGTTTGGCGATTAGTCGTTTCTAAATTACCTGTCTCTATCAGCATTGGCCTGTGGACATTCTTTATTACCTATTTAGTATCGATACCACTGGGTATTGCTAAAGCGGTGCGCGATGGCTCTCGTTTTGATGCGGTGACGAGTACCATGATTTTGGTAGGTTATGCCATTCCAGGGTTTGTATTGGGCGTTCTCTTATTGGTAATTTTTGGCGGCGGAAGTTTTCTACAAATCTTCCCCTTGCGAGGATTAACTTCTGATAACTGGAGTGATCTGAGCTTCATTGGTAAGGTAATGGATTACTTGTGGCACTTAGTATTGCCCATTACGGCATCTGTTTTGGGTAGCTTTGCAGTAGTCACGATGCTGACCAAGAACTCTTTCTTGGAAGAGATTCGCAAGCAGTATGTATTGACTGCCAGAGCCAAAGGCCTCACTGAAAAACAAGTACTTTGGAAGCATGTCTTTCGCAATGCTATGTTGCCACTAGTCACTGGATTTCCAGCAGCCTTTATTGGCGCCTTTTTCACTGGATCGTTGTTGATCGAAACCCTGTTCTCGCTTGACGGACTTGGTTTGCTCTCTTATGAGTCAGTGATGCGCCGTGATTACCCTGTGGTCTTTGGTACTTTGTATCTCTTTACTCTGATTGGTTTATTTACGAAGTTGATTTCTGATCTTTGCTATGTTTATGTAGACCCTCGTATTCAGTTTGGTGCCGGAGGTGGTTCATGAGCCGCTGGCACCGCTTTAGAAATAATCGTAGAGGTTATGCCAGCCTTTGGATCTTTATCGTTCTGTTTGGTTTATCGCTTTGCGCTGAACTGATTGCGAACGATAAGCCTCTCATCGTTCGCTATGACGGACATTTTTATTTCCCAATTGTGAAGAATCTTCCCGAGACAGTGTTTGGTGGAGACTTTGCCACGCCAACAGATTTCTTGGACCCCGATATTCGTCACAATATTACAAGTGATGGCAATTGGGCAATCTATCCAATCATTACGTATAGCTACGAGACACTGAACTACTTTTCACAAGTGCCCAATCCAGCGCCACCATCTTGGCAAAACTGGCTTGGCACTGATGACCGCGGTCGCGATGTCCTCTCGCGCTTGATTTATGGTTTTCGACTATCTATTTTGTTTGGCTTGGCGCTAACACTTGTGGGGGTCACGGTTGGCATCATCACCGGGTCCTTAATGGGGTTCTTTGGGGGTAAGTTTGACTTAATCTCTCAACGTTTAATCGAAATTTGGTCAGCAATGCCAGAGTTATATCTATTGATTATTTTTGCTTCAATCTTTAATCCTAGCGTTTCTCTATTGATTATTTTGTTAGCAGCGTTTGGCTGGATGGGTCTGTCCGATTACGTCCGCGCAGAATTCTTCCGCAACCGTTCTTTGGAGTATGTGCGCGCAGCCAGAGCGCTTGGTCTCACCAATTTGCAAATCATGTGGCGCCATATTCTGCCTAATAGTTTGACCCCAGTAATCACCTTCTTGCCATTTCGAATGAGTGCGGCAATTTTGTCGCTCACCAGTTTAGATTTCTTAGGTTTAGGCGTCCCCCCTGGAACACCTAGCTTAGGTGAGTTGCTTTCGCAAGGTAAAGGTAACTTGGATGCCTGGTGGATTTCACTTTCTACCTTTGTTGTCTTGGTAGCGACATTGCTACTGCTCACTTTTATGGGTGAGGCACTGCGTGATGCTTACGATTCTCGTAAAGCAGGTCTGATGAGCGGAGGTCGCTCATGAGCTTATTGCGCTATGAAGACTTCTGCATTTCTTTCGGAACAGGTCGCCGTGAAAAATTTGCCGTCAATCATTTAGATTTGGAGATCGGTATTGGCGAACGGGTTGCCCTAGTGGGTGAATCTGGTTCAGGTAAGACGCTTACCGCACTTGCGCCCTTAAGACTTGAGCCTGAGGGTGCGAAAGTTTCTGGAAAGATTTTGTGGAACAAGAAGGATGGTAGTGGGACAGTGGATTTATTGTCTATGCCCATCCAAGATATTCGCGAGATTCGAGGCCGTGAGATTGCCATGGTCTTCCAGGAGCCGATGACAGCGTTAAATCCGCTCTTTACCATCGGCAATCAAATCATTGAGGCAGTGCAGATCTACCAACCCTTGCTCTCTAAAACTGATTGTATTGATGCGGCCATTGATCTACTCAAAAAAACCGGTATTCCTGAGCCAGACAGACGTTTTCATTCTTACCCCCATCAGCTGTCTGGCGGTCAAAGACAACGAGCCATGATTGCAATGGCTCTGGCTTGTAAACCGCGTTTATTGATTGCCGATGAGCCAACGACTGCTTTAGATGTCAGTTTACGTTTGCAAATTCTCGATTTGCTAAAAGAATTGCAAGAAGAATCTAAAGAGCACGGTGGAATGGGTATCTTGTTGATTACGCACGATCTCAATTTAGTAAAGCATTTTGCACAACGCGTGGCGGTTTTGAACCAAGGCAATCTCATGGAGTCTGGACCCACAAAGCAAGTCTTTGAGCATCCAACCGATCCTTACACTCGTGCCTTAGTGAATAGCGAGCCAGTACGCGAGCTTGCTCCAGTCATGCCTTTGGCGCCCGTGCTCCTCAAGACAGAGGGTTTGTCTGTCGCCTACCCAAACTCTGAGTCGACTTCCTGGTTTAAAAAAGCGCCAGCTCATAAAGTATTAAAAAAAGTTTCTTTTAGTCTAAAGCAGGGTCAGACCATCGGCGTAATTGGTGAGTCTGGCTCAGGCAAGACAACCTTAGGTATGGCAGTGCTTGGCCTACTTGGCGACTCTGCAGCGCAAGTCAGTGGTGATGTAGATGTTCTTGGTAAGGACTGGCAACAGTTAAAGCCTGTTGAGCGCCGTGCAATGCGTTCCAGTTTGCAAGTAATTTTTCAAGATCCCTTTGGCTCGCTTTCGCCGCGCATGAATGTGATGCAAATTATTTCCGAAGGATTGGATGTGCATTATCCAAAGCTCTCTGCGTCCGAACGTGAATCTCGAGTTGTAGACATGCTCAAAGAGGTAGGCTTGGATCGCTCAGCATTGACGCGCTATCCTCATGAGTTTTCTGGAGGGCAGCGTCAGCGCATTGCCATTGCGCGCGCTTTGATTTTGCGTCCGCAGATCTTGGTTTTAGATGAGCCAACCTCCGCATTGGATGTATCGATTCAGAAACAAGTGCTTGCATTGCTATCAGAATTACAGAAAAAGTACAACTTGGCCTACCTAATGATTAGTCACGATTTGGCAGTCATTCGAGCAATGTCGCATGAGGTCATGGTGCTCAAAGAGGGTAGGGTAGTGGAATTCGGGGATACCGAGACCATGATTAAGCAGCCTAAGCAGGTTTACACCAAGGAATTATTTGCAGCAGCTGAGCTAACTTAGTTCTAAACCAAGACCCTATTTTAGGGCTATTTTGGTGCATTAAAGCGATATCAGCATCAAAAAAGTGAAAAAAACGCTTTTTAAACAATGACTTAATACTACAGTCAGGCTTGGTGAATTAAGGGTTCTTTGTTAAACTGACTTGATGTCATTGAAAAAAGCGCTACTTTCACAAATCTTGGGCCTAGCCTTGGGTTTCGCGATTTCGTCTTCTGCCCAAGCGGTAGAGGCGAATGCCCCTGCGCCTGAGGTGACGTCTTCAAGCGTTGAGACGGTAGTTCCAAAAGAAAGTATGTTCCAGGCAGGCAGAGCCTATATTGCTCGGGTATCTGATCGTTTGGCTGATACCGTTACCGGAAAATCTGAAGAGCTTATTAATCGTGCGATGGAAGTGATTGGTGTGCGCTATCGCTGGGATGCTGAGTTGCCTCAGTCTGGATTAGATGGCAGTAGCTTTGTTGGCTATGTCTTTAAAGATAAATTAGGTTTCTTATTACCACGCAAGTCGACACAAATGAGTCGCGTTGGAAAGCCGATTGGTCGTGATGAGTTGCAGCCCGGTGACCTCGTATTTTTTAATACGATGCGTTTAACTTTCTCTCACGTGGGTATTTATGTGGGGGACAATAAATTTATTCACTCACCATCTAAAGGTACCAGTGTTCGCGTTGACGATCTGGGTAGCCTCTATTGGGATAAACGTTTTGATGGTGCCCGTCGTCTTGATGGTAGCGACAACTTAGATGATGCTGAGCGTCAAGAGTTGTTAAATGAGGTGAAGAACCTCAAACGCAAGTCTCGTAGCCTCTAGGCCTACTCTCCAGCCCCTTTGGCTGACTAGCCTTTGAGCTTTTCTTTAATCAATGCCATTTGTTCTTGGGTTGCTACTTCGCCAGCTAATATGGCCGCATTTCTGGATTTGAAATCACCGCTACTCATTTGTTTGAGTTGCGGCTGAATGACGATATCGGCACTTTTCAATTCGTATTGATTGATGCTTCTTTGCATTATTGAGATAGTTTGTTGCAACACTCCAAAGGTGCCACTCGCATCCTGATGAACGGGCTCTGAAGAGATATTGACTGCAATTACGAGTGTAGCCCCCATCTGTCTTGCATAACTCACGGGTACCGGCGCGACTAAACCACCATCAAGATATTCTTTGCCGCCAATGACAGTCGGCTGAAAAACGCCGGGAATACTGCAGGAGGCTCGTACGGCTTGACCAGTGTTTCCGGCGCGAAACAAAACGCCTTTGCCTGATTGCAATTCAGTTGCCACAATGCCCAGTGGAATGCGCATCTGCTCTATGGTTTTGTTTTGCACTTCGCGGTTGACCATATTTTGTAGGGCATCACCCTTAATCAATCCCCCAAACCGTCCTGCAAACGGCAAACCCCAATCGGCAATGGTGGCCTCATCAAGATTAAGAGCTAGGCGATTGAGATCATTTCCTGTGGCGCCAGACGCTAGTAGGGCTGCGATAACGCTACCGGCACTACTGCCAACCACGAGATCTGGGTGAATGCCTTGAGCCTCTAAAGCTTTAATGACGCCAACATGCGCAAACCCCCTTGCTGCGCCAGCCCCCAACACTAGGCCAACAACTGGCTTTTTAGAGCCAATCAGACTGCACGAGCTCAAAGCACCAGCACTAAGCAGGGCGCTGATGCCAATACCAAGACCCAATAAATGGCGTCGTTCAGCAGAAACGGGGGCTTTTGATGAAATATTGTGCATGTGGCTATTGTATTGAGCCTACCTTATAATAGATACACGGTGAACGAAAAGGACTTCGTTGCAGCGCGGACATGTTCCCTAACTAGAAATTATGAGATGGATTGTCCGTAGTCGCTAAAACACCAAAACCCATTACTGAAATACATTATTAAAGCCTGCTCAGGATATTCCTGATAGCCCCACATTTATGGACGATCACAATAAGCGCATTATAGAAACAGCCCTCCTGTGCGCGCAGGAGCCACTGACCGTTGCTGACTTGTCTCGTCTATTTGTCGAAGACATCACTACTGCAGATATTGAGGAAGCATTAGTGGAGCTGCAACGCGCGTGGCACGACAGGGGAATGGAGTTGGTGCATATTGCCACTGGCTGGCGTTTCCAAAGTCGTCTATCAATGCGCGAGTATCTTGATCGCTTAACACCTGAGAAGCCGCCAAAGTATTCTCGTGCAGTGATGGAGACCCTGGCAATCATTGCCTACCGTCAGCCTGTTACTCGCGGTGAGATCGAAGAAATTCGTGGTGTTGCTGTCAGTAGTAATGTGATGAAACAACTAGAAGACCGTGGTTGGGTAGAAGTGATTGGCCACAAAGATACTGTTGGTCGCCCTGGTTTATATGCCACTACAAAACAATTTTTGGATGACTTAAGTCTGACCAATTTACAAAGCTTGCCAATGTTAGAAGATGCAGCGCCGATGGCCGCTGCAGAGCATTTAGGTCAAGCAGTGATGGAATTTGATTCCAGTGCCACTGTAGAAACCGTTGTGATTGATAGTGAAGCGCAAGCGGTAGAAGAGGTGGAGGTTGAAGAAGTCACCACCGAGATTACTGAAGAGACAGAAGCAGTTACCCCTAAGTCTGATGAGCAGTCAGACGAAACAAAATAATAATTAATGACAAGTTCCAACGAAAACGATTCAAGTCCGCCAATACCAGCAGCGCCATCACAAACTGATTTAGGGTCTGCTCGCGCAGAAGGATCTCAGGCTGAGGGTGGTGAACGCCCACCACGTGAGGACCCCGGTCCACGTCATCCACGTCGTGCAGGAACCGGCAAGCATCCATTCAACAAGAAGCGTTCTTTTAACAAAGACAAGCCTCGTCGTGAAGGTGAAGGCTCTCAAGGCCCTCGTGAAGGTGGCGGTAATCATTCCGCAAAATTAGGGCCAAACCCTGCAGACGTAGAGGCATTATTTGCTTCTGTAGTTTCTGGTGAGTTTGATGCTGCACTTGATGCGCCAGAAGTCTTGGAAACAAAAAATCCAGATGGCTTGAATGAGAGTGAGATCTCTCATCAGACTGGTGCAGAGCGTCGTGCACAACGCGCTCAGCGTGCGCGTGAAGATGAAGATCCAGATGCGCCAACGGAAGAAGAAGTCAGCAGTTTGCAATTTGCAAATGTGGATGACTTACCGCTCAGTTTGCGCGATGAAGTATGGTCCGACCTTGATGGTTTAGATGACGATGCTGACGACGAAGATACTGTCAAGTTACATAAAGTATTAGCTGACGCGGGCATGGGTTCCCGTCGCGACATGGAAGACTTGATTATTCAAGGGCGCGTATCGGTGAATGGTTTACCTGCCCACATTGGTCAGCGTATTGGGCCAACCGACCAAGTGCGTATCAATGGCAAGCCAGTGCATCGCAAGATTCAAACCAAACCGCCGCGCGTCATCATGTATCACAAGCCTGCAGGCGAAATTGTGAGTCAGTCAGACCCAGAGGGTCGTCCAACTGTATTTGATCGATTGCCAAAGCCACGTCAAGGTCGTTGGATTGCTGTTGGTCGTTTGGACTTTAATACTGAAGGTTTGTTGTTGTTTACCACTTCTGGTGAATTAGCAAATCGTTTGATGCATCCACGTTACGGTGTTGAGCGTGAATACGCAGTGCGTATCTTGGGTGAGTTAAGTCAAGAAAACACGGCACAACTCAAAAGCGGCATTACGCTCGATGATGGCCAGGCTAAATTCTTGCGCCTCTCAATGGGTGGTGGTGATGGCGCCAATCGTTGGTATCACGTTGCATTAACGGAAGGTCGTAATCGCGAAGTACGTCGTATGTTTGAAGCAGTGGGTCATACGGTATCCCGCTTGATTCGTACGCGTTACGGCATTTTCTTATTGCCTCCCCGCTTGCGACGTGGCAAATGGGAAGAGATTGAAGCGGGCGGCATCTATAACTTGATGAAGTCTGCTGGTTTGAAAATGCCTCAGCCGCAAGATAAAGGGCGCAATCCCAATGCTGGTGGACAAAGTCGTAATCCAGAGGGGGCGGATTTCCAACCCGACCCAATGCAAACCTCGGTCTCTTATTGGGGCTCAAGGGATGCTTTAACTCTAGCAAGCGGCCATAACGGCCTGACTCATCAGGGGAGAGGTGGCAAACCTGGTGGCGGAGGTTCAGGTGATGGTCGTGGCCCATTCCGGGGTCGCACCCAGGCTGGTAGACCCGGTCAAGGTGGTGGTCAGGGTGGTCAGGGCCAAAACCGCAATAAAGGCAAAAAAGTGCACCATGGTCAGTCCGCATTTGTGACGGGCAACCCCCAAAGTCCAGGAAATGGGCCCAAACGCAGTGCCCCAAAAGGTAGAAAACCGTTCAATAAAGGCCCTAGAAAGCCTCGAAATCCTGGCGAAAGCTTCTGATTTCTAACAGATTTCTCTAAAAATCAGCTATAATTTTGGTCTTGCAGTACAAACATACTGCAAGTGTTGTTACCGACTGATGTTGCGATCAACGTAAGTCGGCCTGTTCTGAATTTCGAGAATATGGGCTTCAAAGCCCATTTTTTTTTGCCGTTTTGGTTTGAAGGGTGTTGTGAAAGATCAAAAGATCATCGCTGCAGAGTTGGAAAACTTAGGTTACACGCTAGTAGATATTGAGCGTGAAGCTGGAGGATTGCTGCGCGTCACAATTGAAAACCCAGATTACGAGCGCTTGATTACTGTTTTGGATTGCGAGAAGGTGAGTCATCAATTGAGCTACACCTTGCCAGTTGAAAACATTCCATACGAGCGTTTGGAGATTTCTTCTCCGGGTCTAGATCGACCTGTAAAGACAGCTGTTGATTTTGAGCGCTTTACTGGAATGGAAGTCGATTTGAAGTTGCGTGTTGCCGTTGGTAACCGTAAGAATTTTCGTGGTGTGTTGCAAGGTTTGCTGAGTGGTGATTTGAATTCACCTGATGCGAAATTTGGTTTGGTGTTCGAGGCGGTTGATGGTCAGCCGTCTCAATTGGAGTTTTCTTTAGCCGAGGTCGATAAGACTCGGTTGGTCCCTGTTATTGATTTCAAAGGAAGAAAGTCATGAGCCGAGAAGTTCTCATGTTGGCAGACGCGCTAGCGCGTGAAAAGAACGTTGATCAAGCGATTGTGTTTGAGGCGCTTGAAATGGCGTTGGCATCAGCCACTAAAAAGCGTTATGCAACTGAAGATGTGGATATTCGTGTATCGATTGACCGTGAGTCAGGCGAATACGAGACATTCCGCCGCTGGTTGGTTGTTCCTGATGAAGCCGGTCTGCAAGAGCCAGACAAAGAGATTTTGCAATTCGAGGCCAAAGAACAAATTCCGGATATGGAAGTCGGCGACTATATCGAAGAGCAAATCGAATCTTTAGCTTTCGGCCGTATCGGCGCGCAAGCTGCAAAACAAGTTATTTTGCAACGCATCCGTGATGCTGAGCGTGAGCAGATTTTGAATGACTACCTCGAGCGTGGCGAAAAAGTCATGACTGGTACCGTTAAGCGTGCTGATAAAAATGGTTTGATTATTGAATCGGGCCGTGTTGAAGCTTTGCTGCGTCGCGACCAAATGATTCCGAAAGAGAATTTACGTTCTGGTGATCGTGTACGTGCATACATCCTCAAGGTGGATCGTGAAGCCCGTGGTCCACAAATCGAACTCTCCCGTACTTGCCCAGATTTCTTGATTAAGTTGTTTGAGAACGAAGTGCCTGAGATGGAGCAGGGCTTACTCGAGATTAAAGGTGCTGCCCGTGATCCTGGTATCCGCGCAAAGATTGCCGTTGTAACTTATGACAAGCGTATCGATCCAATTGGTACCTGCGTCGGTGTTCGTGGAACCCGTGTTACTGCAGTACGTAACGAAGTTGCTGGTGAGGCGGTAGATATTGTGTTGTGGTCAGAAGACCCAGCACAGTTTGTCATTGGCGCTTTGGCCCCAGCGCAAGTATCTTCAATTGTGGTGGACGAAGAGCGTCACGCGATGGATGTGGTGGTTGATGAAGAGAACTTGGCAATTGCAATTGGCCGCAGCGGACAGAACGTTCGTTTGGCTAGCGATTTGACTGGTTGGCAGATCAACATCATGACTCCTGAAGAGTCTGCTGAGAAAACCGAGAAAGAAGCTTCATCTGTACGTCAATTGTTCATGGATAAATTGGACGTTGACCAAGAAGTGGCTGATATTTTGATTGAAGAAGGTTTCAATACATTAGAAGAAGTAGCTTACGTGCCATTGTCTGAAATGTTGGAAATCGATTCATTCGATGAAGATACTGTGAATGAGTTGCGCACCCGCGCACGTGATTCTTTGTTAACAATGGAGTTGGCAAAAGAAGAGCGTATTGGGGAGGTTTCCCAAGACTTGCTTTCCCTAGAAGGAATGACCAAAGACTTGGTTGCTAAGCTTGCTGACAATCAAGTACATACCCGTGACGACCTTGCTGAACTAGCTGTTGATGAGCTAGTTGAGGCGACACAAATTGACGAAGAAACTGCGAAAACGCTCATCATGAAAGCGCGCGAACATTGGTTTACTTCATGAGAGGAAGTAGTGCATGGCAACAACAGTAAAAGTACTCGCTAAAGAATTAAAACGTACCGCGCCAGACCTCTTGGAGCAGTTGAAGGCGGCCGGTATCGAAAAAAGTTCTGAGGACGATAGCATTACCGAAAAGGATAAGACTGCCTTGCTTGAGCATTTGCAAAAAGCTCACGGCAGTGCTGACACTGGCGCTCGCAAAAAGATCACCTTGATCAAGCGTGAGAGTTCTGAGATTCGTCAAGCAGACTCTGCAGGGCGGACTCGAACTGTGCAAGTGGAAGTTCGTAAAAAGCGTGTACTCGTTAAGGCTGGGGATAAAGCGCCGGAGGCAGCTGAAGCCAAACCGGCAAAAGAAACTGCCACAGCAGCACCTGCTAAGCCAATTCTCTCAGAAGAAGAATTAGAAAAACGTGCAGCTGAAGCAACTCGACAGGCCGAGTTATTAGCCCGTCAAGAAGCAGAAATGAAGGCAGCTGAAGAAGCGCGTCAAAAAGAGTTCGCCGCTCCTGAAATTGAAGCTAAAGCTACCGATGAAGTGTCTGATGTAGCAGCAGCTGAGAAAAAAGCTACGGCCGAGAAGGCTTCTAAAGAATTGGCTGCAAGCAAAGAAAAAGAGTTGGCAGATATTCGTGTGCGTCGCGCTGCTGCGGAGGCAGAGGCTTTGGCTATTCGCGACATGATGAGTGCGCCTGCTCGAGTTCTAAAAGCACCAAGCGAAGTTGCGGCTGAAGAAGCGAAAAAGGGTACTCTACACAAACCTGCAAAAGCAGAAGGTGCAGACGATAAGAAAAAATCCCCAACTAAAGTTGGCGGTAAGACAATTAAGTCTTCTGAGACATCATCTACTTGGCAAGAAGAAGGCGCCAAGAAACCAGGCGGTCTCAAGACCCGCGGCGATACCTCTGGTGGTGTTGGTGGTTGGCGTTCAGGTGGCGGTCGTAAGAAACAGCGTCAAATCGCTGAGGCAAACGTCGACACTAACTTCCAAGTGCCTACGGAGCCGGTAGTACGTGATGTTCATGTTCCAGAAACCATTACGGTTGCCGAGCTTGCCCATGCTATGGCAGTTAAGAGTGCTGAAGTAATTAAGCTCTTGATGGGTATGGGCCAAATGGTCACTATTAACCAAGTGCTAGATCAAGATACAGCGATGATCATCGTTGAAGAGATGGGTCATACAGCTCATGCAGCAAAATTAGATGATCCAGATTTGGACCTTGGTACTGATGGTCATGATGCAGAGTTACTACCACGTCCTCCAGTAGTGACTGTAATGGGTCACGTTGACCACGGTAAGACTTCTTTGCTCGATAAGATTCGTTTAGCGAAGGTAGCCTCTGGCGAAGCTGGCGGTATTACTCAGCATATCGGTGCATATCACGTAGAAACTCCACGTGGCATGATTACTTTCCTAGATACCCCAGGTCACGAAGCGTTTACCGCAATGCGTGCTCGTGGTGCTAAGGCAACTGATATCGTGATCTTGGTCGTTGCAGCAGATGACGGCGTGATGCCGCAAACCAAAGAAGCGATTCACCACGCAGTTGCTGGTGGCGTACCTTTGGTAGTTGCAATCAATAAGATTGATAAGCCAGAAGCGAACTCAGAGCGCGTGAAGACTGAATTAGTGGCTGAGCAAGTGGTTCCAGAAGAATACGGTGGCGATGTGCCATTTATTCCGGTGTCTGCCAAAACAGGTGAGGGTATTGATGCATTGCTAGAGAACGTACTTCTCCAAGCAGAAATTTTAGAGCTCAAAGCACCTAAAGATGCTCCTGCACAAGGTCTCGTGATTGAAGCACGTTTGGATAAAGGTAAGGGTCCAGTTGCAA
>Ga0207956_1000172_pt1 | contig 18780 bp, 19 predicted proteins | sample CryBogCBE25Jul07_FD_184580 | JGI IMG/M metagenome (GOLD analysis project Ga0207956, IMG submission 184580) | Freshwater microbial communities from Crystal Bog, Wisconsin, USA - CBE25Jul07 (SPAdes) (version 2) | ecosystem: Environmental > Aquatic > Freshwater > Lake | place: Crystal Bog...
GGTTGGACCAGTATTACCTGTTGGGCCGGTAGGTCCCGTTGAGCCTTGGCCGGTTGGACCAGTATTACCTGTAGAACCAGTGTTTCCAGTCGCACCTGTGCTACCTGTACTGCCTGATGAGCCGGTATAACCCATGCCACCTGTTGGACCAGTATTTCCAGTCGCACCTGTTGATCCCGTTGCTCCAGTGGTTCCTGTTGCTCCAGTAGCACCTGAACTACCTGTGGATCCATAACCAGTTGGACCGGTTGAACCTTGACCAGTTGGACCAGTGGAACCTGTTGCACCTGTAGAACCCGTAGGACCCGTAGGACCGGTTGCTCCTAATCCAGTTGGACCGGTGGAACCTGTAAATCCAGTCGCACCCTTTGCTCCAGTGGAACCTGTGGCTCCTGTTATACCAGTAGCACCCGTAGAGCCCGTAGAACCTGTGGAACCGGTAGGTCCAGTGGAACCGGTGGCTCCAGTGCTACCAGTGGCACCTGTAGAGCCCGTAGAACCTGTGGAACCGGTAGATCCAGTGGAACCGGTGGCTCCAGTGCTACCAGTAGCACCCGTAGAGCCCGTAGGACCGGTAGAACCGGTAGGGCCAGTGGAACCGGTGGCTCCTGTTATACCAGTAGCACCAGTAGTACCTGTAGAGCCCGTTGGACCGGTAGAACCGGTAGATCCAGTGGGACCGGTGGCTCCAGTACTACCAGTAGCACCTGTAGAGCCCGTAGGACCGGTAGAACCGGTAGGTCCAGTGGAACCGGTGGCTCCTGTATTACTTGCCACACCAGCAGGTCCAGCCGCACCAGTAGGGCCTGTAGCACCTGTGTTCGTTGCTACTCCTGCTGGTCCAGTATAACCAGTTGGGCCGGTATTACCGGTAGCACCAGTATTTGTTGCTGTACCAGGTAAACCAGTAGGACCAGTTTGACCTAAATAGTAGGGTAAATCGTTCCAATGACGTATTCCATCACCTAATTTAACACTTAATGTGTCTATCTCATAGCCGAATTCACCCTCAGCTAAAAGAGTATTATCTGCAGCCCATTCCGCCGCTGTTCCACGTCGTAACTGGAACTGAACAAATGGCATCCCTAAAGTTCAATTCTATATAAACTATACGATATTTTACTCCACATCACCGCAGTCAAATCCATATTGGAACATAGACATATCAATATATGCTGAACTTCCTCCACTAAAAGGTACTTGAGGACCCGTAGGACCCGTGGGACCTTTTCCTCCCATAAGTCCGCTGAATCCAGCACCCGCCTGCGGACCACGTGGACCAACATTTGTCAAAACTTGCGCATTTATAGTGTAAATATGTGTTGCGACAAATGAACCATTAATTGCGGTTATATTTCCAATAGTTATAAAACCGGTTGATGAATCGTATCCAAAAACAGTCCCCTTAAAATTATTTGTATATGTCTCAGCACTACTAACATAGACCGGAGTACCATAAATATAGGCTAAATTTGGCCCAACCTCCAACATAATAACACCGCCTATAATTGGAGCAATCGTTACAGGAGTTTTTGTAATACTACTAAATCTATCTCCATTCTTACCAGCTGGACCAATTGGGCCTGTAAATCCTGCGATGGCTGTTCCAGTAGATGGAATCGGCACCGGTGGTGCTATAGATAGCAATAATTGTATAGTTTTCGTTTGAGGAATAAAGGGTATAGGAGTTTTATACAAATCTAAAAAGTTATTAAGCAATACGGTATTTGTACGGCTCATCCCTATCCGTGTCGGTTTAAAAAATCTAAGATGTTTAAGTTGTAAATGACGTCGTTTGATACTCTTGAAACTCTCCTACAAAAGGTTCAAATCTCACCCCATTTGGAGATTATATCAACGGGAAATTCTTCAAAGGGAAAACTATGTCTTAATATGATTGTCAAAAACGAAAGCCGTATTATTCGTCGTCTTATGGAATCGGTTGTTAGTATTATTGATTCGTATTGTATTTGTGATACGGGAAGTACCGACGATACAATAGAGATTATTCGTGATTTCATGACATCGGCGGGTAAAATGGGAGAAGTGTACAGCGAGCCATTTAAGAATTTCGGCTATAATCGCACCCACGCATTAGAGCGTGCTGCTCTCTGGGCTGAACACGCCCTACTCCTTGATGCTGATATGAAACTCGTCATATCACCTGAGTTTTCGGCGAATAATCTAACTGCGGATGTATATACCATCCTTCAGCGTAACGGTGGTCTAGATTACTTCAATACTCGTATAGTTCGTACCGGTGTCGGCATTCGGTGTGTAGGACCAACCCATGAATATTACGATGTTCCAGGTGGTAAAGTGACCGAACAAATCAAATCGCTGGTCATTGAGGATATTGGTGACGGAGGGGCCAAGGCCGATAAGTTTGAGCGTGATGTTCGTCTTCTTCTTCAAGGATTAGAGGATGAACCAGGCAACGTCCGCTATATGTTCTACCTTGCCAACAGTTACCGCGACCTTGGTCGCCACTCCTTAGCGGCTGAATGGTATAAAAAGCGATTTGAGGCCGGTGGTTGGATTGAAGAGGTATTCTACGCCGCCTTTGAACTCGGTAATATGCATAAGATTCTTGGAAATACGGCTGAAGCGATTTACTGGTGGATGGAAGCGTATAATCATCATCCCAAGCGTGCCGAATCCCTCTACGAAATCGTCAAACATTATCGTATCGTCGGTAAGCAGAAAATCGGCCAGGTATTCTGCGATATAGCTCGTTCTATCCCCTATCCATCAAGCGATGTACTTTTCATAAAATCGGACATCTACAACTATCTCCTTGATTACGAACATAGTATTCTGGCCTATTATAGTGGCGCCAAGATTGACCATTACAATTATTTGAAGTTGGTTGGTTACGATTATAACAAAATCAATGTTCTCTCAAATTATGTATTTTATGTTAAAAAACTTACAAAGATGGCGGGCGTCCAGGTCTACGACTTCTGCGATGAAGTAGAACGGGTCATTGACGGATGGGAAGACTCTTACATCAGTAGCACCCCTTGTATTATTCCATGGGAAAACGGTTATTTACTCAATGTTCGCTACGTCAATTATCGTATTCTCGGCCATGGAGGTTACGATTTCAAAAATACTATGGGAAAGATTACAACCCTCAATAAAACTTACATTTTGGATAAGGATATGACACGCCGTTGCGAAAACTGGATTGACCAAGTGGAACGACCCCATTTACGCTACCAAGGGGTAGAAGACGTCAAAATATTTCAACACAACGGTAAACTGCTATTTTTAGGAAGTGTTGAAGATCCAGAAACTGGCAATATACGCGTCGGCCATGGTACCTACACTCTTGACAAGGATTGTTTGGTGTCATTGCCATTCCAGAGCCCTCAGGGTCGCGGATGTGAAAAGAACTGGTGCTACTTCACTAATGCGGCGGGTGAACTTCGCGTTATTTATGACTGGTCGCCACTCACGGTCGGCAAAGTTGTAAATGAAGGGCTGGAACTTCTAACAAAAGATGATAAAGTGCCGGCGTTTTTCCGCGATTTACGAGGCTCTTCAAATGGTATGCGAGTTGACGGTGAAATTTGGTTTCTCTGCCATATTGCCAACTATACTACACCTCGCACCTACTATCATCTGTTGGTTGTGCTGGATGGCGAGACTCTGGCGGTCAAGCGACACTCTATTCTGTTTAAATTTGCCGACGAGTCCATTGAATATGCCCTCGGTTTGATTGTAGAAACTGAACGCATCATTATATCGTTTAGTCGTTATGACCGTACCTCGGCCGTCTTAACCATGCCTCGCACCCTGGTTGAAAGTGAACTTTTTCCCGCCAAATCAGTATAAAGCAGATTGAATAGTTTTTGAATAATGACCGTTACATTCGTAACTGCTCTATTCATTCCTAAAGGTCCAATGTTCAAATCATTGGACTTTTATTTCGCTAACTTTGAAAAACTGGCTGGAACCGGTATTCCCATAATTCTATTTTTGGATCCACGGTTGACCGCTGAAGGTGCCGACTTACTCAAACGCTTCCCTAACATCCAACGATGTGAATATGTGAATATTGATACTTCTTGGGTGCCGTACGATGTATTATTACCGTCCATACGTCGTGAAGAGAAGGACACCGCAGAATATTTTTGTATCCAACTCTCCAAATTACGTTTGCTACGCGAATCGGCTGCGTTCGTCTCTACCACCCATTTAGCCTGGATTGATTTCGGCATCTACCACATTTTCAAACACCCCAATATCATTGATAAATGTTTAAAACTTGTAGCGTCTGCTGAATTTCCAACAAATAAGATAATGGCGGCTGGATGTTGGCCGGCCGCTGCCGCCTACGACGTCTGGAACACTATTTGTTGGCGCTTTTGTGGCGGGTTTTTATTGGGGGCGACTGGACTTTTCGCCGCCGCTGCTGAGCGCCAGGACTCGCTCGTTCGTGGAAATTTGCCTGGTTTGACGTGGGAGGTGAATTACTGGGCGATGATGGAGGAGTATTTCATAAATTACAAGGCGAACCACGACGATTCAATCGTCTTAAATGTAAGCCAATTTATTGTGCCCCAAAAAAATTGAAACCGATTAATCCGGTTTTTGGGATTTGTGCCCCTCTTCCGTTTTCATCTTCCTTACTCAAGATGCCTAAACTTAGTCACTATCGCGATATTGCCATTGAGCATGCGTCCCGAGTGGCTGCTTCCGTTCGTTCCAGCCTCCACATTGCCTTTATCTACGGCAAGGGAGGCTCGCTTCTTGCTATGGCGACCAACAAGGTCGGCACCCGTTCTCAGGGCGCCGGCTATAGCAAATTCACTATTCACGCAGAACGGGCGGTTCTAAAGGCGATTGGCGACGAGTCTTTGTTGCGCGGTGCGACTCTCGTCGTTGTACGAATCAATAGAAGTGGGGAGCTGGCGTGCTCCAAGCCGTGCCACGGCTGTACTTGCCATCTAGAGAAGGCGATGGACCGTTACGGTCTTAGGCGCGTATATTACTCCTAAACTTCAAAAAACTAAAAAGTGCAAAAAGCACAAAAAATGAAATGGGTTCAGGTCCCCTGAATCTTTTTCATTCCCCAGTTTATAACATGCTGTCTGTATTCGTTGCGTTTGCTGCTATAGTTTCCACCGGCTCTGCCAATCTCCGTTACTCCCGTACACAGAATATCTCTTCTAAGGAACTCGTGGTCGTTGAGAATTTGAATGCTGCTGAATCCTGCTCTACTGTTGGAGACCTCGCTAAGAACTTCGTTGTAAGCATTGATAACGATGCGCCAAAGCAGGGTGAAAATGTCACTACTACCTTTGATTTTGACCTTGAAGCACCTATCACTGGAGGTACTGCCTATTACTCGGCAACTCTCAACGGCCTCGGTCCCTTCACCTCAACTGCTGCCCTCTGTGACGAAACGGCCAAGACAAACGACCCTTGCCCTCTTGCCGTTGGTCATCATCACGAAGTCTCGGTCGCTTCCAATACTGTTACCGGCAAGGTGGTCACTACAATTACTTGGGAAGACGAAAGTGGTGCCCAGATTCTTTGCGCCAAGATTACTACTAAGAGTTCGTAAGTTAAATCTATTCTTTTTTGTTTTTACCATTAGATGGCAACTCAAAAACCGTTAAAATTTATACATATTGCTAAAAATGCTGGAATGAGCATTGAAGCGATTGGAAAAGAGCATGGATTAAAATGGGGTGGACGTGACCCTGATTACAAAGAAACTGGCAAAACTAGATATTCGCCTCATTTAATACCTAGTCTCTTATCACCCGATTATTTGGCCAAGAACGATTTTTTCATAGTAGTACGAAATCCTTATAAACGAGTATTATCACAGATTTTATTTACAAATCGTGTATATACAGCCGATCATTTGAATAATTGTGTAAAAATGCTTGAACATCGTATTAGACCAGATGGAGGTATTCATACTGAACAATATAAATATGCCATTCCTGGTGTACATATTATTCACTTTGAAAATTTAGAAACCGAATTCAATGCTTTAATGGTTCAGTATGGCTTACCTGCGCGTCTAACAAAACATATCAATAAATCAAGTAATCTTAGCAATCTTTCGGTAAAAGATTTTAATGCTGATTCAATTCGGCTTATTCAAACTTTGTACAAAAAAGACTTTGAAACCTTTGGATACTCCCTTGATGTTCCACAAAATTGAACTTTTTGAATCTTATTTTGTATGTTCAATAAACATGGTAAAAGTTATTGACTTATCAGGACCAGAAGGAAACGCATATTATCTTTTAGGAATGGTAACCAGTCTTGGACTTGCCCTCAATCTCAGTAATAAGCAAATTCAGGTGATTAAGGATGAAATGAAGGCCGGTGATTACGATAATTTATTGGCCGTATTTCAAAAGAATTTCGGTAGCCTGGTGGAATTGAGACGCGATGGAGGAAAAATCATTTAAAGTTTTACGGACTGACTCTAATTATAAACATGCTCGTCCGTCTCCTCGCCGTAGTCGCCGCTTTTTTTGCTGCCGAAGCCCGCAAGGGTGATTCTAACGCCTGTATCAGTTTCCAGGTCTCCCCTGGTACTGGCTGCCAATGGATGTGTAATTACTGCGCCACCACTCTCGGCACCCCAAATTACTATTTCACCGATGGTGTTTGTACCTATGAAACCGGTGGCTGCGTTGGCTCTCCCCAAGTCGGCGTGCTCTACACCTGCTGCGCCAATTAAATATCTCGTTCTAGTATAGAATGCCTAATTACTACACCGCACCTTACCCAGGCGCACCTATGCCAACTTCAAACGCCAAACTCACTGAATCGGCCGTACAGGGACTCATTAAACTCGGTAACCCTCCCCAGAAGCGTAAGAATACACGCCGCCGCAAGAATCGTAAGAGCCGTAAGACACGCAAGAATAACACCCGTCGTCGCCGATAAACTATTCCTAAAATAAGGATGTCTCGTGGAGACATTGATAGAAAACACTCATACGAAGATATAGCGCCAGGAAAGCGTATATATGGTCGTATTCATCTACCCGATCCTATGGATGCGTACAAACCGTCCTTCAGCTTATACGATTCGGATCTTACCCGAAACGATTATTTCGGTACTCCAAAAATGGAAAAATGGCGTAAATCACACGAGGACTACATTCGCAGCAGTGACCGTATTCTCAAAATAGTGAAAGCGTACACCTATCACGGAGACCGACTTGCAAATACATATTTACGCGGGGTCTTGTCCGGCCTAGAAGATCTTATGTTCAGCATTCGGTTTAGTCCTGAAGATATTCCTATCGCTTACCAAATATACGACCACTACGATTTTTTGAAAAAGCACGGAATTGAGATGCCCGACAAGGCATCTATGATGAAAGACGATAAATTGGATATGACGGTTATGAAAACATTCTTTGATATACACTATAAAAAATTAACAAACCAGTTTGTTTTACGTCGGCTTTTAAAATCGTATACCGATGATTTACAAGAAATAATTCAAAAAGCACCAAAATTCGGCGAAACCCTTTACACCTACCGTGGTGTGAAAAACGAGGACTTTTTAGAACCAGGTACACTTTCCTACGTAAATCGTAGTTTCTCCTCATCAAGTTTGAGCATGGATGTATCATCTAAATTTACCGAATCGTATGGTGATTACCGATGCTGTTTGTACCTATTAGAAATCGCTAAATCGGTTCCTGTTTTATGTATTGACTCAGTCTCGCTTGTTAAAGGGGAATATGAAGTACTCATTGCTCATAATGTTCTATTTGAGCATAATATTGATGTAAAAACTATAAAATTTAAACACCGTAATTATCTAACTCGTGTAATTAAAGTTAAAAAAGTCCCTTTCGGCAACTTCAAACCGCTTTTTATGAAACTCACACCTACAAAGAAAAGCAAAGCAAAACATCGTCCTTACGAGAAGTTGGATTCGCCCCATAGACGAACAATTAAGAAGAAGAAAGAGAAACGAGGAAAGAAGGGGAGACCACCTACGCCTGGCGAATGGAATTAAAGTTTGAGGTAAAGACTCTCGGGTTGCGCAATATCTCGTAGAATCACGGTCTGCGCATCTTTCATTGTATTGAGCATATCTACATCGGCGCGTAGTGTGGCAATCGTTGTCCACTCCTGGACAATACTATAAAGTTTGAGTAAACCCTTCATCAAATTGCCCTCATAGATTTCATACTTTGAGGACAAGTGTGCGGCATCAACACCCTCTACCCACTCCGTACCAATCTGGACCCAGAGTGTCGTGAGACTCCAGTATCCGTCTGGTGAATCAACACCCGATTTGTGGTCCACTTTTGCCCCTTCCTGACCCCAACTATCAACATCCATCAAGACATCTTTCACTTGTTGGCTAATGTTGTTTGGAAGGGAGCGTGGATGAACCGTCTTCTCTTCCGCTTCCCTATCCATGATGAACGCCCCTAACGTTCCAACAATCTCTGTGAAGGTCGCTCCGTTGAGTTTTCCGCTTAAGTAAAGTTTTGCCATAAGAATGGGATTCGCTTCATTCACTTCGGTGGCCGCCGTTCCAAACTCTGTGAGTTTTGGCTGACCCTGAGTTTCTAACAATGGATGAATGGCACCGTGATGTTGTAGCGCCTTGAGAAGCGGATTGATTCGTAGTTCAGTAACATCGGCGTTCAGTTTGCCTCTGGTCTCTTCAAGTTGGTTGATTTGTGCCTGATACTTTTGATGAATTGCGAAGAGTTTGATGTTTGATGACCACTTGAGTCCCATATGGCGGTCCTTCCAGTGATCTAGAGCCTGTTGTGCCTTACGCTTTGCGGCGTTGGTGGCCGTTTTTGCGGTCTGCTCTAGGGTCGCCATTACTTCAAGTTCGTCCAGAATTTCCTTCGTAAGCCCAAGTTCCAGTTGCTTTACTTGGAGGTCGGCGATTTCTTTTTTAATCTCTTCACTCGCCGTCTTTTGCTGTTGTGCCCAGTACGACTGGTCAATGAGTGTGGTCCAAATGGGGGCTTGCGTGTTTTGGGACGCATGAATCGCCTTGAGCAGGAAGTCGTAGTGAAACTGTAGCCGACTTTCCAACGGAACAAGTTTGCCCGAAAAGACGGTGCGGAGTTCATCCAACGGCATAGGGTCACGAGAGGGGAGATAGATGACCGTGCCTTGTGTATCCTTGCCTCGGCGACCGGCTCGTCCCGCCATTTGGATATATTCATCCGATCGCAGCGGACGGAATCCGTCACCCGTATTACCTGGCTTCTTGAGGTCCAAGAATACCACAGTTCGTGCCGGCATATTGAGTCCCACCGCAAACGTCTCCGTACAAAAGAGTACCTTGATGAACCCTCGCGCAAATAGAATCTCCACGATCTCTTTGAGAAGGGGGAGCAGACCGCTATGATGAAAGGCGATGCCTCGGTATAGCAGCGGAAGAAGTTGATGATATTGAGGTAGATGTTCCAGTGTTTTCATATAATGGTGGAGATGGAAACTGATGATATGCTTGACTGATGCCTGTTCGGTTGTGTCCAAGAGGGTGTCCTTGAGTTGGTCGGCGTATCGTTCCGTCTCCTTACGGCTGAATACGAAGAATAGTGCTGGTAGAAGATTTCGCATTTGAAGCTGCGATAAGGAATCGTTGAGTGTATGCGTGAACGACTTAATTTTGATTTTATCTAGAGAGCCCGCAATAGATTCGCCAATCTTATGGGCCGCCTTGACATGTTCAGCCCACTTATCCTTCGCCTTAAGATTCTCTTCACGTTGTTTGAGCCAGGCGTTGTAAACATGGGGCTGAAAAGGTGCTTCATCGCCCGTCTTAAGAGGTTGTAGGGGAGGTTGGGCCAGTGGTGTGGAATTATCGTAGACTCCATGGATAAGAGGTACAATACGATGAGTAGTTTTTAGGAGAATGATGGGGAGTTGTTTCGCATTTCCCAGCCAGTTTGCGAACACTTCTGGACTGTCAATGGTTGCTGACAAGAGAATGAGTCTGGTTGTGGGTGGAAGGAGGATAAGGGTCTCTTCCCATACATGTCCACGCTCTGGGTCATTAATATAATGAACTTCGTCAAAGATAACGGCGCCTAAGTTATCTAGTGTAATGGTGCCCGCGGTGCCCAACTGTGCCGTGGCAGTATTCGCCTTGAAGAGAAGATTGCGGAGAATTTCGGTAGTCATAACGATGATATCAGCCTCAGGATTGAATTTGATATCACCGGTGAGAATGCCCACACTCGCGTCAGGGAAGAGTTTCTTGAGGTCGTGGAACTTTTGATTGCTCAGCGACTTGATGGGAGTTGTATAGAAAACCCGTTGGCTGCGTTTTAGAGAGTAGGCGATTTGGTATTCACCTACAAGCGTCTTACCACTGCCCGTCTTGGCAGTTACAAGTACATTATGATTATTATGGATGGCGGTTATGGCATGTTGTTGCCAAATATCAAGAGGGAAGGAATAGTTGATGGCCGGATCCACGGGAGGATACTCGGCTGGAGGAATTTGCGTTGAAGGAACTGTTAAGAACATCGTTGCGACTGCTCGTTCTCTTGATTGCTGAGTGATGTTTCAATTTTTTGCTTGCTGTTAGTACGATGGGTACTTTAGACACACAAAATCGTTCGGCTTCAGGTTTTCACCTCGATTGAAATTGTAATCGCTCCAATTAAAAATGTATTGGTCATTAATTTGTTGTGGCATTCGTTCCCACACCTTGAGTTTTATATTAAAAAAAAGATTCATAATGGTCATTTCATTGTTTCCACATAGGGGATATTTATTCATAGCAACCACTAAATTTGCCATAGAGACCTGGTCCAGAAGAGCGGTGTCATACATAAAAATACCGTTTAGAAAATCCTGGGTTTCGCTGAACAAATTTGGCGGGTAGTCGGCGTAGAGTACGGCGGCCGCTTCAGGATTCTCTTTATCACGAATTTGGGTTGCCAGCCTGTTCTCTTCACTATACGGGTCCCCTCCACTCGGCGCGACAAACTTTCCCCGCCAAGGAAGTGTAAACAGAATGTGTATACTGTTGTAGATACGCATACCCGCATCCATAAATAAGACTCTGTCCCATTTTCGGAAATACTCACTCAGTACGTAAAACTTATCCCATTGTGTAAGTTTTCCTAAATGACGATTATCGTCGCTGGCAAGTGGATATTTTTCGTACGATTTGACAAGTAAAGAGGTGTCAATATGCTGAACTCGGTATTGTTGAACGCTAAACTCTTCTAAAAATGTTTCGGGAGCATCAAAGTCTACTGTTATGAGTACCGTATCACCATACCACTTTCCAGCGGTTCTTAACTCTCTTATGGTGAGTAACGCCTTTTCAAAATAGGGCTGGTCGCATAATGTTACAAACACTGTGCGAATAGGCATTTTAATTTAGTTATTCTTTGTTTAATCTAATGAGAACCGCGTACATATTCTGCCTTGGCCGGAACATGGATTGCGAGAACTCGTTTTACAAAATAGAGTACCTTATCAATCAAGTTGCGCTGGAATAAAATGAGAACCAACGCCATCACTTCTCCACCATCCAACTCTTTCAAACGCAGGTGATGGAATCCCGCAACACCGTCTAATGGAAATGGAATGAGTCGTACTAAATTACGAAGTATGTATGCGATAATACCGAGGGCAAATAATTGGGCTACGATTTCAAGAAACAGACGCCAAAGAGGAACATCCTTAAAATTATCTTCGTGAAACTCTCCCATGACCGCATCAAATGCCTTTGCTGCCGCCAAACCGAGAACGAAGAAATAAATAGTGACGAGACCTATGTCTAAAAGTTTTACCGCAACGAATGTGGGGGTGTATGGAGCTTCCTTTGGCATCTCTTACTGTTAATTACGAATTTTATAAAGATGGTTGCGTTCCAAAATAACAATGAATTAATTGACAAATAAACCGCACGGTGGTCGGTGTCATCAATGTATGCGATGGTAAAAATAAACCGTTCTTAGATACATATGTGGTGTTTGGAAATGTATCGGTTGTAAAATACATAGGACTTTTATGTATTTCTGGATATGTAGGTCTCGTTTGTATATTATGAAGTTTCAAAAATTCAGATAAACCGACACGCTCATTAGTATAAATATCAATAAACCATGGAATATACTCATCATCGGGTGCGTCAATCATACGTACCGGTGCGCCACTCAAATGTGTTTTATACTCGTCGTAAAGTCGTCGCATATGCTTGATACGCTCTGGTAATTTTTTCATCTGCTCCAATCCAATAACTGCCTGAATATCCGTAAATTTCATATTGAGTCCAAACACTTCAAATACATCTACGCCACCACTTACACGCCCAAAATTCTTTACCATAGACATTCTCTTTGCTAAATCATCGTCATCCGTGACTACAAAACCGCCCTGACCCGTACTAATAATTTTGGGTGTACTTAAGGAAAAACATCCCACTTTACCAATGGTTCCAAAATGTAGTCCGTTGGTACGACAGCCTAACGATTGTGCGGCATCTTCAATCAAAATCAGCCCCTTTGATTGACAGAATTCCTGAATTTCTAACAAATCAACTTGTCGGTTGTTGAGCGAAACGTAGATAACCGCCTTCGTCTTCGGCGTTAGTGCTTTTTCTATATACTCTTTTGTCATCACAAATCTGGTTGGATCCACGTCGGTTAAAATGGGGTTCGCTCCAATAAGTTTAACGGCATTCACTGTTGCTATCATCGTATAATCAGGAACGATGACGTCGTCGCCTGCGCCTATATTACATCCTAAGAGGGCGAGAAGAATCGCCATTGTCCCGCTTGTGGTCATCATTACATGTTTAACGCCGATGAAGTCGGCAATTGTTTTCTCCAGTCGCTCGGTCTGCTTAAACTCGGTCACAAAGTTAGTACCGTCTTTCATATATTCAAAACACGCATTCGCCTCCGCGATGTCAAAATTCGGCTGACTTTGTAGAAGTAGGGTCGGCTGTCGGTGCCACTCCATCATCGTCGGTAAGGGGGTGTTGCGGTGTGCGCATTGATAATATCCGCCAATCACCATACGTGTTGGCTCCCGTTTATTTTCAGGATTGCGTGGATTTGTAGATGTTGGTTGTCCATTTGCTAAGTATTCTAAATACTGTTGCCGATGTATGACCCGAAAATCTAACGAAATTCTTATCGTCGGTTCTACGTTATTCTCATTGTAATGGACGCAACGATTGCCGTCAAATACGAATAATTCGCCAGGATTGAGCGCAACGCCTTGATAATCTTTCTTACCGGGCTCCGATTCAATAAATAGCCGATTGGTATTGTACATTGCAGTTATAGGTATGATAAAATTACGCTCACCCAGCGGATGACGCCCAAGTTCGTCCGAGTCGCAGTGTGGCGGTACCGTTGTGTTATTAATAAATTGAAAACGAATGCTTGGAAAACTTTGATATATCATAAACTCTTCATCTGGATAAAATTCATCATAAATCGCTTTGATAAATTTACAATATATCATCTTGAACTGAGGATTTGAGTGAATATCGTTGTAGAACTGCTTGTGTAAATCGGTTTCAATATCGCGCAAATCTCTCTTATTGTACTCGGCGGACTGAGTATGTAAATGCTCTAAATCGGCCGTTTTATAGAGAGTCTCCATATATTGACGGAACGGATGTGCCTGGGTATCATACGATACAATCTTATGATTCCCAAATTGACGTAATAAAGGAAATGGATTCATTTCTTATGTGACCGAATTTAAGATATAGAGATAAACGCTTCATCGTAAATCCGTTTTTGTTTGGAATTGTATAGAACGATTTTATCAGGATTTGGATTCAAAAATGCGGCCCAGAAACTAAATGTAGAGTGTGATATGATATTGTGTTTACAAAGGCTCATACTCCATAAATCCAAATAATCCTCATTGTTTTTTATGATTTTGTAAGGATGGTCATCTAAAAATGAGAAATGTAGGGTCTCAATATCATCAGAGAATAAAAGAAATACTGGATTACTAACAATAGAAGTGATATGTGCTACGGCTTTACGGTAAAACTCGTAATCCCATTTATCTACATTTAAATATTCATGCCCACGAAAATGAATGCTAATGGTTGTCACAGTCTTATCAAAAAGAATAGGATGTTTCTCTTTTATTTCGCTTAGAGATGCGTCATCAATGGAAAAAAGTTGCTTAATTTCATCTTCGTATCCCTTAAAATATTCAGGAACCTCAAGGTATCCGTGAATCTCAACGGCGCCGGATATATCTTTTATACGTGGTATAAGTATTGTATTATACTCGTGGAAAGAGTCTTCACGAATAGTTTCAAACGGTGAATTGATTATTGTTCTACAATTACGAAAAATGGTATTTTCGTGATTAAATCCATATTGCTTTCTCAAGATATCTGTTAAAATGAGTAAATTGTTATAAGCAACTGTTCTATCGGTGCGCTTCCCCAAACCATAACAAGATGCTATTTGAAATAGTACATTTCCCAGACCAGTATTCTTTTTAGATAAAAATGCCGATCCTTTTGCGGTTATTTCTGGAAGAATGTACATATTAGTTGGATTCATCTTTTTTCAGTGTTGAATTAACGTAGACATTTGGTTACCGCGTCGTTCAAAGCCACATGCCTCATAAAACGCTACATTAGAATCTGCGCAATCAAGGGTCACTTTATAACAATGACTCGCTTGTTTAACGAGATGCTGTACAAGCATCTTTCCTATGCCCCGCCGACGATGCCTGGCTCTAACACATACATCTTCAATATGAGCGTATATACATGTGTTAAAAATGAATTTATGTTCATAAATAATTGTAGCAGTAGCTAGCAGGAGACCATTTTCTTCTACCACCCATATCTTTGATGACCGTTCAATAGCATTAAGAACTTCAAGGAATCTCTCTTTGCTAAACTGTGTTGGACGAAACTCTTGAATGAGATCATAGAATGCGGTATAATCATCTTCTGTCAAGTTACGAATTATCATAGTGTTAATCATTATGATAAATTGTAGTTTAAATCGGTGTATTAAAATGGCCCGAGGACGGTTGGTGCCGTAAATACCGCCAACGCATCTAAGAGCCTCGTTTTATTGAGAATCATCGCAACGTGTCCCTCGCCGCATTTTAGAAATAATCGCTGGGTATCTTCAGGTGTATAAAAATTATAAATACGGCAGATAATCTCCATTAAATAAATTATATCTTCAAAGCAATAACCGGCGGACCAAAGATTCAAGAGAATCTTCAAAGTGTTTTTGCGATTTCCACTGAGTGCGGCATATCCTAGATTTTGAAGTTGTGACACAGGTGGCGCATTGACAATTGCCTGTACGTCCTGTCCCGTCACCTCGGTCAGCCCTGAACTCTCTAACACTTGATTAAATAGTTTATAGAGTCGTGCGTTTCCTAGCGCCATACTAATCATCCACGATTCCGCCTCTTCGCTCACCTTCACCTTGCTTTGATTACGAAAGAATTGTTTATTCAACATTAAATTCACCGGCATAAATTGTAACATTACGCAACGACTTTGTAGCGGTTCAATGAACGGTTCGCAGCCGGCGGCCACAAAAAGAAATCTCGCATACGGTTCATAGTTTTCAAGGATTCTACGAAGAGCTTGCTGGCTCACAACTGGAACCGAATCGGCATCGTCCATCCATACCCACGCCTTCACTTTCGGGTAGCGACGAGTGCGCTTTACAAACTCCGTGAGTTGACCACGAATCGTTCCAATTCCTCGGTCGTCTACCGAATTGAGAAGTAGAATATAATTCTTGTGCTCCTCTTCTGGAACTTCGTTCTTTGTCAAATATGCATGGATAAACGCACGTGAAATAGAGGTCTTACCGCACCCTGGTGGTCCTAAAAACATTAAATGGGGCGGATTATCAATATGATTTTTAAGAAAGTTTATAATATGGTCCTGACAGATGATAGAATCCATTTCGTTGCTTAAATAATATAGATATCGTTTTAGACCTTACTTATTACATTCCAAAATCCATGAACTGTTTAGAATTATCGCTAAAACTTGGTCGCTGTTTTCCTATCCGTGTTTTAAAATAAAAGACATCGCCCGTTTTTTGTATCTCTTTCCATACCTGGTCTAGAGCGTATTCCCAATGTTGTCCCGTTGAAATTAGTTTAGGCGTTGCCGCGTCAATACAATCGGCCAATCGTTTTAAACACTTATTATGAATTAAATATCCTGAGGTGGTCTGTGCGCTACGAACTCGTCCTATCAAGTCATTATACGGTTCTTCCTCTTGTAAATTATACGAGAGCAGAACTATATCCCAAGAGATTTTCAATGCGAAAAAATCGTTTAAATGTTTACGGAATGTTTCAGGGTCTATTAGAAATTGAAAATCGTCCTCTAAAACCAAAAGCGTTTCTAAGTTTGCGGCTTCCGCTTCTCTAAGAACTTGCGTATGAGACATATTACAGCCTACGATCCCTGGCTCGTAAGGAATCGCAGCGAATCGTTCCGCTTTGATGCCGAATTTATCCAATTCCTCCTCTATCTCTTTACGGCGGTCCTCTCGCCGTTCTAAATTTATATAAACTGTTTTTGAGACTCTGTCCATTCTTTGTTCGTATCTTCTTTTTGATTTAAACTGAACCTGAATTCCTAACAATAACAATGTCAAGTGATTTGTACCAGCGACTCGGTTTGTCGCGTGGGGCGTCGGCGGATGAAGTTAAAAAAGCTTACCGTGCTTTGGCACGTGAGCACCATCCAGACAAGGGTGGCGATCCAGAAATGTTCAAAGGTATTCAGGAGGCGCACGAAGTCCTTAGCGATGACCGACGCCGGCAGATGTACGATATGACTGGGTCGGTTAATGAGGGTGGAGGGGGTGGACCACCTGGCGGCGGAATGGCCGGTATGGCCGCCGGTGGTGTACCATTCTTTATGAGCCCAATGGGACCCTTTGGTATGCCAGGCGTGAATTTTGATATGAGTGACTTGCTCGGTGGAATGTTTGGCGGCGGTGGTGGTCCTCGGCGTGGTGCGCCTCGTGGGGGTAAGAGCCCAGATAAGCACCAAGATGTCGGTTTGAAACTTGAACAATTCTACAAGGGAACCGATATCAAACTCAAATTTAATCAGGCACGTCGTTGCGAAATGTGTAAAGCGAGCGGCGCCGAAGCGACTGAGGTATGTGGTGCCGGTTGTAACGGCAGCGGTTTTCGTATGGCTCATCAATCAATTGGTCCTGGTATAATGGTCCAAACACGAGTGCCTTGTGATGCCTGTAGCGGCTCAGGTAAGCGGGTGATGCGTGTATGTAAGGGTTGTCAGGGCAAGAAATTCATCCAAAAAGAGAAGATTCTGGATATCAAAGTGACGCCAGGAATGGCGATTGGTGAGTCGCTCACGTTTGCTGGTGAATGCTCCGATACTTTAGAATACGATACACCTGGTGATGTTATTCTTGACCTCAAATTGGCAATGGATGGTCCACCAAAATACGAATGGAGTGGAACGGATTTGACTTATAAACATTACGTCTCGTTTGCGGAATCTATTCTTGGGTTTGAGTTGACGCTGGCAGACCATCCATCTGGAACATCACCCAAATATTCTTGGCGTGGTGGCCCACTCATCAACGGTTCAGTCCTCAAGATGGAGGGCGGCGGAATGCCAAAGAAGGGTGGTGGATTTGGTGTGCTTCATTTACAAATCTGTGTCCGTCCTCCACCTACGGTCGCATGGTCTGCAGATGATGCTGCTAAATTGGCATCTGTACTCGGCGCCCCATCGGTTGTTATGGTAACCGATGATGTAAAAGAGCTAGTGCTTGAATCGGCCGAATCGGTGTTTAATTAATTTGTTGGAATGATATTTATGATACTTCAATAGTTGAAGAATCATATATAATTATTATAGTGTTTACCACTTGCTGAGAGTGCGGCGGCTCTTGCGCGCTTTGCGAGACTTGCGACTCTTACGAGACTTGCGGCTCTTGTGCGCTTTGCGAGCCTTGCGACCGGTCTTGCGATGGTTGCGACGAGCACCACCAGTTGCTGGGGGTGGTGTTGGTGGTACTGGCATAGCACCGGGGTTGTGGTTCTGGTAGGCAATCTGGTTCTCATATGCCTGCTGGGCGTATGAGTTGGCTGGTCCCTGGAAGCTTGGTACAACCAAGTTCTCTGTGTACCACTGTGGGTTGAGCATAGCTGCTGGTTCCTCTTCAGGTGTCAAGAGCATGCTTGGCATAGAGAGAGGGGCCATACCTCCACGATGTCTGCGGCGCTGGCTGCGACCGCGTCTACGAGCACCACCTGTCTGGTTGCCATACTTGCCGATGAACTGAGGGAGTTCAGCAAATGACTGGTCCAAAATAGTAGTACGGGCAGAATTATGTAATTCAGTTGGCAACATTTCGCTAAACTGATTTGGGTATTCGGCCTGGCCCATGAAAGCACCTCCGCGCATCTTGCGAGCACGACGGCTGCGCTTGCCACCGTGGAGAGGTGCCGTAATACGGTCAAATTCCTGACCCTGAGTCAAAGAAGAACTGGCGCCCAAGGTGTTCATACAAGACTCGCTGGTACATCCATCCGTGTATAATGACTTAGGATTGTATTGAGGAGCATAAAAGTTCGCGCCGCTCATATTCTATTTAACCGCGTGAAAAAAGTTAGGGGATTTATGAACTTGGGGCAGAGATTGTCTTCTTCTGTGTCTTGCCCGAAATAATATAGATAGAGTTTTCGGTAATGACAATGAAATCTTCATTTACCTTGAAAATCTTCTGGATGACCGATGTGTATTCCTCCTCGGATCGTACCAACA
>Ga0207956_1000177_pt1 | contig 18497 bp, 15 predicted proteins | sample CryBogCBE25Jul07_FD_184580 | JGI IMG/M metagenome (GOLD analysis project Ga0207956, IMG submission 184580) | Freshwater microbial communities from Crystal Bog, Wisconsin, USA - CBE25Jul07 (SPAdes) (version 2) | ecosystem: Environmental > Aquatic > Freshwater > Lake | place: Crystal Bog...
CATGACTTGGGCACGATCACAGCTCAGTTGATCGAGTGGAAGCACTACCTGAAACATATGCCAGTTGCTTTCGGTAAAGTTTTCAACTGGAAGTTCTAATTTGAGATGTTCTAATCCAGCAGATTTGAGCTCGTTGCGAATTGCATCAAAATACTGACGAGCTAATGCAGAGCGACGTGTTTGATAGCTTGGTAATTGCTTGAGCTGTTGCAAACCAATTACCGCATTCACGTCAGTCAAATTATCTTTTCCGCCAAGAACATCCACATCCATACCGTCCATACCGTGGCGAGTTAATCCTTGTAAACGGAACTTCTCAGCGAGTTTGGCTTCATCGATATTGTTAAGAACAAGGCAACCACCTTCAACCGTGGTGAGATTCTTGTTGGCTTGGAAACTAAAGCTCACGAGGTCGCCAAAACTTCCGATCTTCTTAGCTTTCCATTGCGAGCCAAAAGCTTGCGCAGCATCTTCAATCACGCGGAGCTGATATTGCTTTGCTAAAGCGTAGAGCTGATCCATATCAACTGGTAGGCCTGCCAGATACACTGGCATGATGGCGCGAGTCTTGGGGGTGATAGCTGCTGCTACTTTGTTGAGATCAATATTGCGAGTTAGCGGATCAATGTCGACGAAGATAGGTTTAGCACCAACACCCAAGATGACATTGGAAGTTGCCACCCAAGAAATTGGAGTAGTGATGACTTCATCGCCTTCACCTATGCCTGCGACTTGCAAAGCAATTTTCATTGTTGCTGTGCCGTTAGCAAAGCAGCGCACAGGACGGCCGCCAAAGTATTCGCTCAGGGTTGCTTCAAATTCCGCTAATTTTGGTCCCGAGGTCACCCATCCAGAACGTAATACTTCTCCAACGGCATCAATCGTTTCTTGATTAAAGCTAGGGCGCGTAAAGGGGATAAAGTTAGCAGTGGAGTTCGACATATGGCTCTTATATTACTGCGTCACCTTTGCGGTGTCTGGGTGTTTCACAATTACTCTACGAGAGTCACGATCCACCTCTTGCATCGGCAGGTTCATTGCCTGAAGTGCGACATATTGCTCGGGAACCATCATCGCATATGCGGTTTGGTCTTCTCTCCAGCGAGTGATGAAAGCATCCAGCGTTGGGAGCCATAAATCGGGCTGTTGATTCACACCAAACTGTAGCTCATCAGGGTCTTCAACCATAATCATCGTTCTGCCTAAGTAGAAAGGCATGGTGTGATCTAGTAGGCGAACAGAATAGAAGTTCACATTTGTTGGAATGTTTGTCTTCACACGGTGAGCAAGATCGATACCAGACACTGCACGCCCCAGAGTTTCGTGACCAGTGCCAGCGATGATGGCGCATAGGAAAAAACCACTCGCAAAACTCGCGATGCTTTGTAAGCCATTACGCTTCGATTGAAAGGCGGCATATAAGCTAAATCCAACCAAGGCAATTAATGCAGCAATGACCCAATTTACATATTGGGCATACGCTTCAATTTCATCTGGTCTTGCTTGTTTGCCGATTTCCGATAAGAAGAAAAAACCCACGCAACCTAACAATGCAAATCCAAGAGTTTGTAATTTCCAAGGTAAGGCCATGGAGTTGGTATGTCCTAGCAGACGATCTAGTCGACTACCGGTGAGCAATGCAAGTGCTGGAAAAATAGGGATGATGTAGCCAGGTAATTTAGAGTGCGACACGCTAAAGAAGGTAAAGATGATTGCAAACCAGCATACCAATAACCATCCGCTAGAGAACTCGCGTCTACGTTCTTGCCATGCCTGTGCAATCGACCCTGGGATCTGTAGCACCCAGGGCAGGGCGCCGATGAGTAGTAGTGGCACGAAGTAATAAATGGGTCCGGTTCTGCTGTGTGTATCTTGAGTAAAGCGTTGTAGATGTTCATGGATAAAGAAAAATTCCAAGAACTCTGGATTGCGTTGGGCAATCAATACAAACCATGGGGCTGTGATGAGTAAGTAGATAACAATTCCGCTAAATAATCTTAAGCGAGTCCAAATTTTCCAATCCCACGCACTAATTGAGTAGGCAATAAAAACCATGGCAGGTATTGCGGCGCCAATCAATCCTTTGGATAGGGTTGCAAGCGCCATAAAAACCCAACAAGCCCACATCCAGTTACGACTACTTGTTTTATTGTGAGAGGTTTGTGCTAACAAGAGGCTGCACAGAGCTGCAACTAAAAATGCTGACAGGCCCATGTCAAGAGAGTTGAAGTGGCCGCTAATGACCCACATCGGGCTCGAAGCTAAAACTAGCGCCGCTATCCACCCCGCTCTTGGGTTGTAAATGCGAGCGCCTGTAAAGCCAATTGCCAAAATAGTTAAAAACCCGGTGAGTGCTGTCCAAAGCCGCGCTTGCCAATCACCAATGCCAAAAGCTTGGAATGTTGCAGCAGTTGCCCAAACTTGTAATGGGGGTTTTTCAAAATATTTATAGCCGTTATAGCGAGGAGTAACCCAATCACCTGTAACCAGCATCTCTCTAGCCATTTCTGCATAGCGCCCTTCATCGGATGGGATGAGGTGGCGATAGTTCAGCGTGCCAAACCATAGCAATACATAAATGATGGTTAAGAGCAGAATCTTGCCAAGGTGCAGGGCGGATGACCGACGCATATTCCCGAACTGCATTAAGTGGGCTCCACAATGAGAGCCAGGAGGACCTGGCGACCTTCGCCTACCAGTATGTTGTAGGTGCGACAAGCTGCTTGGGAGTCCATGATTTCAAAGCCAATTTTGGCTGAAATGAGCGCTTTTAAGAGTTCTGGCTTTGGAAAGCGCTGACGGTTGCCGGTGCCGATTAGGATCAATTCAGGTTTGAGATCAACCATTTGGGCGAAATGACTAGCTTCTAGATGATCAAAGGACTTGGCTGGCCACTCTGAGATAGCTCCGTTAGAGCTCAATAAGACCGCATGTGCATATGGGACTTGGTTGATCTCAACATAGCCATCGCCATAGCCGGTGATCGTATTGGCTCCAGAATGGGGGTCAGATTGAAGCTTCAAGTGGACTCTCTGTCATAATTATGTGGATTATAGCTAGCTGTTTTTTCCAAGATTTCAAGAACTTACCCTTTAATTTATTGTGAAACCGATCCTAAAGTCCCAAAAACTCGATAACGTCTGTTACGACATTCGTGGGCCCGTGCTCGAGCTTGCTCAGCGCATGGAAGAAGAAGGTCACAAAATCATCAAATTAAACATCGGAAACGTAGGGGTTTTCGGTTTCGATCCTCCTGAAGAAATTCAGTTGGACATGATTCGCAATTTGAGCAACGCATCCGCCTATTCTGATTCCAAGGGCATTTTTGCGGCTCGTAAAGCAATCATGCAGTACTGCCAAGAAAAAGGTATCCAAGGAGTAAACCTGGATGACGTTTACACCGGTAACGGTGTCTCTGAACTCATCGTACTTTCAATGAATGCGCTTTTAAATGATGGTGATGAAGTTTTGGTGCCAACACCAGACTATCCGCTTTGGACAGCTGCAGTCAGTCTATCGAGCGGTACACCTGTACATTACCTCTGTGATGAGTCAAAAGATTGGGCGCCAGATTTAAATGATCTGCGTAAAAAAATTACGCCTCGTACAAAAGCGATTGTGGTGATTAATCCTAACAATCCAACGGGCGCGATTTACTCAAAAGAAGTGTTGCTTGAGCTCACACAAATTGCTCGTGAGCATGGCTTGATTTTGTTTGCTGATGAAATCTACGACAAGATGTTGTATGACGGTGAGAAGCATATTTCACTTGCCTCCTTATCAAATGATGTGGTCATTATTACTTTTAATGGTTTATCTAAGAACTACCGCTCATGCGGCTACAGAGCTGGCTGGATGGTGGTGTCCGGGGATAAGGAGATGGTGCGCGACTACATCGAGGGCCTCAATATGTTGGCCTCTATGCGTTTGTGTGCAAACGTTCCTGGTCAATACGCGATTCAAACTGCCTTAGGTGGTTATCAAAGCATTAACGATTTGGTTAATGAGGGTGGTCGTTTAGCAAAGCAGCGTGATCTTGCTTGGAAACTCATTACGGATATCCCCGGAGTCAGTTGTGTCAAACCAAAATCTGCTTTGTATTTATTTCCCAAGTTAGACCCAGAGGTTTATCCAATTGAAGATGATCAGCAGTTTGTTGCTGATCTTTTAAAGGAAGAAAAGGTATTGTTAGTGCAGGGCTCCGGTTTTAATTGGGGTCAGCCTGATCACTTCCGCGTAGTGTTCTTACCTCATGAAGATGTTCTGAAAGAGGCAATTGGTCGTCTCGCACGTTTTCTTGAGCGTTATCGTAATAAACACAGCCGTAAGGCTTCTTCAACTGCAGCAAAGGCATCATGAAACCGATTCAAGTTGGTCTATTAGGTATTGGCACTGTTGGTGGTGGCGTATTCACAGTTCTCGAGCGTAACCAAGATGAGATTACTCGTCGCGCAGGACGTGGGATTCGGATTAATACTGTTGCCGATTTAAATGTAGAGCGCGCCAAAGAGCTCGTGAAGGATCGTGCGCAGGTTGTGAATGATGCTCGCGCTGTGATTAATAACCCTGAAATCGATATCGTGGTTGAGCTGATTGGCGGCTACGGTATTGCTAAAGACTTAGTTCTAGAGGCGATTGCAGCCGGTAAGCACGTTGTTACAGCCAATAAGGCATTAATCGCAGTTCACGGTAATGAGATCTTCAAGGCGGCTCATGCCAAAGGTGTCATGGTGGCTTTTGAGGCGGCTGTTGCTGGTGGTATTCCGATTATTAAGGCCTTGCGTGAAGGCTTAACTGCCAACCGTATTGAGTGGATTGCCGGCATCATTAACGGCACAACCAATTTCATTCTCTCTGAGATGCGTGACAAGGGTCTAGACTTTGAAACTGTTCTCAAGGAAGCGCAACGCTTAGGCTATGCTGAAGCAGATCCTACCTTCGACATTGAAGGTGTTGATGCTGCCCATAAAGCAACCATCATGAGTGCGATTGCATTTGGTATTCCAATGCAGTTTGAAAAAGCTCACGTTGAAGGCATTAATAAATTAGCAGCAATTGATATTCGTTATGCAGAGCAATTAGGCTATCGCATTAAGCTGCTTGGCATTGCCAAGAAAACACCAACTGGCGTTGAGTTGCGCGTTCATCCAACCTTGATTCCTACTAAACGTTTAATTGCGAACGTTGAAGGCGCCATGAATGCAGTACAAGTCTTCGGTGATGCAGTAGGTACTACGCTTTACTATGGCAAAGGTGCTGGTTCAGAGCCAACCGCTTCTGCAGTGATCGCTGACTTGGTAGATATCACTCGTTTGTTGAGCGCCGATGCTGAGCACCGCGTTCCCTATCTAGCCTTTCAGCCAGATGCGGTTCAAGACACTCCAGTTTTACCAATTGGTGAGATCACCACGAGCTACTACTTACGTATGCGCGTTGCCGATCAAGCCGGCGTACTAGCTGATATCACCAAGATCTTGGCTTCTCATGGCGTATCGATTGATGCACTCTTGCAAAAAGAGGCTGATGAGGGTGAAAGTCAAACTGACTTAGTTGCTTTGACTCACGAAACCAAAGAGAAGAACATGCTTGCCGCAATTCAAGAGATTCAGAATCTCAAAACAGTTGCTGGAGAAGTAGTGAAGATTCGTTTAGAAAATCTGTCTTAATTAAATTCATGCGTTACCAATCTACTCGTGGCAATAGCCCACAACAATCCTTCTTAGAAATTTTGTTGGGTGGATTGGCGCCTGATGGCGGCTTGTATTTGCCAACGCAATATCCCAAAGTCACCTCTGCTCAGCTTGATTCTTGGCGTAGTTTGTCATATGCCGATCTAGCTTATGAAGTACTCAGTTTGTATTCTGATGACATTCCTGAGGCGGACCTGCGTGCGCTCTTGCGTAAGACTTATACCGAGCAAGTCTATTGCAATGGTCGTCCACAAGATAATGCGAGGGACATCACGCCTATACATTGGTTGGGTGAAGAGCATGGCACCCGAATTGGCCTCTTGAGTTTGTCTAATGGCCCAACATTGGCTTTTAAAGATATGGCGATGCAGTTGCTCGGCAACCTCTTTGAATATGCGCTCAAGAAAAAAGGTCAGAACCTCAATATTTTGGGGGCCACTTCTGGTGATACTGGTAGCGCCGCTGAATACGCCATGCGCGGTAAAGAAGGTGTCAAAGTATTTATGCTCTCGCCACGCGGCAAGATGAGCGCATTCCAATCTGCACAGATGTATTCTCTGCAAGATCCGAATATCTTTAATTTGGCGGTGGCTGGTGTTTTCGATGATTGCCAAGATATTGTGAAGGCAGTGAGCAATGATCATGCCTTCAAAGCGAAGAATCAAATTGGTACTGTGAACTCGATTAACTGGGGGCGCGTTGTTGCTCAGGTGGTTTATTACTTCCAAGGTTACTTGCTAGCAACCAAATCTAGTTCTGAAAAGGTTTCATTCACCGTCCCTTCAGGTAACTTTGGTAACGTCTGCGCTGGCCATATTGCTCGTATGATGGGTTTGCCTATCGAGCATTTGATTGTGGCCACGAATGAGAATGACGTACTAGATGAGTTCTTCCGCACGGGCGTGTATCGCGCTCGTAAGTCTGCAGAGACCCTGCATACTTCAAGTCCTTCCATGGATATCTCTAAAGCCAGTAACTTTGAGCGCTTTGTTTTTGATTTCATGGGTCAAGACGGCAGCGCGACTGCTGCGATGTTTAAGCAGGTCGATACCACTGGTGGCTTTGATATCTCCAAAGACGCAGTTTTTAAGGATCTTGGTAAATATGGTTTCCAGTCTGGTCGTAGCACGCATACCAATCGCCTAGAAACCATTCGCGATATTGATCAGAAATATGGGGTCATGATCGATACGCATACTGCCGATGGCGTGAAGGTGGCACGTGAGCATCTGCAGGCTGGCATTCCGATGTTGGTGCTTGAGACCGCCTTGCCAATTAAGTTTGAAGAGACTATTCAAGAAGCCTTAGGTCGTCCCGCTGAGTGTCCTCCTGCATTTAAAGACATTAAATCTAAGCCACAGCGTGTCGACAATATTGATGCGGATGTAAATCAAGTTAAAGATTTCATTACCGCGCACGTTAATTAAACTTCTAATTTAATACCGAAGTAACCATCAAATCGCTATGACTAAGCCACCCATGTTGACTGCGCAGCAGGCTTTAGATCACTTGCTCTCTCATGCAAGACCAGTTGCAGAGAGCGAAAGTATTCCGATGCAAGCAACGCTGGGTCGCGTGCTTGCAGAAAACGTCAATAGTTTGGTGGATGTACCTCCGCTTGACAACACCTCTATGGATGGTTACGCGGTAAGAACGGTGGATACCTCAAGTGCAGGGCACATACTAAAAGTTGCACAGCGCATTCCTGCGGGCTCTATGGGTACCCAGTTAGAACCTGGCACCGCTGCTCGTATTTTTACAGGTGCCCCAGTACCACCCGGTGCTGATGCGGTTGTGATGCAAGAGGATTGTGCGATCCCAGAAGATTCTGGTGATCAGGTTCAAGTCAATATTGCTCCAACATTAGGTCAATGGATCCGTCGTCGTGGCGAAGATTTAACTGCTGGTAAAACGGCACTCACTGCAGGAACATTTCTACGTCCTCAAGAGTTAGGTGTTGCAGCATCTGCAGGCTTAACGCATCTCAATGTGAAGCGTCGCGTCAAGGTTGCAGCATTCTTTACTGGTGATGAATTAGCGTTACCAGGCGAACCACTCAAACCAGGTGGGATTTACAACTCTAATCGCGATACCTTATTGGCATGCCTCAAGTCTTTGGGCTGCGATGCCACTGATCTAGGTATTGTTCCTGATCGTTTGGATGCTACTCGTGCAGCGTTACGTAAAGCAAGCAAAGATCACGACCTCATTATTACTTCCGGTGGCGTATCGGTTGGCGAGGAAGATCACATTAAGCCAGCGGTAAGCGCTGAGGGTAGATTGGACCTTTGGCAGATTGCAATCAAGCCTGGCAAACCCTTGGCATTTGGTGCGGTTCGAAAATCTGATGAGCCAAAAGATGGTGAGGCTTGGTTTATTGGATTGCCTGGGAATCCAGTCTCTAGTTTTGTCACTTTCTTATTGTTTGTACGCCCGTTTATTTTGAAGCTACAGGGCAGAGAAGAGAAGTTGCCGCAGTCCTATTTCATGCGGGCTGACTTTGACTGGCTGAAAGCTGATCGACGCAATGAATTTTTGCGAGTAAAAACTAATATTCAGGGTGGTCTTGATTTATTCCCTAATCAAAGCTCTGGAGTACTAACTAGTGCCTCATGGGGTGATGGTTTGGTTGACTGCCCACCAGGACAGCCTATTCAAAAGGGTGATTTAGTGAAGTACATTCCTTTTGATGCATTGCTCAAATAATCGGTTTACGATTGCCTCATGAAACTTGAATTACGATTCTTTGCCTCTTTGCGGGAAGCTCTAGGAACTTCGCAAGAAAGCATTGATGTGCCGGTATCCGTGAAGACTATTTCTGAGCTCAGGACATTTCTGATTCAAAGGGGCGGGGTCTGGACTCAAGCATTGGCTGAAGGTAAAGCCCTGCGTTGCGCTCTTAATCAGCACATGGTTGATGCAAATACAGCTTTACTAGAAGGCGCTGAAGTAGCTTTCTTTCCTCCAGTAACCGGAGGCTAATATGCCAATCCGTATTCAAGAACATGATTTTGACCTCAGCGCTGAGATTGCGGCACTTCGTAAGGGCGATCCAAGAGTGGGTGCAGTAGTGACATTCTTGGGTACCGTGCGGGATATGAATGATGGTAGTCAAGTTAAGGGTATGACGCTTGAGCATTACCCAGGGATGACAGAAAAAGCCTTAGAAGAGATCATCACTCAAGCAAAGTCACGCTGGGATATCTACAACACTCTTGTCATACATCGTGTTGGACCTTTATTGCCGGAAGATCAAATCGTCTTGGTTGCGGTTACTAGCGCTCATAGAGGTGAAGCGTTTGCTGCTTGTGAATTCATCATGGACTACCTCAAGACTGCAGCCCCTTTCTGGAAAAAAGAAGATACGCCTGAAGGTGCTCGCTGGGTTGATGCCCGTGTGACCGACGATGCCGCTATGGCTCGTTGGAATAATGATTAAGGCTTCTAAAGCCTTATTTAAAAAATCCCAATTTCTCTGATCTTGGCAATTGCTTTAATTTCATCTCGGCCTTAGAGGCCTCTGATCTGTCTGGGTGCTCTTGTGTAGCCAAAAGGACAACTGGTCTGCGTGATCTTGTATAGCGGGCGCCTTGCCCTGAATTATGGGCTTCCAAACGATGCTCTAAGCGGTTAGTAATGCCAGCGTAATAGCTGCCATCGGAACACTCTAGAAGGTAAACAAGCCAGCTCAAATTAGGTCAGATTAGGGTTAAAAAGGGTTCAGAGAGCCTTGAAATCGGCAATATTGCCCTTATATTCTATAGATAGAAATACATGGAATACATGAGGCATAAAAATGAGAATAGATAAATTAACTACCAAATTTCAAGAGGCCTTAAGTGAAGCCCAAAGTATCGCTTTAGCCAAAGATAATCAATATATCGAGCCAGCGCATGTTTTGCTAGCAATGTTGCGTGATTCGGATGGTGCTGCCAAGAGTTTGTTAACTCGCGCTGGCGTCAATGTCCCGGGCCTGGAAAAGGGTGTAGAGAAAATCATCAACAACTTGCCCGAAGTGCAAGGCACAAGTGGTGAAGTTCAAGTCGGTCGCGATTTAAGCAATTGGCTGAACTTATGTGAAAAAGAAGCCAATAAGCGTAATGACCAATTTATTGCTGGTGAACTGTTCTTGCTCGTTGTGGCTGATGACAAGGGTGAGTTGGGTAAGGTTGCTCGTGAAAATGGTTTGAATCGTAAATCATTAGAAGCGGCTATTGATTTAGTGCGCGGAGGGGAATCAGTGAATAGTGCAGATGCTGAAGGTCAACGCGAGGCCTTAAAGAAATATACCGTTGACTTAACAGAGCGTGCCCGTATGGGTAAGTTGGATCCTGTGATTGGTCGTGATGATGAGATTCGTCGCACCATTCAGATTTTGCAACGTCGCGGAAAGAACAACCCCGTGCTCATCGGCGAGCCTGGCGTAGGTAAGACTGCCATTGTCGAGGGCTTAGCTCAGCGCATTGTCAATGGTGAAGTGCCTGAGACTCTGAAAGACAAGCGCGTCTTAGTCTTAGATATGGCATTGCTATTAGCAGGTGCAAAGTACCGCGGGGAATTCGAAGAACGTCTCAAAGCCGTTTTGAGTGATGTGGCAAAAGATGAAGGTCAAACCATCATCTTTATTGATGAGATTCATACCATGGTCGGCGCTGGTAAAGGTGATGGCGCAATGGATGCTGGCAATATGCTCAAGCCTGCTCTAGCTCGTGGTGAATTGCATTGTATTGGTGCAACCACATTAGATGAGTATCGTAAATATATTGAAAAAGATCCTGCGCTAGAGCGTCGCTTCCAAAAAGTGATGGTTGAAGAGCCCAGCGTTGAAGCAACGATTGCAATCTTGCGTGGCTTGCAAGAGCGCTATGAGCTCCATCATGGTATTGAGATTACCGATCCAGCAATTGTGGCAGCGGCCGAGTTGTCCCACCGCTATATCACTGATCGCTTCTTGCCGGATAAGGCAATCGACCTCATTGATGAGGCAGGTTCACGCATCAGAATGGAGATCGACTCTAAGCCTGAGGTGATGGATAAGCTCGACCGTCGTTTAATTCAGCTCAAAATTGAGCGTGAAGCGGTTAAGAAGGAAAAAGATGAAGCCTCTCAGAAGCGTTTGGCATTGATTGAGGATGAGATCAAACGCCTTGGTGCTGAGTATGCTGATCTTGAGGAAATCTGGAAAGCAGAGAAGGGCGCTGTATTAGGCGCCGCTACTGTGAAAGAAGAGATTGAAAAAGTTCGTGCAGAAATTGCCAAGTTACAGCGTGAAGGCAAGCTAGAAAAGGTTGCTGAATTGCAATACGGCAAGTTGCCTGAGCTCGAAGCTAAGCTCAAATCTGCAACAGCGGCAGAGGCCAAGGGCGATAAAGATGGCGTTGTGAAGAACAAGCTCTTACGTACGCAAGTTGGCGCAGAAGAAATTGCTGAGGTCGTCTCTCGTGCAACTGGTATTCCGGTATCGAAGATGATGCAGGGCGAGCGCGATAAGCTTTTGAAGATGGAAGAATTGTTGCATAAGCGCGTGGTTGGTCAAGAAGAGGCCATTCGTGCGGTATCCGATGCAATCCGTCGTTCCCGCGCAGGCTTGGCTGAAGAGAATCGTCCTTATGGCTCATTCTTATTCTTAGGTCCTACTGGCGTTGGTAAAACCGAGCTTTGTAAGGCATTGGCTGGCTTCTTATTTGATAGTGAAGATCATTTAATTCGTATCGACATGAGTGAGTTCATGGAAAAGCATAGCGTTGCCCGCCTGATCGGCGCGCCTCCAGGTTATGTTGGTTACGAAGAGGGTGGTTATCTGACTGAGCAAGTGCGTCGTCATCCCTATAGCGTCATCTTGTTTGATGAAATTGAAAAAGCGCATCCAGATGTCTTTAACGTTCTCTTGCAAGTACTTGACGATGGCCGCTTAACAGATGGTCAAGGTCGTACTGTGGACTTTAAGAACACTGTGATTGTGATGACCAGCAATATTGGCTCCCATTTGATTCAGTCCATGGCTGATAAGAAGCAGCCTGAAATCAAAGAAGCTGTTTTTGAAGAGTTGAAGAATCATTTCCGTCCTGAGTTCTTGAACCGGATTGATGAGATTGTGGTTTTCCATGGTTTGGATAAAGGCAATATCGCCAACATTGCGAAGATCTTGCTCAAAAATCTCTCGGATCGTTTGGCCAAGGTCGATATGCAACTTGAGGTGAGTGATGCTGCCTTAAGCAAAATTGCAGAAGTGGGCTTTGATCCGGTATTTGGAGCAAGGCCGCTCAAGCGTGCAATTCAGCAGCATATTGAGAACCCTGTTTCCAAGATGATTTTGGAAGGCAAGTTTGGTCCCAAGGATGTAGTGCCTGTAGACGTGGATAAAAAAGGCGACTTTAGCTTTACTCGTCAGGTCCACTGATATCTCAGTAGTTTTTGCAGGAATCTTCCTGTGCCAGTAAACTCGGAGCATGACTGTTACGCTTAGTAGGCGTGCCAGTGATGTCCGGGTTATTGGTCTCATTAGCCTGGCTCACGGCAGCTCCCATTTTTTCCATTTAGTACTTCCTCCCATGTTCCCATGGTTGAAGGATGCATTTGCTTTGTCTTATGCCGAGCTTGGTCTGCTCATGTCGATTTTCTTTGTGGTGTCTTGTGTAGTGCAGGCAGCCTCTGGTTTTTTGGTGGATCGTATCGGAGCTAGGCCAGTACTATTTACGGGTGTTGGTTTGCTAGCGCTTGCGGCGTTAACCTACTCCCAGAGTAATGGTTATTTCATGTTGATCGTCGGTGCAGTGATTGCTGGGTGCGGTAATGGCATTTTTCATCCAGTTGACTACACCTTAATTAATCACAAGATCTCACCAGCGAACTTGCCTTACGCATATTCTATGCATGGCGTAACGGGTTATTTGGGTTGGGCTGCAGCACCAGCATTTATGGTCGCTATTGCCCAACTATCGGATTGGCGCATCGCCTTCCTTTCCGCGGCAGTATTTGAGGCATTGGTGCTACTGATTCTCTGGCTCAATAAGGGTCAGTTGATTGATAACGTTAAAGAACGTCATGAAAACACTCATGCAAATACTCAAGCTTCTCATCCTGGGCATGCACCAGAAAGTACTTTTGCATTTTTAAAACTGCCAGCCGTTTGGCTGTGTTGGATCTTCTTTTTCTTTAGCATGGCATCGACCTCAAGCCTGCAATCTTTTGCACCTAGCGCACTCTTTAGCATTTACGAAGTTCCTCTAACGATAGGCAGTTATTACATTACGCTGCTTGCATTAGGAAGTGCGGGGGGTGTTTTATTTGGAGGTTATTTAGCTGCCAAGTTGCAAGCCCCTGAGCGCATAGTCTCGACATGTTTATCGATTACCGTCGTGATGTGCCTCATGCTCTCTACAGGCCTCATTTCGGTTGACCTCATTCCGATTATTTTCTTTGCCTTAGGTTTTGGCTATGGCGTTGTTGCACCATCGCGAGATTTATTAGTGAAGCAGGCGACTCCAAAAGGGGTAGCAGGACGAGTGTATGGAATTGTCTACTCCGGTATTGATCTCGGTGCAGCCATTGGCCCTTTTATCTTTGGACTTTTCATGGATGCTGGGCTACCAAAAGCGTTATTCCTTGGCATCGTGCTATTCCAGTTGATGATTATTCCAACGGTTTTTAGAGTGTCTGCTGACACTCGCCACACCAGCTAAGCTAAAGCTGCCTTAATTTTTTAGCAAACTCGACAGCGTGAGGATTATCTCCATGGATACATAGAGTATCGGCTTGTATCTTGATTTCATTACCATCGATGGAAATGACTTTGCCATCTTTGGACATGCTCATGACTTGTTTGAGTGCCTCGGATTCATCCTCGATTACTGCGCCCACTTGAGTGCGTGGCACCAGAAATCCTTCTTTGGTGTATTTACGGTCAGCAAAGACCTCTTGCCATACTGGTACATTCAATTCTTTGGCCGCATCTATTAGGTAACTCCCTGCTAAGCCATACAAAATAACATTGCCACCTAAGTCCTTTACCGCTCTTGCAATACCTCTTGCCAGCTTCATATCTTTAGCTGCTTGGTTGTAGAGAGCGCCATGGGGTTTAACGTGATGCAATCTGTTGCCTGCTGCATTGATAAATGCTTGCAGCGCTCCTGCTTGATAAAGAACGTAGTTATAAGCGTCTTGTTCAGAGATGGCCATTTCGCGTCGTCCAAAGCCAACCAAGTCAGGTAAGCCAGGATGTGCGCCAATATGTACTTTCTTTGCAGTGGCAAGCTCAACCAGTTTTTTCATACGAGCTGGATCACCAGCATGCCATCCACAGGCAATATTGGTGGAGGTGATGTAGTCAAGCAATACGGCATCGTTGCCCATGTCCCAGGCGCCGAAGCCTTCACCCATATCGCTATTAATATCCATTACGCATTTCCATTGGGTTGAATCATTGTTTGAATTGAATTAATGGTTGATTCTTGTAACTTTAATGCTTCTGCATTGAGGTGATCTGCCTCTTCGAGGGCAATAGGCATTAACTGTATTGCATTACCCGGCTTCACTTGCGCTAATTTAGTCAGGTCAGCATGGATCACTTCAGCAAGACGTGGGTAGCCCCCTGTAGTTTGGTGCTCTGCAAGCATGATGATTGGTTCTTGGGAAGGTGGGAACTGAACGGTTCCGAAGGTAATGGCTTGCGAAGGAATGTTCGGTAAATCTTTATTGAGCTTAAAGTCGCCCTCGAGACGCACGCCCATGCGATTGCTTTGTTTGCTTACTTTCCAAATCGTAGACCAAAACAATTCTCGTTCTTTCGCACTGAGAAAGGTGAGGTGCGGTCCCTCCAAACAATGCACAGGAGTAATCGCACTGATGGGCACAAAAGGGGATCGGACATGCCATTTAGGAAAGCATGGCAGCGCATCCTCTCTGAGTAAGTTTTTTAAGAAAGGGGATCGAAGTGGCGCCTTGGGATCTTTTAGTTGCAAAAGATTCCCTTTTTCTAATCGCTTAGGTCCAATGTCTGCGCTGATATGAGAGCCTGCTCTACCAAGGATGTTTGGTAGGTTAAGCCCTCCACCAATTGCGAGCACCGTACGAAATCCTGGATTTAGTGATGAGAACTTTAAAGTAGCCCCCTTTTTTATCCAGATAGGGCGATTGCCTGGAATGCGTTGTCCATCGACGATGCCTTCACACTCAGCTCCCACCCATGCTACGCATGCTGTTTCATGAAAGAGTAGGCTAGGCCCGCTTGAAGTCATTTCAATCGCAGCGGTATCTAATGAGTTGCCGACTAAAGCATTAGCTAGATGCAGCGAGGATAAATCACAGGCACCACCAGGGCCGACAGCCCAATGCGATAGGCCAGAGCGAGGATCATCTTGGATGCTAGTAAATGTTCCCGACTGCAAGAGTTCAATGCCTCCCTTGTCCTTATCAAAGGATTGAATGATCTTCGAGGGTTGAGATTGTTTATCTATTCTGTGAAATTCATCGAGAGAGATTTCCTCAATCTGCATTTGATCTCCGGCCATAAACAGGCCTGGTGGATTGTGCTCAATATCAAATAAAACATTTGGGGACCTACCAATAATGTTCCAGCCACCTGGGGTAGTGCGAGGATAAATAGCGGTTTGTAACTCAGCGATGGCAACGCTACCTTTAGGGACGGCGGGGCGAGGGGATGCCAGGCGCGGTAAGCGTAGTTTAGGATTGAGTCCACTGAAATACGCGAAGCCTGGCATAAACCCCAAAATATCGACGGTGTACAAACTACTTTTGTGCAAAGTCACTACCTGTTCGGGGGATAACTTGGAGGCTTTGGCGATTGCCAATAAATCAAGCGCGACATCAGGGTGATAGCAAACTTGAATACGATGAATCTTATTCGGATACGTTTTACTTTCCCTATGCTCCTCTAATTGCTTGGCTATTTTTTCTAAATCAGCGAAAGCAGTCTGGCGGATCTCATGGGGATTATTTTGTCCATACTGCAATTGGATGACGAGAGAATCCAAACCGGGAATGATTTCAGCGGCCCACAGTGGCTTGTTTGCAAACAGTAGCTTGCTCAGCGCATGAATCTCCTTCAGTGCATCTTTTGATTTTGAGAAATCAATCAGAACACTATGGTCGCCGATTAGTGTGCAATGCATCATGAAAATGGCTTAGGGGTTTTCTCTAATTTGCCCTGCGGGCAGAATATTTGGGTTATAAAGATGCTACTCATTCATTAATTTAAAGCCTAAAAATAAAAGGAGACAAAGTGAGTCAACATACAGATACCAGTCTGACCGGTTTTTATAAGGTCATGAACCCCAAAGAGAAGAAAACCTTTTGGGGTTGCTTCTTAGGTTGGGCCTTGGATGGCATGGACTTCATGATCTATCCCTTAGTCATTGGCACCATTATTGCAGTATGGCAGGTTGATCGAGGAATGGCTGGTCTTGCGGTAACTGGCACGCTGCTGGCTTCTGCTTTTGGTGGCTGGTTTGCAGGCTACTTGGCCGATCGTATTGGCCGTGTACGTACTTTGCAATTTACTATTCTGTGGTTCTCAAGCTTTAGCTTGATCTGCGCTTTTACACAAGACTTTAATCAACTGATGATTGCTCGTGCTCTCTTAGGTTTTGGTTTTGGTGGTGAGTGGGCAGCAGGTGCGGTATTGATGGGCGAAACCATTCGCGCTGAATATCGTGGTCGTGCAGTGGGCACCGTGCAATCTGCATGGGCTGTAGGTTGGGGCGCAGCTGTGCTCTTGCAGGCCATTATGTTTAGCTTGTTGCCAGCAGATATGGCGTGGCGTGCAATGTTTGTCGTTGGCTTCTTCCCAGCATTGCTCTTGCTCTATATTCGTCGCCATGTTGATGAGCCAGAAATTGCAAAAGTGGCCCGCGAAAAAGTTGCAGCAGCAGGTGACTCACCATCTATTTTGGAAATCTTCAAGCCCGGTATTTTAAAAACCACGATCTTGGCTTCATTGCTTACCATGGGTGCGCAAGGTGGTTACTACGCAATTACTACTTGGGTGCCTACTTTCTTAAAAGCAGAACGTAAGTTAACTGTAGTGGGTTCTACTGGTTACTTGGCATTTTTGATTGTTGGTAGTTTTGTTGGGTATTTGTTTGGTGCATGGATGGCTGACCGTTTTGGACGTCGTAAGTTGTTTATGACTTTCTCACTCGGTGCAATCGTTTTGGTGCTGGCTTATACCCAATTAGAAATTACGAACGAGATGATGATGTGGCTTGGTTTCCCATTGGGATTCTTTGCCAGTGGCTACTTCTCTGGCATGGGTGCATTTTTGACGGAGTTGTTCCCAACTCGCTTGCGTGGATCTGGCCAAGGCTTTTGCTATAACTTTGGTCGTGGTATTGGCGCATTGTTTCCAGCATTAGTTGGATACTTCTCTGCTCAATATGGCTTGGCAATGGCAATTGCGATCTTTGCAGTGATTGCTTATGGAGTCTTCTTTGTTGCTGCAGTGATTCTCCCAGAAACTCGAGGACGAGAATTGCAAGCAAACTGATTGGTATTACGTGTCAGAAGTAGAAATTCCGTTTTGCCCAGGACCGCCTGAACATCAGAGCGGTCCTTTTCCTTTTAAAGTTCCTCTAGGTGCGGTCGATACCCACGCGCATGTGATTAGTCCCGCAAGCTTTGTACCTAATCGCTCCTATACCTCCCCAGAAGCAACCGAGAATCAATACATTCGCATGCTTGATGAAGTCGGCATGACCTATGGCGTGTTGATACAAGTGAGCGTTAACGGTCAAGATAATGAGCCAATGCTGAAAGTGCTTGAGCGGCACCCACAAAGATTGCGTGGGGTAGCAGTGCCATTGCTGAGCCAGTCAGATGCTTACTATCAAAGAATGAAAGATGCCGGTGTTGTGGGTATTCGCATGAACCTCATGTTCTCAGGTGGCGGTTTAGACATCTCTAAGTTAGAGGAGTGTGATGCCTTGGCGAAAGATTGGGGCTGGCATATCCAATTTTTGCTCGATGCAAATGATTTGCCAACTTTGATGCCGCGAATGCAAAAGTTGCAATCCACATTAGTCATCGATCACATGGGATATCTGCGCACATCTGTTGGCTTGCAGTCACCTGGTTTTCAAGCCTTGCGTGAGCTCGTGCAAGAAAGGGCGTGGGTAAAAGTATCTGGAGCTTATCGATTAACGGATGAACCTCCACCTTATGAAGATGTGGTTCCTTATGCCAAGGCCTTAATTGCAGCTGCTCCAGATCGATGTATCTGGGGTTCTGATTGGCCACATGTCGCCAATTGGGGAATCATGCCTAGGGTTGCGCAGATGCTGGAAAGCTTGGCTTTGTATGCGCCAGAGGAGGCGGTGCGTAATCAAATCCTTTGCGCCAATCCACAGCGCCTATATTTTTCATAATATGAAACGACATTACACTGCGTAAAATGCAGCGCAACATCTGGTGCTTGGATTGATTGCATCAAATGAATGCATATTTCATATTGCAAAATAATGCTCTTAAGTAACTGAATTTAATCAGTTAAATAATTTCTAAAAGGATGGGTATTTCACTTGCTCAGATTTTTTAACTCTCTAAACTCTTATATAAGACATAAGACTTAAATTCGTCTTAAAGGTCCTCAAATTTGAAGTACTTGTTTAACTTAGGGAGAGAAACATGGCAGATCGCAAAGCAGAAATCGCAGCACTACAAAAAGACTGGGATACCAATCCACGTTGGAAAGGTATTACTCGTGGCTACACAGCAGAGGACGTAGTACGTCTTCGTGGCTCATTGAAGATTGAGCACACATTGGCTAAGCATGGTGCAGAGCGTCTTTGGGAG
>Ga0207956_1000178_pt1 | contig 18479 bp, 15 predicted proteins | sample CryBogCBE25Jul07_FD_184580 | JGI IMG/M metagenome (GOLD analysis project Ga0207956, IMG submission 184580) | Freshwater microbial communities from Crystal Bog, Wisconsin, USA - CBE25Jul07 (SPAdes) (version 2) | ecosystem: Environmental > Aquatic > Freshwater > Lake | place: Crystal Bog...
AGCTACTCATGAAAGCGGTCTTTAATAACAGGGTTGATTTTGGGGCTAATTCGCAATTATGCGGGTTTGAGCAGTAATTTTAGTCTGCGGTTAAAGTTAATTCCCAATTAGTCTCGATAAAATTCAGTTTGAACCCAATAGAAAGCGCCCAATGTCAGCAGTGGCAGTAAAACCCAACATTCAGATGTCGAATGCCTCCGTGCCTTTGGTGCATGAGGTAGAGATATTGGATGAGGCGGGCCGAACTAAGCTGGTTCACATCCCAGGTGAGCGCCCTTTAACCATCTACTTGGATAAGCGCGAGGTGGTTACCTTGATGACCTTAGGTAGCGCTCCTGAAGCTTTGGTCTTGGGTTATCTGCGAAATCAACGCTTAGTTGAGTCGCCTGATGACATCGAGAGTATCCAAGTCGATTGGGAAACGGATTCGGCTGCGGTGAAGACCCGTCGCAGTACTGTGGATATTGATGCCTTGACTAGCAAGCGTGTGGTGACTACTGGATGTGGCCAAGGAACTATGTTTGGCGGCTTGATGGAGGAGATGTCTGAGATTCGTTTGCCTGATGGGCCGGCGTTATCTCAGGAGGCAATTGTTGCCTTAGTTGAGAATATTCGGCTTCACGACACAATTTATAAGAAGTCTGGCTCGGTTCATGCTTGTGCGGTATTTGAGCGCGAGGGTGAGCATGGGGTACGACTACTCCACTTTATTGAAGATGTAGGGCGCCATAATGCGGTCGACTCCATTTCCGGGCTGATGTGGCTAGCCGATAAAGCCGGTAGAGATTTGGTTTTTTTCACAACTGGTCGCCTCACCTCAGAAATGGTGATCAAGGGCGCTCAAATGGGCATTCCCTTCTTGCTAACGCGTTCAGGGGTCACCCTCATGGGCCTAGAGTTAGCGCGCAAAACCAATCTCACCATTCTCTCCCGTTGCTCGGGTAAACATTTCGAGATCTACAACGCCCCGGACCGGGTGGTTTTTACCCAAAAATCCCTATAAATTCTTGGGTAGGTCAGGGCGAAGGTTTTACAATTCGCCCATGACTATTAAATCTGACCACTGGATCCGCCGCATGGGCGAGCAAGGCATGATCAGCCCATTTGAACCTGGGCAAATCCGCCAAGACGCCGCAGGCAACAAAATCGTTAGTTATGGCACATCAAGTTATGGCTATGACATTCGCTGCGCAGACGAATTCAAGATCTTCACCAACATCAACAGCACAATTGTTGACCCTAAGAATTTCGATGAGCAATCATTTGTCGATTTCAAAGGTGATGTTTGCATCATTCCTCCAAACTCATTTGCGCTTGCAAGAACGGTGGAGTATTTCAAGATTCCTCGTAGCGTGCTGACAGTGTGTGTTGGTAAAAGTACCTATGCACGTTGCGGCATCATCGTGAACGTCACCCCATTTGAGCCAGAGTGGGAAGGCTATGTCACTTTAGAGTTTTCTAATACGACCCCATTGCCTGCAAAAATTTATGCAGGCGAGGGATGCGCGCAAGTACTCTTCTTTGAGAGTGATGAAGTGTGTGGCACATCTTATAAAGATCGCGGTGGCAAGTATCAAGGTCAGCGGGGCGTCACCCTGCCGAAGACTTAATGATTCCTCGCGCAAATTCAAATTCGCTAACCTAAAGGGTAGTCATGAAATTTCGTTTCCCAATCATCATTATTGATGAGGACTTCCGTTCCGAAAATATTTCGGGATCTGGTATTCGTGACCTCGCAGAGGCCATCGAAAATGAAGGCATGGAAGTCATTGGTTTAACCAGTTATGGTGACCTGACTTCTTTTGCGCAACAAGCATCCCGTGCTTCCACATTTATTGTCTCCATTGATGATGAAGAGTTTGTCTCAGACTCTGAAGACCATGATTTACCTGCCTTAAACAATTTACGCGCTTTCATTACGGAAGTGCGTAAGCGCAATGAAGATATTCCAATCTTTTTGTATGGTGAGACACGGACATCGCGCCATATGCCTAACGATATCTTGCGTGAGTTGCATGGCTTCATTCACATGAATGAAGACACCCCAGAATTCGTGGCGCGGCATATTATTCGTGAAGCGAAGGTCTACCTTGATTCATTAGCGCCACCATTCTTCCGTGCCTTAACTAATTATGCTTCTGAAGGTTCATACTCTTGGCACTGCCCAGGTCACTCTGGTGGCGTGGCTTTCTTAAAGAGTCCAGTAGGCCGTATGTTCCACCAGTTCTTTGGTGAAAACATGTTGCGCGCAGACGTTTGTAATGCGGTTGAAGAGTTGGGTCAGCTACTTGACCATACAGGCCCAGTCCTGCAGAGCGAGCGCAATGCCGCCCGTATCTTTAATGCTGACCATTTGTTCTTTGTCACCAATGGCACATCTACTTCTAACAAGATTGTGTGGAATTCAACTGTTGCGCCTGGTGATGTTGTGCTGGTTGACCGTAACTGCCATAAATCCGTGATTCATTCCATCACTATGATGGGCGCGATCCCAATTTTCTTAATGCCAACCCGTAATCATCTGGGCATTATTGGTCCAATTCCAAAAGAAGAGTTTGAGTGGGCGAACATCAAGAAGAAAATTGATGCCAACCCCTTTATTAAGAATAAAAACGTAGTGCCACGCGTGATGACGTTGACTCAAAGTACTTATGACGGCATTGTGTATAACGTTGAGATGATCAAAGAGATGCTTGACGGCAAAGTAGATTCATTGCACTTTGACGAAGCTTGGTTGCCACATGCCGCTTTCCATCCCTTCTACAAGGATATGCATGCGATTGGATCCGATCGTAAGCGCACTAAGAAGAGTTTGATGTTTGCAACTCAATCTACTCATAAGTTATTGGCAGGTTTGTCGCAAGCTTCTCAAGTCTTGGTGCAGGACGCAGAAGATACGAAGTTAGATCGCGATTGCTTTAATGAAGCCTATTTAATGCACACCTCCACTAGTCCACAGTACGCCATCATTGCGTCATGTGACGTTTCCGCAGCCATGATGGAATCTCCTGGTGGCACCACCTTGGTTGAAGAATCTATTGCAGAAGCAATGGATTTCCGTCGTGCGATGCGTGAGGTTGATGATAAGTTTGGTGCCGACTGGTGGTTTAAGGTCTGGGGCCCAGATCATCTGGCAGAAGAGGGTATTGGTGAGCGCTCTGATTGGGTGTTGGAACCCAATGCAAATTGGCATGACTTTGGCAAACTTGCCAAGGGCTTTAACATGCTCGACCCCATTAAGGCTACCGTTGTGACTCCTGGTTTAGATATCGAAGGTAACTTTGGTTCTATGGGTATTCCTGCGAGCATCGTCACGAAGTACCTTGCTGAGCATGGTGTGATTGTGGAGAAGTGCGGTTTGTACTCCTTCTTTATTATGTTCACGATCGGTATTACCAAAGGTCGCTGGAATACTTTGGTTACAGAGTTGCAGCAGTTCAAAGATCACTTTGATAAAAATGCTCCGCTGTGGAAAGTCTTACCTGAATTTGTAGCTAAGCACCCACGTTACGAACGAGTTGGCCTGAAAGATATCTGCCAGCAAATTCATGAGTTTTACAAGGGTCGTGATGTAGCACGCATGACTACTGAGATGTATACCTCTGATATGGAGCCAGCAATGATGCCTGCCGAGGCTTGGGCAAAGATGGCACATAAAGAAGTTGATCGTGTGCCATTAGACAAATTAGATGGTCGCGTAACGGCAATGTTGGTTACTCCATACCCTCCTGGTATTCCGCTCTTGATTCCGGGTGAGCGTTTTAATAAACGCATTGTTGATTACCTCTACTTCGCAAGAGACTTCAACGAGAAATTCCCAGGCTTTGAGACTGATATTCATGGCCTAGTGAAGGCTGATGTTGATGGCCATAGCGAGTATTACGTCGATTGCGTAAGACAAGAGCGCGATATCACTCAGTAATATAGTGAATGTTTAAGCAAATGCCCCGTAGATTCGGGGCATTTTTTATTTGACTGGCTTATCTAACTGAAAGTTTACCGGCGCATCTTCATCAACTTTATTGGCTGGCATATCGGATTTATTTTCCTCACCGCCAGTGAAATTGAAGTCTTGGCTCTGGATCACAGCAGGCGGCTTATCCAGTAAGGTAGTTACCAGCGCAGGGAATGCCATTACAACGGCGACCATGACAAGCTGTAAGCCTACCCAAGGCAATGCGCCCCAATAGATATCACTACTCTTAACTTCTTTCGGCGCTACGCCACGAAGATAAAAAAGGGCAAAACCAAAGGGTGGATGCATAAATGAGGTTTGCATATTGACGCATAGCATTACCCCAAACCAAACTAGCGCCGCACTGGCTGCTGCTTGAGAATTGCCATTCATAGAGTCAAGCAATACAGGAGAAAGTAATTTGACTGCCACTGGTGCCAGCATCGGTACAACAATAAAAGCAATCTCGAAGAAGTCCAAGAAGAATGCCAAGAAAAAGACAAACAGATTGACAACAATCAAAAATCCAATCCAGCCACCTGGCAAACTGGAGAAAAGCTCTTCAACCCAGCGCCCACCATCGACGCCCTGAAACACCACCGAGAAGCAGGTTGAGCCAATTAAAATAAAGACCACCATCGCTGTAATGCGCATGGTGTTTTGATAGGCCTCCTGAACTAGTCCTTTGAGATAGGGAATGCTGGCTCTTCTAATCCAAGCCAAGAGTAATGCACCCATCGCGCCCATCGCGCCCGACTCGGTAGGGGTGGCAATACCAGTCATGATGGTTCCGAGCACCAGGAAGATCAGTACAGCAGAAGGAATAATGCCCATCAGACATTTTTTCCACAGAGCCCATCCCTTGAGCGTGAGATCACTTTCTGGTACTGGTGGCAAATAATCTGGACGTATGCGTGCCAAGAAGAATGTATATAGCGCAAAAAGAGCAATTTGAAGCAAGGACGGACCCCACGCGCCTAAATACATGCTGCCGACATCTGCACTACCACTTTGTGTTTTGAGTTGATCGGCCAACACAATTAGAACAAGCGAAGGGGGAACAAGTTGTGTAATAGTTCCAGAAGCGGCTAAAACGCCCGTGGCGTAGCGCATGTTGTAGCCGTAACGCATCATCACTGGCAGAGCGATCATCGCCATAGCAATCACCTGAGCGGCTACAGTGCCGGTAATGGCGCCCAGAATAAAACCAACAATGATGACTGAGTAGCCAAGGCCGCCACGTACACGACCAAAGAGTTGACCCATCGAGTCCAGCATTTCTTCTGCGAGGCCACAGCGTTCGAGGATGGCGCCCATAAAGGTGAAGAAGGGGATCGCCAGAAGTAGGTCATTGGCTAGAACGCTACCGAAAATACGCTGGGGGATGGCTTGTAAAAAGGACATGCCAAAAAAGCCTTCGCTCATTGCGATGACAGAGAAAAACAAACCTGCTGCCATTAATGAGAATGCAACCGGAAAGCCAATCAACATAAAGATGACTAGACCAGCAAACATGAAGGGGGGCATCCATTCCAATGGAATCATTGCATCGGCTTTTCGTAATGAAGATCTTCTGCTGGCAAGACAATCTCACCATTTAGTGCACCAATGCGTTTAATGATTTCGGATACACCTTGCAGACTCAGCATGAAAAATCCAAATGGCACAATAAATTTGATGGGATAGCGCGCAAGTCCGCCAGAGTTCATTGAGCCCTCTGCAACTAACCAGGATGGATAAAACAGGCTGGTCCAAGATAGCCATGCAAATAGTAAGCAAGCCGGCATTAAAAAACATGCCAAACCAAAAAGATCAATCCAAAGACGACCGCGATCTGATAGATGTGAATAAATGAGGTCAACGCGTACATGCTCATTGCGCTTGAGGGTGTATGAAGCACCCAGCATGACTGCAGCGCTAAATAAATACCATTGAAGTTCTAGTGGCCAGTTATTGCTAATGTCTAAGCCATAACGGAGAAGGGCATTCGTAGCTGATACCACGCATGACAGCAAAATCATGATGCTGGCAATGCTACCTAGCACTTGATTGACTCGATCAATGCCCGCAGAGAGCTTAGTCCAAAACCCCATCTTAGAGGTCTGCGCGGCCCTGCTTAATCGCAGCGAGTACTTGTGAGGGCGCTGTACCACCAGCATGTTGACGAGATTGCACAGAGCCATCAACGGTGAGCAGGGCAAAAACATCATCACTGATCAATTCTGGGCGATTATCTAAACCACAAGCAAAGCGCAACTCAGACAAGCTTAGATCGGTCAGCATGCAATTTCTGCCGACGCAAGCTTTAACGGCATGCGCAACAGCTTCGTGGGCATCACGGAAGGCAAGACCTTTTTTAACCAAGTAGTCCGCTAAGTCAGTAGCAGTAGCAAAACCTTCTTCAGCGGCCGCTTTCATGACATCTGCCTTGACTTCGATATGCGGCACCATGTCCGCAAAAATACGTAAGGTATCTTGTACGGTATCAACCGCATCAAACAAAGGCTCTTTGTCTTCTTGGTTGTCTTTGTTGTATGCCAAAGGCTGGCTCTTCATGAGCGTCAACAAAGAAATCAAGTCACCATAAACACGACCCGTTTTACCGCGCGCCAATTCTGGGACATCAGGATTCTTCTTTTGCGGCATGATCGAGCTGCCAGTGCAGAAGCGGTCAGGCAGATCAATAAAGCCAAAGCGCGGGCTCAACCAAAGTACTAGCTCTTCAGACAGACGCGAGACATGCATCATCAAGATCGACGCAAAGGCACAGAACTCAATAGCAAAGTCGCGATCAGACACGGCATCTAGAGAGTTATTGCAAATGCCATCAAACCCCAGAGTCTTAGCTACTTGCTCGCGGTCAATTGGATAGGTAGTGCCAGCTAAAGCAGCAGCACCTAAAGGTAAGCGATTAAAACGCGCACGTAAATCAGCTAAGCGACTTGCATCGCGGCTGAACATTTCGTAGTAGGCCATTAAGTGATGACCAAAGGTAATCGGTTGCGCTACCTGTAAATGCGTGTGACCAGGCATGATCGTACCGGCATGCTTTTCTGCGAGATCTAGTAAAGCGGTGCGTAAGGTTTTTAAGGTAGCAGCAATTTCATCGACGCTGCCACGCAACCATAGACGCAGGTCGGTAGCAACTTGATCGTTGCGTGAGCGACCGGTGTGTAAACGTTTACCAGCATCACCAACTAATTCAGTGAGGCGTGCTTCAATATTGAGATGCACATCCTCTAGGGCTAATTGCCAGTTAAATTCACCAGCCTCGATTTCGCTCTTAATTTGAGCCATCCCTTTTTGGATGTCGGCTAAATCTTGGGCGCTGATGATCTTTTGAGCAGCCATCATTTGGGCATGCGCGAGGGAGCCGGCGATGTCAACCATGGCAAAGCGTTGATCAAAGCCTATAGAGGCGGTATAACGCTGAACGAGTTCGTCAACGGGTTCGGCAAAACGGGCCGACCAAGCTTGGGCTTTGTTGGCTAGGGAATTTTTGGATGAGCTCATAAACACAGTATATTGGTGTAGGTCTTTGATTATTTTAAATGTTATGTCCCAAACCCTGAATTCTTCACCCTCATCCGCCACTCTGGAAGCTCCAAAGCGCCTAGTTATTGCCTCCCGTGAAAGTCGCTTGGCCATGTGGCAAGCCGAACATGTGCAGGCATGCCTTAAAAAGCTCTATCCAGGGTGTGATGTGCAGATTTTGGGAATGACCACCAGGGGAGACCAAATTTTGGATCGCGCACTGTCCAAAGTCGGGGGCAAAGGCCTTTTTGTAAAAGAATTAGAAACCGCTCTTGAGGACGGTCGGGCAGATTTAGCAGTGCATTCCTTGAAGGATGTCCCTATGGTCATGCCCGCAGGATTTGACCTTGCATGTGTCATGGCCAGAGAAGATGCGCGTGACGCATTTGTATCAAATGATTACGCCAGCTTAGAAGGTCTTCCAAAAGGAGCAATCGTTGGCACCTCAAGTTTGCGTCGCGAATCCGTCCTGCGCGCAAAATTTCCTCATCTAGAAATTCAACCACTACGTGGAAACTTAGATACCCGTATGAGTAAGTTGGACCGTGGCGAGTATCAAGCTATTATTTTGGCAGCCGCTGGATTAAAGCGTCTGGGTTTAGAAAGTCGTATTCGTGCATACCTTCCTTATGATCCTTACACGCCAGCAGCAGGGCAAGGTGCATTGGGTATCGAAACCCTGAGCAAGCATCCCAATATCAAAGAGTGGTTAACACCCTTAAATGACTTACCAACTTTGTATGCAGTTACAGCAGAGCGTATGGTTTCTCGTCAGCTAGGAGGCTCATGTGAGGTGCCTCTGGCAGCCCATGCAGTATGGGATAGAGACCATATGCAAATTCGCTCGTTCGTAGCGAGCGTCGATGGCAAGGCTATTTGCCTTGCTAAGGGAGATGCAGCAGTGCAATCAGTGGATGATGCAGAAGCTCTCGGACTTGCTGTAGCAAAAGATTTGTTAGCTCAAGGTGCGGCAGACTTGATTCCGAAGATTGCTAAATAAAACTCACCTTTAGAAACAAGAACGATAGCAATGAGCACTAAAACTATTGTGATCACTAGACCGAGTGGACAGGCTCGGCAGTTGACCGAAGTGCTCTCGCAGATTATTGAAAAGAGCGGTGTCGCAAAACGTAGTCTTCCAGAGATCCTCTCTCTTCCTTTGTTAACAATTGTTCCCAAAGATGATGAGCAACTTGCTGATCATATTGCTAGCGCACTGAAAATGGCTGATTTAGCAATCTTCGTTAGTCCTAATGCGATTGAATCTGTCATGCGTTTGTTGGAGCGAGATTGGCAAGATTTTTCTAAGAAGGTAATACCTATTGGGGTGATGGGTGGTAGTAGTGCCTTGGCACTGAAAAATCACGGTATCGGCTTAGAAACAAAGCCAACCCGGATATTGATGCCAAAAAGTAATGAGCAATGGGATTCTGAGGGCTTGTGGAAGGAGTTACAAAGCTTGAAGTGGGACTGGCCAAGCAAGAAGATTGTCATCTTTAAGGGTGAAGGGGGTCGAGACTGGTTAGCCGACACTCTTAAAAAGGCTGGCGCATCGGTGCAAGCAGTATCCACCTATACGCGTGTTCCATTGGATCTACAGAATCCTGCATGGCATGCCATCCGTGAGATGGATATCTCTAAATCACTATGGTTGTTAACTTCATCAGAGGCGGTGCGCTATTTAGGCCAAATTGCAAAGGATCAATTTCCTCAAGGTCTGCAAAGCGCTAGTGCAATATGCCCCCATCACAATATTACTGACGCAGCAGAGGCTATTGGTTTTGGTGAAGTCTTCACTTCTGATCCGGGAGATGAAGCGCTGATTAAAGCCACATTGGGGTGGCTCACGATTTAATAACCGAGTAAGTCTTAAATGGCTGGGTAGTTCAGCAAAGCCGGTAAGAAAATTTCATTGACCAAGATAGGGTGACCTTTTAAGCGATACAGCGTACGCCGTGCCCATAAGGGCGAGCTAAGGCCAACATTATGCTTAGAGCATTTTTTCCATAGCGCACTCCCTTTATCAAGGCGTGCAATATCACGCGGCGGTTTTGCTTTGGAGTGCATACGAGTTTTAGCAAACAGTACAGCACCTAGGGGCTTGCTACCAAGACGCAATACTGAATGATTACTGCCACTTGAGCTCAGCGTGGGTATTACGCTATGCGCCATCACCAGGGGAATATTGTTTGCGCAGAGTAATACTTCACGAACCCGACAACGTCTAATCTGGAAATGAAAATAGCGACTCTCGTCGCTATTTAAGGTTTGAGGGCAATCACGCAAAACCTGAACCTGCAGTTTTTGACCAGTTACTTTCTCAATTCTTTGGGTCAAAGACCCGGTATCGCTCAACCACGGTTGCCACTTGCGTGGCGCCCGATGAATCTCACCGGAACCGACTCGATTCCATGCAGAACGGAGGCGATTGCGGTGAGTCATGTTTAGTTGCCGCTGAAGTTACGACGTTGGCCGCCAGTCTTTGGTTTAGCAAAGCGTGGACCACCCGCTGGACGAGCTGGACGTGAATCCGCGGAACGTGCAGGACGTGAGTCAGCAGAGCGCGCTGGACGTGAATCGCTAGAACGAGATTCGCCAAAACGGTTTCCACCGCCATTGCCGCCACCGCCACCTGAGCGGTTACCGCCGAAGCCGCCGCCAGAGCGACCACCTCCAGAGCGGTTGCCACCAAAGCCGCCGCTAGAGCGACCACCAGGACGACCACCGCCACCGCCAAAACTAGGCTTAGCTTGTGGCTCAAGACCAGCGATCACTGAGGCAACAATATCTTGCTGTGTAAAGCGCTCAATATTGCGAATCTTGGCACGATCACGATGTTCAACCAATGTGATTGCGACGCCATTACGACCAGCACGACCAGTTCGACCGATGCGGTGCGTGTAGTCTTCTGGTTTCATTGGCAAACCAAAGTTAATCACGTGGCTAATGCGGGGCACATCAATGCCACGAGCCGCTACGTCTGTTGCAACCAAAATCTTGGTATGACCCTTACGTAAGGACTCAAGGCGACGCATACGCACAGCTTGAGGCATTGCACCGTGAAGGGCAGTTGCTTCGTAACCGTTTGCACGCAGTGTGTCAGCGATCTTTTCGCTTTCAACTTGAGTGCTTGCAAACACTACTGCTTGATCCAAAGAGGCATCAGCCAAAATGTGCTCAAGAAGCTTGTGCTTGTGTGACATGCTGTCAGCCCAGTGCAACTTCTGCTCAATATTGGCGTGCTTTTCACCTGCGTGAGCAAGTTCAATACGCTTGGCATCTGTGGTCAATTCATTGGCTAAAGACATAATCTTTGGCGCAAAAGTTGCAGAGAACATTAAGGTTTGGTCGCGACTAGCGCAACGTTTATCAATTGCTTCGAGATCTTCGGCAAATCCCATGTCGAGCATGCGATCAGCTTCATCAATGACGAGTTGTTTAACATCATCTAAGCGAATTGCTTTGCTATCACACAAGTCGAGTAAACGACCTGGGGTTGCAACAACTAACAATGCACCTTTCAATGCCTGGATTTGTTTGCCGTAAGGCATGCCACCCATAACAGTGGCAATGCGAATACCTTTCATGCCGCGAACTAAATTCACTGCGTCGGCAGCAACCTGTTGAGCTAACTCACGGGTCGGGCAGAGCACTAACACTTTAGGTTGTGCGCGACCTGGTACAGGTGAATTGTTCGGGTTGCTTTCAATTAGTTGATTAATTAAAGGCAATAAAAAGGCAGCAGTTTTACCGCTACCGGTTTGGCTACTGACCAATAAGTCACCACCAGCTAAAGCTGCAGGAATAACCTGAGCTTGAACAGGTGTAGCTTGGGTAAAACCCAGTTCAGCAACGTTTTTAAGGAGTGACGCCGCTAAGGCGAAATTCTGGAATTCAGATCCAGCGCTCTTTGAGTCTTGACTTGCGTCTTTTGACTCATGTTTAGTTTCTTTAGAAAAAGTCATGCTATTACACATCCCCTTTAAGAGATGTCTCCGTATGTTGCACCCATGGTTTTTTATAGGGTGCGATGGTCAAAGGCATCGACCATCAGACAAGCGGCAGCGCGTTTTGTGACTTCTGTGTTTATGACTTCTAAACGGTACGCTGAAATAGAGCTGGGGGGCGATGAATCAAATTGCTTAAAAAGCCTCTTATTATGACATTTTGAACACTTGATTACAAGGGTTTCCCCGAATTAATTATGATGAGGTGATGGAATGGTTCTCATTAAGTCTCTTATCCCCATCAAATGCAGGAATCAATGATTTCTCAAGCTATTTGCTTGGAACCTTGCTCGTCATTTTGTTGCCGGGCCCCAATTCACTTTATGTCTTAACTATTGCAACACAAAAAGGCTGGCGCTCTGGTGCTTGGGGTGCGCTTGGAATATTCGTTGGCGATTCAATTCTGATGGGCGCTGTTGCTCTGGGCGCAGCTTCATTGCTAATGTCATCGCCTCTTCTATTTCAGTTTGTACGCATCATCGGAGCGATTTACCTAGCATGGATAGGGCTGGGCTTGCTACGCAGCGGGCGGCTACGTTGGACAACACAATCTCATTCAAAGGTGTATGAGATTCAAGCGCGCCTAATGCAATTACACCCATTGCTTGCTGCGTTATCCCTGTCATTAACAAACCCCAAGGCTATCTTTTTCTTTATTGCCTTCTTCTCGCAATTTATTCAGTCAGATTTTGAGTATCCAGGCTTTACTTTGATTTATCTTGCAACGGTTTTGCAAATAATGAGCATGGCTTATCTCATGGGACTTATCTTAGTGGGGCAGTATTTCTCAGAACATTTTAAGAATCATCGCCGCTTTACTGCAGGATTATGGATCCTTGCAGGACTACTCTTTATCGGCTTTGCATTGCGTCTGATCTTTGTCTAATTACTTCAGATACTTTAATAAGCGCTCTGTTTTTTTCGAGTAAGGAGGGTGAGCAGGTTTGGTGCCCTTCATGAAGTTTGTGCCTAAAAGTCCGCGCACTTCAAGAATAGACTTCTGGTAACTGAAGGTATCAAAACCTGCTTTACCGTGATACTTGCCCATCCCGCTTGAGCCAACCCCGCCAAAAGGTAGTGACTCAACAGCGGCATGCAGGAAAACATCATTAATGGTGACGCCACCAGAGCGAGTTTGATCTAAGACTTGACGCAAATTTTTCTTGTCCTTACCAAACCAATACAGCGCTAATGGATGAGGTCTGCTGTTGATGTACTCGATCGCAGCTGCACAATTGGGTACAGTAATGATAGGCAGAATAGGGCCAAAAATTTCCTCATTGAGGATGCGTGCATTCTCGGGGATGTCAATTAAAGCAACTGGTTCAAAACGTCTTGTACCTGTAGAAGAGCTATCGAGCAGCGTGATCACCTTTGCCTTACGCTCGATGGCATCGTTTACGAGACTATCCCAGTTTTTCAGTTGAGCATCATCAATTGGTCCAGTGAGTTGTTTGGTGCCGCCAAATTGCTTGCGGGCTGCTGTTTGAAGTTCACGGATGAATGCGTCTTGCAGGCTCTGCTCGATGAGGATGTAGTCGGGAGCGATACAGGTTTGACCACCATTGAGAAGCTTGCCATAGACAATAGAGGCAGCCACGTCTTTAAGTTTTGCTGAATGGTCGATGATGGCTGGTGATTTGCCTCCGAGTTCCAGAGTAACGGGAGTCAGATTTGTCGCTGCGGCGCGCATTACTTTTTTGCCCGTGAGTTCTGAGCCTGTAAAAAACAGGTGGGCAAAGGGGAGTTCCGCAAATTGCTCAGCAATATCGGGGCCACCAGTCGTCACGCAAAACTCACTAGGATGAAAATATTCCTGAATAAGACTTGCCAGGAATCCAGAGGTGCGTGAACTACGCTCAGATGGTTTTAGCCATACCCTGTTGCCAGCCGCTATCGCGGCAATCGCAGGAAGCAAGGCCAACCGAACTGGGTAATTCCAGGCACTCATGATGCCAACGACTCCCATAGACTGGCTTTCGACCCAGGCCTCTGACCCTCCCATATAAAAAGGAGTTTCAATTTGTACGGGCCTCATCCACTCTTTGAGATTTTTGCGGGTATAGGTGCATGCTTGATAGATCCCTTGAAATTCCACTAACCCAGATTCAATAGGGTCCCGATTGCCAAAATCGGCAATAAGCGCTTTGCAAAGCTTTTCTTCATTAGCCTTGACCATCTTTTCAATTCGCCCAATTCTCTCCAGCCTTGCTTCTATTGTGGGATTGGGTTCAGCGGCATAGGCAGCCTTAATTTCGTTGAACTGGAAGGTGAATCGATTCATGGTGTGTTTATGGTTGGCAAATATTTTGATTAACCATTAGGATAAAGCCATGACTGAAAATGCTAATAAAAATCTATTGCCCCTAGGAAGAGCTACCTTAGGAGGGGGATGTTTTTGGTGTCTTGAGGCTGTTTACCAGCAGATTTTGGGTGTGAAAAGTGTAGTTTCTGGCTATGCCGGGGGTGCTCGCCCCAATCCCTCTTATGAATCTGTTTGCACTGGGGTCACTGGGCACGCAGAAATCGTCGATATTGAGTTCGATCCCCAAGTCATTTCATTTAGAGATTTACTGGAAATTTTCTTTGTGATTCATGATCCCACTACCTTGAACTATCAGGGCAACGATCATGGAACCCAATATCGTTCTGTCATCTTTACCCATAGTGATGAGCAGTTCAAAATTGCGCATGAAGTAGTGCAAGAATTGGAGGGCTCAAAAATTTATGCCAATCCTGTGGTGACGCAAATTGAAACTGCGCCAACTATTTACCCAGCAGAGGACTACCACCAGAATTATTTTCAGCAGCATCCCCATCAAGGATATTGCGCTGCGGTGGTTGCTCCAAAGCTAGCAAAGTTTAGGGCGAAATTTAAATCGCTGATTGCTCCGCAATACGCATAATTAATCTTTACGGAGCCAAGCGGCTGATCTTCCAATGACTGCCATCGAGTTTGTAATGGATGCGATCATGCAAGCGGGAAGGTCGACCTTGCCAAAACTCAATCTCCGTTGGACGTAAGCGATAGCCACCCCAATGCTCAGGGCGCGGAGGGGTATCACCGAATTCTGATTTGAAGCGTTCCTCTGCTTCTTCTAAAAACTCTCGATTTGGAATGGCTTCGCTTTGGGGTGAGGCCCAAGCCCCAATTCGAGAAGCTGGTGGGCGGGAGTGGAAGTACTGATCACTTTCTTCCGGGCTAACTCGTTCTACAGTCCCTTTAATTCGTACCTGGCGCTCTAATTCATGCCAATGAAATAGTAGTGCAGCTTGTGGTCGATCTGCGAGCTCTTTGCCTTTTTGGCTCTCGTAATTGGTGAAAAAGGTAAAACCATTTTCGTCAGCTCCTTTTAGTAAGACAATACGAGCTGATGGATTACCTGCTTTATCTGCAGTTGCCAAAGTCATGGAATTGGGCTCAGGGCACTCGGCTTTAACAGCTTGGTCAAACCAAAGTTGAAAAAGAGGCAAAGGTAGGTGCGGAACCTCAGTTTCTGAAAGCTGGCCAAAGGTATAGTTTTTGCGAAGTTGAGCAATAGGATCCATTTTTTCAGTATAAAGAGAAGCTATGGCAGAAGACAAGATTGAGGATCTGACGGGAGTGAATGAAGGCTCTTTGCAAGAACGCCGTTTCGGGGGAGTCTCTAGGCTCTATGGTCCTGAGATGCGCGCACGCTTTCAGAATGCGACTGTTGTTGTAGCTGGCTTAGGCGGTGTTGGGTCTTGGGCAGCAGAAGCACTCGCCCGAACCGGAGTTGGTCATTTGGTATTAGTAGATTTTGATCATATTGCTGAAAGTAATACCAATCGTCAACTGCATGCATTTGAAGGTCAGTATGGCAAAGCCAAAGTCGAGGCCATGACTCAGCGCATTTTGCAAATCAATCCTGAAATTCAAATTACAGCATGCGATGAATTTCTAGAGCCCGAAAATCTGGATCGTATTATTCCCGGAAATGCTTTTGTATTGGATGCCACTGATTCAGTGCAAACCAAAATTGCATTGTCAGTTTGGGCGCGAGCAAATAATCGTGCTTTAGTAATGTGTGGTGCTGCAGGAGGGAAGTCTGACCCCACTTCGATACGTTGTGATGATTTATCTCGTACCGAGCAAGATGCCTTATTAGCAAAGGTGCGTCAGGGTCTGCGCCAAGACCATGGCTTTTCTAGAAATCTAAAGCACAAGATTGGCATCAGAGCCATCTACTCTCATGAGCCGCGAGCTGGCGCTTCCACAGGTGGCTTGGCCTGCTCTGGCTATGGTTCTACGGTCATGGTGACTGCGGCTTGTGGGCTTGCTGCTGCTGCAGAAATTCTGAATTTGATCGGCCTAGATCAAAAAGATGAGCAAAAATAAGTCATGTTAGCTGTAAATCCTTAAGGGGATTCCCTGTAGGAAATTACTGATTCTGTTGCAGTCATGTAGTGTGTACAAAGATTACTCCTTATGATTTAAAAGAGATTTCAATTTCAAGAGACTCTACTTTTATTCATTTCATCACTTTAGTTATTTTTAGCCCCTAGTGCAGACGAGCAGTCCTCCCTAGACTTTGCCTCGTTGGTAAACCGCCAACGACAAATCGAAAAGGAGTTCTCTTTTGCAGACTGAACAAACTGGCTTAAAACGCCACCTTAAGGTCCGGCACATTCGTTTAATGGCCTTAGGTTCAACAATAGGTGTTGGATTATTTTTAGGCTCTGCGAGCGCAATCCAAATTGCAGGTCCATCAATTCTTTTGGGATATCTGCTTGCAGGCATTGTTGCCTTCATCGTCTTACGTACGCTTGGTGAGATGGCAGTTCATGAGCCTGTTGCAGGTTCTTTTGCGGCATATGCCAATAGCTATGTGGGGCCATTAGCAGGCTATATGGTGGGTTGGGGCTATTGGACCTATTGGATTGTGGTTGGAATTGCTGAAGTCACAGCTGTTGGTATTTACATGGGTATTTGGTTTCCAGAAATACCGCAATGGATTTGGGCGCTATCTTCTATTGTGATGATGGGGCTAATCAATCTGATTGCCGTCAAGGTATTCGGTGAGTTTGAGTTTTGGTTTGCACTCATTAAGGTAATAGCCATTGTGGCCATGATCGCGTTAGGCGGATCAGTCATTTTGTTTGGTTTTACGAATGATTGGCAACCTATTGGCCTTACCAATCTTTGGCAGCATGGCGGTTTCTTTCCAAATGGCATCGGCGGTATGTTGCTCTCCTTGCAAATGGTGTTGTTTGCCTATGTCGGTATCGAGATGATTGGTTTATCTGCAGGTGAGGCAGAGAATCCTCAGAAAACGATTCCAATGGCAATTGACTCACTGGCTTGGCGCATCTTGATTTTCTATATGGGCGCAATCTTGGTGATCTTAGCGCTCTTTCCTTGGAATCAAGTTGGTCAGCAAGGCAGTCCATTTGTGGTGATGTTTGAGCGCATCGGTTTACGCGAAGCGGCAGGCTTAATTAACTTTGTTGTACTCACTGCAGCGCTCTCCTCATGCAATGCTGGCATCTTTAGTGGCGGCCGTCTTCTGTACGCTTTATCTTCTAATGGTTATGCCCCCGCGCCTTTTGCGAAGCTATCAAAGTATGGCGTTCCTCACCGAGCAGTGATGGCGACAGTGGCGGTATGTATGTCTGGTGTAGTGCTGAATTACTTTGTGCCTGATAAAGCCTTCCAATACATCATGGCCGCTGTCACCTTTATAGGATTGATGGTGTGGATTGCAATCCTATTTACCCAAATGAAATTCCGTCGCTCATTAAGTAACGAACAGGTTGCGCAGCTTGGCTATCGCGCGCCTTGGTGGCCGTATTCCTCTTGGTTTGCTCTGGCATTCATCGGTTTGGTAGTAGTTCTGATGGGCTTTCATGAGGATGCACGGATGGCATTGATATTGGGTCCGTGTTTATTGGGCGTGTATCTCGCGATGTTCTACATCGTTGGTTTACATCGCAAAACAACAAGTCGTGAATTTAAATCAAAGGAGATCGCAATGATTATTGGTGTTCCACAAGAAGTCAAAAATAATGAGTTTCGGGTAGGTCTTACTCCGGGAAATGTGAGTGGCTTAAGTAAGCAAGGTCACGTGGTATTGGTTCAGCGGGGTGCGGGTGCTCAGATAGGCTTGAGTGATGAGGCTTATCGAATTGCTGGTGCTACGTTAATAGATAGCGCAGCAGAAGTGTTTCAGAAAGCTGAGATGATTGTGAAGGTTAAAGAGCCTCAGCCACAAGAATGCGCCATGCTACGCGAAGACCAGATTCTTTTTACCTATTTGCATCTTGCTCCAGATCCTGCACAAACTAAAGCCTTGTTGGCATCCGGTGCGACCTGCATAGCCTATGAGACGGTGACCTCTATGAATGGTGCGCTACCCTTGCTGGCTCCAATGAGTGAAGTGGCTGGCCGAATGTCGATTCAGGCTGCTGCCTCTCATTTAGAAAAGACGCAAGGGGGTTTAGGAGTATTGATGGCGGGTGTGCCTGGAGTATCGCCGGCAAAGATTGTGATTCTGGGCGCTGGAGTAGTTGGTCGAAATGCATTACAGATGGCAGTAGGTTTAGGCGCAGACGTTTGCATCTTTGACCGAGATATAGATCGCCTTAGGCAGATTGATACGCTCTATGGCAATCGTGTGCGTACTTTTTATTCCGATAGTTTATTAATTGAACAAGAGGTCTGCGAGACTGATGTGGTGATTGGGGCAGTATTGCTACCAGGCGGCGCAGCGCCAAAATTAGTGACACGCGAGATGGTCAAGAAAATGAAAGAGGGTGCCGTGATTGTTGACGTGGCCATTGATCAGGGGGGTTGCTTTGAAACATCCAAACCAACGACCCATGCAGACCCAACTTTTCTAGTGGATGGTGTGCTGCATTACTGCGTCGCTAATATGCCAGGGGCAGTGGCCAGAACATCTACTTTTGCTTTAACCAATGCTACTTATCCATTTGTAGAGGCTTTGGCTAATCGCGGAGTAATG
>Ga0207956_1000181_pt1 | contig 18363 bp, 19 predicted proteins | sample CryBogCBE25Jul07_FD_184580 | JGI IMG/M metagenome (GOLD analysis project Ga0207956, IMG submission 184580) | Freshwater microbial communities from Crystal Bog, Wisconsin, USA - CBE25Jul07 (SPAdes) (version 2) | ecosystem: Environmental > Aquatic > Freshwater > Lake | place: Crystal Bog...
GGGCAATGGCCTTAAGATTTGGTGGCGAATCAGGGATTTGAACCCCGGACCTGCGGATTATGATTCCGTCGCTCTAACCAGCTGAGCTAATTCGCCGAAGGTGTGATTGTAGCAAATCTACCCCATTCTGTAATGGCTCAACCCAGAAACCGTAATATAGATAGATGAAAAATCAACTGCGAAAAGTACTGATTTGGTTGGCCTTGGGCACTTTTTTGCCCCAGAGCGCATTTGCAGCACAAATCTTTATTACTAACTACCCATCGGAAGCCAATGCCAAGGTCTTTGTTACCAAGTACCCATCCGAGGCAAATTGCATTGTTTATGAAACCCAACACTCCAGCGATAACGAGCCAGGAGTTTGGTTTTATACAAAATATAAAAGTGATGCTCGAGCTACGATCTATTACACCCAACACAAATCCGATGCTGATCTTGTGGTGTATTTCACGAAGTACAAAAGCGATGCTCGTTGTCGCTACTAATTTAGCATTTAACACATGAAGCTCATCTCCATTTCCTCAGGAAAGGTTCTGCCTTTAATTGGCAACCATCACCCCAATTACCAATCCGCGGCATCAGCAATTCACAAGAAGAGCATTAGTAATTTACAAAATCCTAAAGCAGTGGAAATTAATCATCTTGGAGTAAAAGGCGATGAACAGGCCGACTTAAGTGTGCACGGCGGCATTGAAAAAGCAATTTATGTTTATCCATCAGAGCACTACGCGTTCTGGAATGAGCTACTCGCACGCGAAACCAAAAAGCACTCATCACTTGAATATGGGGCTATTGGTGAAAACTTCACAATTGAAGGTCTTTTAGAAACAGATGTGTTTGTTGGTGACCAACTACTGATTGGTGAGCTTGAGTTTTCTGTTGTCAAATTAAGAGAGCCTTGTTTTAAATTCAATGCTGCTTTAGGCTACAAGGGAGCCAGCAAGGCTATGCTCCAATCGGGCTTTAGTGGTTGGTACTTACGCGTACTCAAAACAGGCTCTTTGTCAGCAGGCGCTAGTATCACTCTAATTCCAGGCCCCAGAAATATTTCGATTGCCGCACAAAATAAAACCCTCTTAAATCGTCGGAATCAAAAAGATTTGTGGGAATAAAAAACCCGATCATTTCTGATCGGGTTTTGAATTTACTGCAGACTAAAAAATCTTAGTCACGTGCATAGATATCTACATCCTTGGTTTCACGTACAAACAATGTGCCGATTACTAAAGTAACCGCAGCAACGATGATTGGATACCAGAGGCCATAGTAAATATTGCCGTTTTGCGCAACCAGGGCAAAGGAGATCGTTGGCAACAAGCCGCCGAACCAACCGTTACCAATATGGTATGGCAATGACATAGAGGTGTAGCGAATGCGGGTTGGGAACATCTCAACCAACATCGCAGCGATTGGGCCATAAACCATGGTTACCAAGATCACTAAGTAAACCAACAAGAGCAATACAGCAACATAGTTAATTTGTGCTGAATCAGCTTTTGCTGGGTAACCTTCTTTGTTCAAAGCATCGCGGATTGCTTTCTTAAATTCAGCATCTTTTGCTTTCGCTTCAGCAGGATCTAGGCCCTTAGCGGTGTAGCCCGGAATCTCTACATCACCAATTTTCACTACAGCAACAGTGCCAGCAGGAGCTGGGATAGTGCTGTAGCTAGCAGAGTTAGATGCCATCACTTGTTTTGCAATATCGCAAGAGCTTGTGAATTTAGCAGTACCTGTTGGGTTGAACTGGAATGTACATTCATTTACATCAGCAGTGATTGTTGCTGGCGCTGTTGCCATTGCTTTTTCTAACGCTGGGTTAGCGTAGTGAGTCAAGGCATTGAACACAGAAACTGGGGTGTTAGGGATGTAAGTAATTACAGCCAGTAACAAGCCACCCATGATGATCACTTTACGGCCGATCTTATCTGACAAGCTACCGAATACCACAAAGAATGGTGTTCCGATTACTAATGAAGCAGCAATCAATAAGTTCGCAGTCTTTGGATCTACCTTTAATACTTGTGTCAGATAGAACAGAGCGTAGAACTGACCTGTATACCAAACCACTGCTTGACCCGCTACCAGACCAAACAATGCCAAGATCACAATCTTCAAATTCTTCCATTGACCAAATGACTCAGTCAAAGGTGCTTTAGACAATTTACCTTCTTCTTTCATCTTCTTGAAAGCTGGTGACTCATTCATGGACAAGCGAATCCATACAGAGATCGCCAACAATGCGATAGAAACGATGAAAGGAACGCGCCAGCCCCAAACGTCAAAGTCTGGACCAGTGAATTCACGTGTGAACAAAATCACGAGCAAGGAAAGGAATAAGCCCAAAGTAGCAGTTGTTTGGATCCAAGCCGTGTAAGCACCACGACGACCATTCGGAGCATGTTCTGCAACATAAGTAGCAGCACCGCCGTACTCACCACCCAAAGCCAAACCTTGAAGCATACGTAATGCGATCAAAATTACTGGAGCGGCAACACCGATCGTTGCGTAGTTAGGCAGAATGCCTACGATAAAGGTTGCGCTACCCATTAATAGGATGGTGACCAAGAAGGTGTATTTACGACCAATCAAATCGCCTAAGCGACCAAACACCAACGCGCCAAATGGACGCACGATGAAACCGGCGGCAAACGCTAACAACGCAAAAATGAAGGCAGAGCCTGCATCTAAGCCTGAGAAGAATTGCTTAGCAATAATTGCGGCAAGTGAACCGTAAAGATAAAAGTCGTACCACTCAAAAACCGTACCCAAGGAGGAAGCAAAAATAACTTTGCGCTCTTCAGCGGTCATTGGGGCTGCTTTAGTTGATGTTGACATCAGTAGCTCCTAACTATTTTTATTGAAGTAAAAAACAACGAATCGATTATGCTTTGAAAAAAACCAAAGAAATCCGCTAGTTAGGGTAACTCCCCATCAATTAGGATCGGGGTTTTCCCGAGAAACCCAGCGAGAAGATGCTATAACGCAACAAGAGTTAGCCTGATGTCTAATAAAAAATTCAAGCAATGAAGTAGTGCACTGTTTAAGGGACAAAATAACCATGCAACAAAAATGGGGAATTCGAGGAATGGCTGTTGCGCCACACTCCCTCGCTTCGGAATCAGCTTTAGCAGTTCTTCGTGAGGGTGGTAACGCCCTAGAAGCAATGGTCGCTGCAGCGGCAACAATTGCAGTTGTTTATCCCCATATGAACTCCATTGGCGGAGACTCGTTTTGGGTTATCCACTCTCCAGGCAAAGCCATGGGCGGCATTGATGCCTGCGGCGCAGCTGCAGGCCTTGCAACGAAGAAATGGTATGCAGAGCGTGGCATTACTAAAGCCATTCCATTTCGCGGACCCGTTGCATCCAATACCGTGGCAGGAACAATTTCGGGCTGGGGTGCTGCACACAAACTATCTCAGCAAGGTCTAGGCGGAAAGCTTCCTTTATCGCGCCTCTTAGCGGATGCGGTTCATTATGCTGAAGCAGGCGTTCCAGTTACTTATAGTCAATCGAGTCTCACAGCTAAAAAGCGTGAAGAGCTTAGCCCTATCCCAGGATTTTCCAAAACGTTCTTAGTCAACGGCAAAGCACCTGCAGTGGGCAGTATCTTTAAGCAAGATCGCTTAGCTAAAACTTTGCGACAAATCGCCACTAAAGGCACTGATGACTTTTATCGTGGTGACCTTGCAGATTTATTAGCAAAAGAACTGACTGACGTTGGCAGCCCACTACGTCTAGATGACCTTCATCGTCACCACGCAAAACTGATTGATCCGCTTGAGCTCAAGCATAGCCTGGGGAATGTCTATAACATGGTGCCCCCAACTCAAGGCGTCGTATCGCTCATGATTATCGGCATCCTTGATCAACTTAATCTCAAGCGCTTTAAAGTTGATAGTACTGAATATGTTCACCATTGTGTTGAAGCTACAAAGCAGGCATTTAAGATTCGCGATCAGTTTGTCACTGACCCGGCCTACATGACGAAGAATGCCCAGTCCTTTTTGTCCCCCGTTTTCTTGAAAAAGTTAGCAAAAAATATCGATCCCAACAAAGCTTTACCTTGGGGCCAAGGCAAAGGTCCAGCAGACACTATCTGGATGGGCGTGATTGATGGTGATGGCAATTGCGTGTCGTTTATTCAAAGTATTTATCACGAGTTTGGTGCCGGCATTGTTCTTCCTAAATCAGGAGTTAATTGGCAGAACCGTGGCTGTAGCTTCTCTCTAGACCCGAAGACACTCAATCATCTCGAGCCTTATCGAAAACCATTCCATACGCTCAATCCGGCAATGGCTTTATTCAAAGATGGTCGCTCCATGGTTTATGGAACGATGGGTGGTGACGGTCAACCACAAACCCAATGCGCAGTCTTTACTCGCACCGCGACTTATGGACTTGATCCGCAAGATGCCATCAGCCGTCCTCGCTGGTTGCTGGGACGCACCTGGGGTCAAACGAGCGATAGCTTAAAGCTGGAGTCACGCTTTAGCCCATGGGTTGCAAAAGAATTGCATGCAATGGGACACGACATTGAAATGCTTGACGCGTTCGATGAAACCGTAGGCCATGCAGGGTGTATTGTTCGCGAGCCATCTGGCACGCTTCGCGGAGGATGGGATCCTCGTAGCGATGGTGCTGTTAGCGCGTTTTAGTAATAAACATTTTGGGCACGCGTAGATCCCAATAAATGGCAGCTGCGCGTAATCCAAATATTCCCAACATGCAAAGTACTGAACCCTCTAGCGCATATAGGGGGGCGAAGTTCAATACCAACACATAAGCGCAACAACCCAGAGTGACTGGAATCGCGTACAACTCATGCGACATGATGAGTGTTTTTCTGCCAGCCAAAATATCCCGTATCAGTCCACCACCAATAGCAGTAATGACACCCAGTATGACTGGGCCAACTGGCAGTCCATATCCCATAGACCAAGCCTTGTCAGCCCCTTGAATTGCAAATAGTGCCGCGCCAAAACCGTCGATATAAAGCATCCATCGATAAATTTGGGGTTGCGTAAAAAATGATTCAGCTACAAAAGTGAGTACGCTAGCCCCTAAGGCAAGCCAAACATAGATTTGGTTCTCTGACCAAAACACCGAGGCGCCCAAGATAATGTCGCGAATGGTTCCACCACCAATGGCGGTAATAAGCCCAAGAACTAAAACACCGAAAAGATCGACGCCACGATCAGCAATTGCAAGTACGCCAGTGACTGCAAACGCCATCGTTGCAATCACGCTAATCCAAAATTGAATCTGTTCCATAGGAAATAGTCTAAAGCACTTCAAATTCTTCTGAACGAAAAATTGGTGCATGAATATACTGTGGTTTATGAATTCTCCTACATTGATAACACTATGAAACCCAAGCTTTATAGCTATTGGCGTAGCTCCGCTGCGTTTCGAGTGCGTATTGCCTTAAACCTAAAGGGCATGGACTATGAAATCATTCCAGTTCACCTAAGTAAAAATGGTGGCAATCAACTCTCAGATGCGTACACCAGTAAAAATCCAAATCAACTAGTACCCTTATTCGATGATGGAAAAAATAATATCCATCAATCTATAGCCATCATTGAGTATTTAGAAGAAATTAAAAAAGAGCCTGCTTTACTTCCACAAGCAGCTATTGATCGCGCATGGGTACGCGCACTTTCTCAAGATATCGCTAGTGATATTCACCCTATCGATAACTTAAGGGTCTTGCGCTATCTTGTAAAACAATTGGGCATTAGCATTGAGGCAAAAGACACTTGGTACCAACACTGGGTTGTAATTGGCTTGACCAGCCTCGAAAAACGTTTGAGTAGCGATCCTCGAGTTGGACGTTTTGCCTATGGCGATCAACCGAGTTTGATTGATGTCTGCTTAGTGCCACAGTTATTTAATGCGTTAAGTGCAAAAATAGACGTGAGTCCTTATCCCACTCTCATGAAGATCTTTCATGAATGCATGAAGCAACCAGCATTCATCAACGCATCTTGGGAAAAACAAATCGATGCCGAAGGATTAAATCCCGCTGTTCCACCACAAGAATAAAGACAGCGTGACTAAGGATCCTACTGTCGTTATTAATACAACCCGCGATATCACACTGCCATCTGCCTTGTAATACTGAGCCAGCATAAATGGGCCCGTTCCTGTTGGTAGTGCACTCAAAATCACGATAGCGTTTAACCACAGCAGGGGCAACCCCATAATAGGTCCAGCAATGACCCAGGCAACGATGGGCTGAATAATTAATTTTGCAGCGCTAATGCCCCATGCTTGCATTGCCTCAGTCTCGCTCCTCTGTAATAGAAATAAGCCGATCGATACTAAGGCGCATGGGGTTGCAGCTGCAGCCAAAAAAGAAATGACTTGAGCGATTGGTTCATACAAAGTGAAGTCGGATGCCGCCCATAGCAAGCCTAAAACCGGCGCAATCAAAAGTGGATTTGTACCAAGTGATTTCACAACACTTAAAAGAATTTGATAATTCTTTTTATGGGACAACATCCCAATCTCGATAAGCACTGTTGCTAATGCAAACATCACAAACACAATAAAGGTAGAAATAATTGCGGGGGCTAGACCATCCTGCCCCAATGCAAGAAGACATAATGGGATACCCATATAACCCGTATTTGAATAGGATGCACTCAAACTATTAAAGCTAGCGGCCGCTAAATCTCGACTCTTCCAATAGCTAGCAGCGAACACTAATATAAAAACGGTGAAGCAACTAAGAAAAAATGCAGTAATGAATTGTGGTTGCCAAAGCGTTTGCCAACCACTGTTTGCGGCAAAATTAAAAAGCTGGGCAGGTAATGCCAACCACACCACGAACCGATTCAGCTCAATCGAGGCGTTCTTGCCCAACTTACCTGCACAACCACCAACATATCCGATGAGGATCAGAGCAAATACAGGTAGGACTACATTAAAGACGTAGAGCACAGGTTTTAATGATTAGGAAATTTTCTTGAGCGTTTTGATGTAACGCTGTGCATTTTTGACGTAGCGACCAGCGATTTCGCTGATGCCTGCAATTTGCTCTGGGCTCAATTCTTTTACTGCCTTAGCAGGTGAGCCAATAATCATGGAACCATCTGGAAATTCCTTACCCTCCGTGACTAAAGCGCCAGCGCCCACTAAACAATGTTTTCCAATCTTGGCGCCATTCAGAATAACTGCTCCAATACCGATCAAGCTACCATCCCCAATACTGCAACCGTGCAACATGACTTGATGTCCAACCGTGACATTCTTACCAATAAGAAGTGGATAACCTGGATCAGTGTGAAGTACAGAGGCATCTTGAACGTTGCTGCCTTCTCCAACTTGAATCAGATCGTTGTCGCCGCGGATAACGACTTTGGGCCAAATGTTTGCGCTTCGATGAAGCTCAACCCTCCCAATTACTTCAGCACTCTCGGCAACCCAAGCGCCCTCTGCTAGTTGAGGGGCGTTTCCGTCTAGTTCATATATAGCCATGACCCATTATAGGTATGAATCAGGCCATATATAAGACTGAGTAATGTAAATGAATTACCAGTTAGGCTCGCGATCAGGTGTTGCGGAAATACGGTGCACGCTTAAGTCAGCGCCTTCGTATTCTTCTTCCTGAGACATTCGAATTCCGAGAAGGGCTTTTAGGGTTCCGTAGACTACGATACCGCCGATCAAGGCAATACCAACACCCAAGGCGCTACCAATGAGTTGACCTGTAAACGTAATCCCACCAATTCCGCCCAAAGCTTTCGCTCCAAAAATACCTGCGGCTAATCCACCCCAGAGACCGCAGAGTCCATGCAATGGCCAGACACCCAAAACATCATCAATCTTCCAACGGTTTTGTACCAAGGTAAACATATATACAAATAGAGCGCCAGCAACTAGGCCCACTACTAATGCACCCACCGGATGCATCAGGTCAGAGCCTGCGCAAACCGCAACCAAACCTGCTAGCGGGCCGTTGTAGGTAAAACCAGGATCGTTACGACCCACAATCCATGCAGCAAGAGTGCCACCAACCATCGCCATCAAGGAATTCAAAGCAACCAAGCCACTAATCTTGTCGATGGTCTGCGCACTCATGACATTAAAACCAAACCAACCTACTGCCAAAATCCAAGCCCCCAGTGCCAAGAAAGGAATGCTTGATGGTGGATGCGCTGAGATTTGCCCTTCCTTGGTGTAGCGACCACGCCGCGCACCGAGAAGAATGACTGCTGGCAAAGCAATCCAGCCACCAACCGCATGCACAACTACAGAGCCAGCAAAATCATGAAACTCTTCACCTGTTAAACCTTTGATCCAAGCTTGAATACCATAGTGTTGATTCCAGGCAATTCCCTCAAAGAAGGGATACACAAATCCAACCAATACAAAAGTAGCAATCAATTGTGGATTGAATTTAGCGCGCTCAGCAATGCCACCAGAAATAATCGCCGGAATAGCAGCAGCAAAAGTGAGTAAGAAGAAAAATTTCACTAATTCATAACCATTTTTTTCGGCAAGCAATTCGGCGCCCGAAAAGAAGTTCACGCCATAGGCAATGCTGTAACCAATAAAAAAGTAAGCGATTGTCGAAACGGCAAAATCAACCAAGATCTTTACCAACGCATTGACCTGGTTTTTCTTGCGAACTGTGCCCAGCTCCAAGAAAGCAAAACCCGCATGCATGGCTAGCACCATGATGGCGCCGAGCAAAATAAATAAAGCGTCACTACCTGATTTCAAAATTTCCATGTGATTTTCTCCCTCTATTTTTTGCCTCATTATGGGGAATTCAGAAACCTAAATAGGTGCATATTGCACTAAATTAGTGCGTAAATTGGTATTATTTATGGTTTATGATGACTTTACATACACCTCAGGGAGAATCCATGAAAAAAGTCCTCGTTTTATTAGCTGCATTTGTCGCATTTTCTGGCCTAGCTCAGGCTCAATCGAGCGCTCCAGTCAAAGTGCTAAGCACCCAAGAGCTTGTGAACGTTTGCAAATTACCAGCAAGCCCAGAATCCCGCAGTTACTGCGTTGGCTATTCGACCGCGATTTATGACACTTATTTAGCAACTCGTCATCCTCAGCGTGCAAAACCATTTATTTGCGTAAAACAACCCGCTCCATCACGCGATGAAGTGATTGCAGATTTTGTGAAGTTTGGTCAAGAAAATCCACAAACCGCTGATAAACCAGCGTCAGGTGTTTTCTTGGGCTTTTTGGCAGCACGCTTTCCTTGCGCCAGAAAATAATCTCACTAGCTATTCAATACAAAATTAATTTAAAGGATCTGTTGATATGAAAAAAATTATCGCGATTACTGCAGCAACTCTCGCAATTGCTGGTTGTTCAAATATGAGCAACACTGAGCAACGTACATTATCTGGCGCCTCTATTGGCGCAGTAGCTGGTGGTGTAGGCGCAGCGATTTTCCACGGCAATCCAATCTGGGGCGCTGTAGGTGGCGCAGCAGTTGGTGCAGCATCTGGCTATGTATACGACGCTTACAAAAAAGAACAGGCTTCTGAATACAACTCTGGATACAACGCCGGTAAAAACAATAAGCCTGCAAACGCTCCTAACTAATTCAGCGTACTAGCTGCAATACAGCAACAAACTACCCAGCTTGTATTAATTTACAAGCTGGGTTTTTATTTCAATATCGCCAGCCAAGGCCTTATGAATTGGGCATTTGTTAGCAATTTCGATTAAACGGTCTTTTTCCTCTGCGCTCAAGTTACCAATCAACTGAATATCGCGCACAAAAGTTTCAACATCACTTACTCGCTCAATATCTACCGTCACGATCGCATTTTCTAAGTTCATAGATTTGCGACCTGCATACATTTTTAAGGTCATACTCGTACACGCCGCTAAAGCGGCACCTAAGTATTCATGAGGTGTTGGCCCAGTGCCATTACCACCATTACTGGTATATGCATCAGCTAAAAAATGCAAATCCCCAGTTGTCAATTTCTGCTGTAAGGGACCTTCGCCAAACTGTGATATTACTTTTCTCATTACTTCTCCTAATCAATTTTTAGTTTTGAAAATTTTATTTTTGATGCGGCTTGCTAGCTTTTTCAGCAATCGGTAATTTCGCATTTTTCCAAGAATGAAACCCGCCTTCTAAATGGCATATATTAGGTACACCCATTTTTTGTAGGGTCTCGGTTGCTAGCGCTGAGCGCCATGCTGACGCACAGTACAGAACTAGACGCTTACCCTCACCAAAGATGGGTTTGTAGTACGGACTCTCCGGATCAACCCAGAACTCCAGCATTCCCCGCGGTGCATGCAATGCATTCGGGATCATGCCTTCACGCTCTACCTCTCTCACATCGCGTATATCGACAAATAGCGTATTGGGTTCCGACAATAATTTTTGCGCCTCATCTAGTGGAATGGTTTCAATCTGGGCCATTGCAGCATCGATCAGCGCCTGAGATCCAATCTTCAATTTCACCAAAATCTCCCAAATTAACAATACTCATTATTGCTTAGTCACCTGCTACCATTCTGCTATGAACTTTACCTCTACAGGACTAGGCGCAAGTGTAATTTTTACAATTGCAGTCCTGCATACCTTTTGCACCAGCTATTTCGAGTCCCTTGCTAAAAAAATTCCAAGGCATGCTGGTCTTTGGCATCTTCTTGGCGAAGTAGAAATTGTTTTTGGTTTTTGGGCCGCTATTCTCATTATCTATATTAGCCTTATCGATCACTTAGGCTCTGCAAAAGCCTACTTAGATGGCCGTAACTTTACTGAACCCTTGTTTGTCTTTGCCATCATGATCGTGGCAGGTAGCAAGCCGATTTTGTATTTTTCCACACAACTTCTACATTTGCTTTCTAGAGGGCTACAGTTATTACTTCGCACTCGCAGCGCTCCCATTCTTTATTTTTTAACCCTCGGTATAACGCCGCTGCTAGGCTCTTTAATTACCGAGCCAGCAGCAATGACCTTAGCTGCGTTTTTGCTGCGTGATCTGGTTTACCGCCACCAATGCTCTAAGACTTTACTATTTGGAACCTTGGGTGTTCTCTTCGTGAATATCTCTATAGGTGGAACACTCACAAATTTTGCTGCCCCACCGGTACTGATGGTTGCCTCCACCTGGGACTGGAGCTCGGCATTTATGTTTAGCAACTTCGGCCTGGAATCCTGTATTGCCATTTTCATTAATGCCATAGCTGCAACACTACTATTTCAGCGTCAGTTAATTGAGCCAAATGAGTCTCAAAAACCCACGAGAATTCCGGTTGCCGTGATTGCAATGCACTTACTCTTTTTATTAGGCGTAGTCGTATTTGCACATGATCCCATTATTTTCATGTGGCTCTTATTATTTTTTATCGGTTACACCACAGCCTACCCAAAACATCAAAGCCCACTGATTCTGAAAGAGGCCTTACTGGTTGGATTCTTTTTGGCTGGATTAGTTGTGCTGGGAGGACTTCAAGGTTGGTGGTTGCAACCTATTCTTGAAATGATGAGTCCTACTGCAGTGTTTTATGGAAGCCTAGCTCTAACTGCCATTACAGATAATGCAGCACTGACTTATCTGGGCTCACTTGTGACCGGCACCTCAATCGAGTTTAAGTTAGCTCTGGTTGGCGGTGCGGTTGCAGGGGGCGGCCTTACAGTAATAGCTAATGCACCCAATCCTGCAGGTATCGCGATCTTGAGAGCGCATTTTCCGAATGGGGCGGTATCAGCCCTCTATCTACTGCTTGCTGCATTGCCACCCACATTAGTCGCAATTGCAGCCTACCGCCTTTTATAAGCCAAGAGAAGTGCTTCCACAGTAAAATCTGAGCTCGCCCCCAGTTATAAACCTGAGAACGGCATATGAAAAAGCTCTATATCAAAACCTTTGGCTGTCAAATGAACGAGTATGACTCGGGCAAGATGGCCGACTTACTCCATGCTGACGAAGGCATGGTCATGACGGACAGTCCAGAAGATGCGGACGTCGTACTTTTAAATACCTGCTCCATTCGAGAAAAAGCAGAAGACAAAGTCTTCTCTGATCTGGGTCGTTTGCGGGAACTCAAGAAAACGAAGCCTAATTTACTAATCGGTGTTGGCGGCTGCGTAGCAAGCCAAGAGGGCCAACAAATTGTCAGCCGCGCCCCTTATGTCGACGTAGTGTTTGGTCCACAGACCCTGCATCGATTAAGTGATCTGCTTGCAGAACGTCGTAAAACGGGAGTATCTCAGGTTGACATCTCTTTTCCAGAGATTGAAAAATTTGATCATCTTCCAGCTTCACGTCAGACTCGCGGTTCAGCCTATGTGTCCATCATGGAGGGTTGCTCAAAATATTGCAGCTACTGCGTGGTTCCTTATACCCGCGGCGAAGAAGTCTCTAGGCCATTTGATGATGTCTTGACTGAGGTTGCGGGACTTGCAAGCAAAGGTGTCAAAGAAATCGTCTTACTCGGACAAAACGTCAATGCTTATTTAGGAAAAATGGGTGGCACAGAAGAGATCGCAGACTTTGCTCTACTGATTGAGTACATTGCTGAGATTCCCGGAGTCGAGCGCATTCGCTTTACCACTAGCCATCCAAAAGAATTTACACAGCGCTTAATTGACGTTTACGCTAAAGTGCCAAAGCTCGTGAGTCACCTACATCTACCAGTGCAACATGGTTCTGACGCAATGCTTTCAGCGATGAAGCGAGGCTATACCGCTCTTGAATACAAAAGTATTATTCGCAAGATGCGAGCAGTTCGCCCTGATCTGACATTGTCGAGTGACTTTATTGTTGGCTTTCCAGGCGAAACGGATGCTGACTTTGAAAAATTATTAAAGATGGTGAAAGAGCTTGAGTTTGATAATAGTTTTTGCTTCATCTTCAGTCCTCGACCAGGCACACCAGCCGCCAACTTAAGTGATGACACTCCATACGAAGTAAAACTCAAGCGCCTACAAACCTTATTAGGTGTCATTGAAGGTCAAGCCAATCAAATCAGCCAAAATATGTTGGGTAATACTGAAAAAGTATTGATTGAGGGTCTAGCAAAGGATGGGGTGAATTTGCAAGGTCGTGCTGAAAATAATCGCGTAGTTCACTTTACAGCTCCCGATCAAGATATTGAATCTTTGATTGGCAAAATGGTAGACATTCAAATTACTGAGGTCCTCAATTACACCTTGAGGGGTGAGTTAGTAGAAGCTCATGCAAACTAAGATCAAGATAAGCAACTCGAGGCTATTAGTGGATATTCAAACTGCTAGTCCAGCCATTGAAGCAGCTCTCAACAAAATAGCATCATCCATGCTGATTAAGAAGTGGGTCAAAGCAAGTGTTCAGACTGAAGGCTTGCTGACACTGCGCTTTGTGAATAGGTCCGAAGGGAAAAAACTAAATAACGCGTTTCGTAAAAAAGATTACGCAACCAATGTGTTGACCTTTCCTTACGAGCTCTCCAAGAAAAATGTAGTAGCTGATATTATTTTTTGTCTACCCGTTGTTCAGAAAGAAGCAAAAGAGCAAGGGAAGACACTAAAAGCGCATCTCGCCCATTTAATTGTGCACGGCTGTCTTCATGCTCAAGGATATGATCATGAACATGGAAAAGATGCTAAAAAAATGGAAGCGCTTGAAGTTAGGCTGCTCAAGGAACTGGGATTTACCAACCCTTATTTAGTGAACTAATTTTTACCCTGTCACATTTCTAAGCTATTCTTACTACATGCCTGACCCCAAATCCTTATTAAATCTGCTGGCTGATTTTTTATCGCCTCAGCCTACAAACCCGAGCGAACGACGCCAGGAACTGATTGAAACTCTGCGCGAAGCGCAATCTGAAGGGCTAATTGATGCGGATGCACTCTCTATGATCGAGGGCGTCTTTCAGGTTGGCCAGCTATGCGCCCGAGATATTTTGGTTCCACGAGCACAAATTGATTGGATTGATATCAATCAATCCCTAGCTGAAATTGTGAAGAATGTGATTGAAGCTGCACACTCTCGATTTCCTGTTTTTGAAGGCAGTCGGGATAATGTCATTGGCATTCTATTGGCTAAAGATTTATTACGACACTCTACCGAAAAAGATTTTCAAGTGCGTGATTGGTTGCGGCCAGCAGTATTCATTCCCGAATCTAAACGTCTCAGTGTTTTATTGCGTGACTTCAAAGACAATCGTAATCACCTGGCTGTTGTAGTAGATGAGTACAGTGGCATCGCAGGCATTATTACTATCGAAGACGTACTCGAGCAAATTGTTGGTGATATCGAAGACGAACATGATATTGATGAAGAGGCTGACAACATCATCTCTTTAGACAATGGTGATATACGCGTTAAAGGCATTACCGAACTTGATCAATTTAATAAAACACTTGGCACCCACTTTGCCGTCGAAGATATTGAAACAGTCGCAGGTTTAGTGATTCAGCATCTAGGTCGCGTTCCGAAGATGGGTGAGTTGATTGAGATCGATAGTATTGAATTCGAAGTTCAACGTGCTGATCCACGACAAGTTCATATTTTGCTGGCTCGCCAAAAATCTAAAAAAGTGGATTAAGGAACGGCTTGTTCACTCAGCAATCGTCTAAGTTTATTTTTGCAATGCCGCTTCTAATCCTCTTTGTTTTGGGCGCCATACTTGCAGGAGTGGCTGAACTGCCCTATGGTGGTTGGATTCAAATCCCCGTCTTAGCTCTAATCTGGTGGCAATTAGAAGCTAGCCATTCACAAAAACTATCATTTCATTTTGTGCAGGGCCTAATATTTGGTCTGGGATATTTTGTTGTCGGTCTATGGTGGCTATACATCAGCCTACATGATGTTGGCGGTATGAACCCCATACTTTCCGTGACTGCCGTGTTACTTCTATCTGCTTACATGGCACTGTATTTTTCTTTAGCCTCACTAGCAATCCCGCTATTTAAGAAGTCTAAGTGGTGTGGGCTTCTGCTAGCCGCAAGCTGGGTAATCATAGAATTTCTACGCGGCTATATCTTTACAGGCTTTCCTTGGATGGGATTGGCGGAATCACAAGTCAATGGCCCTTTTGCCCCAATTGCACCATATCTAGGCGGCTTAGGCTGCACATTTATGATGGTTTTTGTTTCATGGCAAATCCTGCGATTAAAGAATGCTTTTTATTCAAGCATCTTCTCACTAATACTGGCTAGCTTACTGACAGCATTACTTAGCCAATGGCAATTTACTCAGCCGACTGGTAAGCCCATCGCCATTCAATTAATGCAAGGAAATTTTGCACAAAGCTTAATTTTTCAACCAGCGGGTATACAAAAGCAGATCGAGTTTTATAACAATGCAATGTTAGAAACAAATGCTGAACTGATCGTTTCGCCTGAGACAGCATTTCCATGGCCAGAACCCAACTTACCATCAGGCCTTATTGCTAACTTACAAAGATTTTCCAATCAGACTGGCAGCAATCTACTTTTTGGAGCAATTGGAAGAGATGCTTCTAAAGAGGATGGAAGAGAGTATTCCAATCGTGCCATAGGACTTTCGCCTGACTCGCCGCCTTATTATTATGATAAAAAACATTTAGTGCCTTTTGGTGAATTTATCCCCCCCGGCTTTCGTTGGTTTATCAACGCCTTTAATGTTCCTTTAAGCGACTTTGCTCGCGGGGGAAATAATCAAGCCAATTTCACTATTGCAAGAAAAAATCAAGCCCCAATATATGCTGCAATCACCATTTGTTATGAGGACGTCTTTGGTGGTGAACTTGCTAGTCGCTTACGAAATAGTCCCGAGCCTACGAATCTTTTAATTAATCTGACCAACCTTGCATGGTTTGGTCAATCTCAAGCGCCAACACAACAACTCAGACTGTCGCAATTGCGCTCACTTGAAACAGGACTTCCAGCGCTTCGCGCAACCAATACTGGCATCACTTCAGTTGTGGGTCCAGATGGTAAGCTTATGCAAGCTCTTCCAGAATTTACCCAAGCTAGTCTGAGCGCCCGAGTTCAAGCCTATGCAGGCAAAACGCCGTATGTAATCTGGGGAAATTTCCCGATTTTGAGCATTTCTTGCCTGCTGCTGATCTGGGGCCTAATTCGCCATAGACGTTTTTAGTCATTTTTGACTCCGCAATACCCTAGCCATGTAAAATCAACGGCTTAGCCAGGTTAATCATGCTTACTTTTCAGCAAATCATTCTCAAACTTCAAGATTATTGGGACCAACAAGGTTGCGCCCTATTACAACCTATTGACCTCGAGGTAGGCGCTGGCACATCCCATACCGCGACTTTCCTGCGAGCAATTGGACCGGAACCTTGGAAGGCGGCTTACGTTCAACCATCACGCAGACCAAAAGACGGTCGTTATGGCGAGAACCCGAATCGCTTGCAGCACTACTATCAATATCAAGTTGTACTCAAGCCTGCACCTGAGAATATTCTTGATCTCTATTTAGGATCGCTTGCTGCTCTTGGTCTTGATCTCAAAGAAAATGACATTCGATTTGTAGAGGATGATTGGGAAAATCCAACTTTAGGTGCCTGGGGTTTAGGTTGGGAAGTTTGGCTTAATGGCATGGAAGTAACCCAGTTCACTTATTTCCAGCAAGTAGGCGGCTTAGATTGCAAGCCTGTTTTAGGCGAAATCACTTACGGCATTGAGCGCTTAGCAATGTACATTCAAAATTGCTCAAATGTTTATGACCTCGTTTGGGCAGATGGCATCTCTTATGGTGATGTGTATCACCAGAATGAGGTTGAGCAGTCATGCTACAACTTTGAACATTCCAATACAGATCTTCTCTTTGCCAACTTTAGTAACTATGAAAGTGAAGCAAAGCGTTTGATGGAAGTCCCATTGGCATTACCTGCATATGAGATGGTTCTCAAGGCAGCGCATACCTTTAATCTCTTGGATGCGCGCGGCGCCATCTCGGTTACAGAGCGTGCCGCCTATATCGGCCGCATTCGCAATCTATCCCGTGCAGTTGCGCAGGCCTATTTTGAATCCAGAGAGAAGCTTGGCTTCCCTATGTGTCAACATCAATCTAAAGCATGAGCACATCAAATTCAAACACTCAGTCAGCAAACTTGTTGATTGAAGTATTTACTGAAGAATTACCCCCTAAATCTCTACGTCGTTTAGGGGATGCTTTCAGTGAAGGTATTTTTGCCCACCTCAAGTCTGCCAACCTCGTAACAGATTCATCCAGCGTCACTAGCTTTGCTACTCCACGTCGACTAGCAGTACAAATAAGCAATGTACTTAGTCAAGCACAAGATTACCCGGTGAGAGAAAAGCTTCTTCCAACTAGCATTGCATATGATGCCAATGGCAACGCAACGCCACCACTTCTTAAAAAATTAGCAGCGCTCGGGCATGCGGATATCGATTTATCCACCCTTGAAAAATCTGGTGAAGGCAAGAATGAGGCTCTCTACCTGAATGTGATTGCCAAGGGTGCTGCACTAGAGCAAACCGCTAGAACTGCCCTTGAGCAAACATTGAGCAAATTACCAATTGCCAAAATGATGCATTACCAAGTGCAACAAAAAGATGGTCAATTGGCGGATGTGCAATTTGCCCGTCCAGCACATCGCATCATTGCTCTGCATGGTTCTAAAGTACTTAATATCAGCGCTCTTGGTATTGATGCAAGTAACGAAACTGAGGGCCACCGCTTCTTGGCACCGGGCGTTCTCACCATCAACTCTGCAGATCAATATGATAGCGATTTAAAAAATAAAGCCAAAGTTATTCCGAGTTTTAATAAACGTCGCGCACAAATCGAAGCTGCACTCTTAAAAGCGGCAGGTGACGATTTAGTGTTGATGCCAGACAGTCTTTTGGATGAAGTAACTGCTCTTGTTGAATGGCCGTCGATTTATGAGTGCCAGTTTGATCAGGAGTTTCTAGAGGTCCCACAAGAATGCTTGATCCTGACAATGCAGACCAATCAGAAGTACTTTGCTCTTACCGATAAACAAGGTAAGTTACGTAATCGTTTTTTGATTGTTTCAAATATTGAGACAGCTACGCCGCATGCGATTATTTCTGGCAATGAACGTGTTGTTCGTCCACGGCTTTCTGATGCGCGCTTTTTCTTCCAACAGGATCAAAAGCGACCCTTAGCCTCTCGTGTCGCCGATCTTGCCAAGGTGGTTTATCACAATCAACTAGGCAACCAATTAGACCGTACGAAGCGCGTACAGGCAATTGCTACTGGCATTGCTCAAAAACTAAAAGCAGATGAACAGTTAGCTAATCGTGCGGCAGAAATCGCAAAGACTGATTTACTGACCGATATGGTTGGTGAGTTTCCAGAACTTCAGGGCATCATGGGCTCTTACTATGCAAGCCATGATGGTGAAAATGTAGAAGTGTCAGCCGCTTGTAGTGAGCACT